>ENA-OXEX01000933-OXEX01000933.1-human-gut-metagenome-genome-assembly--contig:-NODE-933-length-10371-cov-5.287418_pt1 | contig 10371 bp, 8 predicted proteins | sample MGYA00249364_ERZ652261 | MGnify/ENA primary metagenome ERZ652261 (study PRJEB26925, sample SAMN05826642) | human gut metagenome | biome: ENVO:2100002; feature: ENVO:00000062; material: ENVO:00002003... | reverse complement strand
GAGATCAGCCTCGGTCTCGTGGGCTCGGAGATGTGTATAAGAGACAGGTGCGGCAACTATGCGGTGTACTACGTAATGTCGATGGAGCAGGGCGAAAAGTGCTGGCTCACCGTGCGCGTCGAAGTCGACCCGAATAAGCCGGAATACCCGTCCGTCACGCCGCGCGTGCCTGCCGCGGTCTGGGGCGAGCGCGAAGTGCGCGACATGTACGGCCTGGTGCCGGTCGGCCTGCCGGACGAACGTCGCCTGGTGCTGCCGGACGACTGGCCGGACGAACTCTATCCGCTGCGCAAAGACAGCATGGACTACCGTCAGCGCCCGGCGCCGACCACCGACAGCGAAACCTACGAATTCATCAACGAGCTGGGCAGCAAAAAGAACAACGTGGTACCGATCGGCCCGCTGCACGTCACCTCCGACGAACCGGGCCACTTCCGCCTGTTCGTCGACGGCGAGAACATCATCGACGCCGACTACCGCCTGTTCTACGTCCACCGCGGCATGGAAAAGCTGGCGGAAACCCGCATGGGCTACAACGAAGTGACGTTCCTCTCTGACCGCGTGTGCGGCATCTGCGGCTTCGCCCACAGCACCGCCTACACCACCTCAGTGGAGAACGGCATGGGGATCGTGGTGCCGGAGCGCGCGCAGATGATCCGCGCCATTCTGCTGGAGGTGGAGCGCCTGCACTCGCACCTGCTGAACCTCGGCCTGGCCTGCCACTTCGTCGGCTTTGACTCCGGATTTATGCAGTTCTTCCGCGTGCGCGAAGCGTCGATGAAGATGGCGGAGATCCTCACCGGGGCGCGCAAAACCTACGGCCTGAACCTGATCGGCGGGATCCGCCGCGACCTGCTGAAGGACGACATGATCCAGACCCGCCAGCTGGCGCAGCAGATGCGCCGCGACGTGCAGGAGCTGGTGGACATGCTGCTCAGCACGCCAAACATCGAGCAGCGCACCGTCGGCATTGGCCGCCTTGACCCGGAGATCGCCCGCGACTTCAGCAACGTCGGCCCGATGGTGCGCGCCAGCGGCCACGCCCGCGACACGCGTGCCGATCACCCGTTCGTCGGCTACGGCCTGCTGCCGATGACCGTGCACAGCGAGCAGGGCTGCGACGTCATCTCGCGCCTCAAGGTGCGCATCAACGAGGTGTTTACCGCCCTGAACATGATCGACTTCGGCCTCGATAACCTGCCGGGCGGCCCGCTGATGGTGGAGGGCTTCACCTACATCCCGAACCGCTTTGCCCTCGGCTTTGCCGAAGCGCCGCGCGGGGACGACATTCACTGGAGCATGACCGGCGACAACCAGAAGCTTTACCGCTGGCGCTGCCGCGCGGCCACCTATGCCAACTGGCCAACCCTGCGCTATATGCTGCGCGGCAACACGGTTTCCGATGCACCGCTGATCATCGGCAGCCTCGACCCGTGCTACTCCTGCACTGACCGCATGACCGTGGTCGACGTGCGCAAGAAGAAAAGCCAGGTTGTGCCGTACAAAGAGCTTGAGCGCTACAGCATCGAGCGTAAAAACTCGCCGCTGAAATAAGGACTCGCCATGTTTACCTTTATCAAAAAAGCGATCAAAACCGGCACGCAGACCAGCCGTTATCCGCAGGAGCCGATGCCGGTGGATAAAAACTTTCGCGGCAAGCCGGAGCACAATCCGCAGCAGTGCATCGGCTGCGCGGCCTGCGTCAACGCCTGCCCGTCGAACGCCTTAACGGTCGAAACGGATCTCAAAACCGGCGAGCTGGCCTGGCAGTTTAACCTCGGGCGCTGCATCTTCTGCGGCCGCTGCGAGGAGGTCTGCCCGACGGTCGCCATTCGCCTGTCGCAGGAGTACGAGCTGGCGGTGTGGAAGAAAGAGGATTTTCTGCAGCAGTCGCGCTTTGACCTCTGCAACTGCCGCGTCTGCAGGCGCCCGTTCGCCGTGCAGAAAGAGATCGACTACGCCATCGCGCTGCTGCAGCACAACGGCGACGCCCGCGCGGAGCATCACCGCGAAAGCTTTGAAACCTGCCCGGAGTGCAAGCGTCAGAAGTGCCTGCTGCCGTCCGACCGCATTGATATCACCCGCCATATGAGAGAGGCCAGCTGATGGAAAATTTACTCGGCCCGCGCGACGCTAACGGCATTCCGGTGCCGATGACGGTGGAGGAGTCCATCGCCAGCATGAAGGCGTCGCTGCTGAAAAAAATCAAACGCTCGGCCTACGTCTACCGCGTGGACTGCGGCGGCTGCAACGGCTGCGAGATTGAGATCTTCGCCACCCTGTCACCGCTGTTTGACGCCGAGCGCTTCGGCATCAAAGTGGTGCCGTCCCCGCGTCATGCGGACATTCTGCTGTTTACCGGAGCCGTCACCCGCGCCATGCGCTCGCCCGCGCTGCGCGCCTGGCAGTCCGCGCCGGACCCGAAAATCTGCATCTCGTACGGGGCCTGCGGCAACAGCGGCGGCATCTTCCACGATCTTTACTGCGTCTGGGGCGGTACCGACAAAATCGTACCGGTGGACGTCTACATTCCGGGCTGCCCGCCAACGCCTGCCGCGACGCTGTACGGCTTCGCGATGGCGCTTGGCCTGCTGGAGCAGAAAATCCACGCCCGCGAGCCGGGCGAGCTGGACAACCGGCCTGCGGCCATTCTTCACCCGGACATGGTGCAGCCGCTGCGGGTGAAGATCGACCGCACGGCGCGCAGGCTGGCGGGCTATCGCTACGGACGTCAGATTGCCGATGATTATCTGCGCCTGCTGAGCCAGGGCGACCATCAGGTGGCGCGCTGGCTGGAGGCGGAAAACGATCCGCGTCTCAATGAGATCGTGGCGAACCTGAACAGTATAGTGGATGAGGCGCGTATCCGATGAGTGAAACGGTGGTGTTCAGCCAGCTGAGCCGTAAGTTTATTGATGAGAACGATGCCACGCCCGACGCGGCGCAGCAGGTGGTCTATTACAGCCTGGCGATTGGGCATCACCTCGGGGTGATTGACTGCCTGGAGGCGGCGCTGAGCTGCCCGTGGCCCGAGTACCTGGCGTGGATCGCCACGCTGGAGGAGGGCAGCACGGCGCGGCGCAAGATGGAGGGCGTGCCGAAGTACGGCGAGATCGTCATCGACGCCAACCACATTGCGATGCTCGCCAACGCCTTTGACGCGGCGCTCGGCAGGCAAACCCCCGGGCAGCAGGCGTGGAGCAAAACGCTGCTTAGCATGCTGCACGATATTCATCAGGAGAGCGCCATCTACCTGATGGTGAGGAGATTACGTGACTGACGTTTTACTGTGTGTCGGCAACAGCATGATGGGCGACGACGGCGCGGGCCCGCTGCTGGCAGAGATGTGCGCCGCGAACCCGCAGGGCAGCTGGGTGGTGATTGACGGCGGCAGCGCGCCGGAAAACGACGTGGTTGCCATTCGCGAGATGCGTCCGGACAGGCTATTAATCGTCGATGCCACCGATATGGGGCTCAACCCCGGCGAGATCCGCCTGATTGACCCGGACGACATCGCCGAGATATTTATGATGACCACCCACAATATGCCGCTGAACTACCTGGTCGATCAGATTAAAGACGACGTGGGCGAGGTGCTGTTTTTGGGAATTCAGCCGGACATCGTTGGGTTTTATTACCCGATGACGCCGCCGGTGAAAGAGGCGGTGGAAGTAGTCTATTCACGGCTTGCAGAGTGGGTTGGGGATGGAGGTTTTTCTCAGCTCTGAGCAGTGCCCGGTGGCGCTAAGCTTACCGGGCCTACCAAACCCCTCTCCCTCTCCCTGTGGGAGAGGGCCGGGGTGAGGGCAACAGGCTACTCGAGATCCGCCCCGTTACTCGCGATCACCTTCTTATACCACCAGAACGATTTCTTGCGCTTGCGGTCCAGCGTGCCGTTTCCGGCGTCGTCGCGGTCAACGTACACAAACCCGTAGCGCTTGCTCATCTCGCCGGTTGAGGCGGCCACGAGGTCGATACAGCCCCAGGTGGTGTAGCCCATCAGCGGCACGCCGTCCTCAATCGCGTCGCCCATCGCGCGGATGTGCTCGCGCAGGTAGCTGATGCGGTAGTCGTCGTTGATCTCGCCGTTTTCATCAATGACGTCCTTCGCCCCGAGGCCGTTTTCCACCAGGAACAGCGGCTTCTGGTAGCGGTCGTACATCATGTTCATGGTGATGCGCAGGCCGAGCGGGTCGATGCCCCAGCCCCATTCGCTCACCTGAATATGCGGATTACGCAGGGACTTCACGATGTTCGCCGCGCTGGTGTTGCCCGCGTTCATGTCCGCCGACGCGCAGCGCGAGGCGTAATAGCTGAACGAAACAAAGTCGACGGTGTTTTTCAGCAGCTCGTCGTCGCCGGGATCTTTCACAATCACCACGCCTTTCTCGCGGAACACGCGGGCGGAGTAGGCCGGATAGCGGCCGCGCGCCTGCACGTCGATAAAGAACAGGTTCTCGCGGTCTTTCTCCAGCGCCATCCACACGTCTTCCGGCTTGCAGGAGTACGGATAGAAATTTCCGCCCGCCAGCATGCAGCCCACCTGGTTTTCCGGGTTCACCTCGTGGGCGATTTTGGTCGCCAGCGCGCTTGCCACCAGCTCGTGGTGCGCGGCCTGGTATTTCACCTGGTCTTCGTTTTCACCTTCTTCAAACACCAGCCCCGCGCCGGAGAACGGGCTGTGCAGCATGATGTTGATTTCGTTGAAGGTCAGCCAGTATTTCACCAGCCCGTTAAATTCTTCAAAGCAGGTGCGGGCGTAGCGGGCAAAGAAATCGACCATCTTACGGTTGCGCCACGAGCCGTATTCCGTCACCAGGTGCATAGGCACGTCGAAGTGGCAGAGCGTTACCAGCGGCTCGATGTTGTACTTTTTGCACTCCTCGAACACCGCGCGGTAGAAGGCAATGCCCTCTTTGTTCGGCAGCGGTTCGTCGCCGTTCGGGTAGAGGCGGCTCCAGGCAATTGAGGTGCGGAACACCGTAAAGCCCATCTCCGCCATCAGGGCGATGTCTTCTTTATAGCGATGGTAAAAATCAATCGCTTCGTGGCTCGGGTAGAACTCGTCGTCACGCAGCGAAAAACGCTTTTCCTTACCGATCTTCACCGCCAGGCGATTCGCCCCGTGGGGGATCATATCGACCGTCGTCAGCCCTTTGCCGCCTTCACGGTAAGCGCCTTCACTCTGGTTAGCGGCAAGCGCGCCGCCCCATAAAAATCCTTGTGGAAAAACAGACATTCTTACCTCGCTTTCAATTTATGCTTTTGCTGCGTTGTTCTGTACCGGTGCGGTCTGCAGCGCGCGCGCTTTTTCGGCCTCGTCTTCAACCGGGATATCTTCAAACCCTAAAAGCAGGGTCAGAACAAACGACAGCACCACTGCCAGCCCCATTACGCCGAACACCCAGACGATGGTCATCGGGTTGGCCGGGTCGAAGAACTGCACGCTGGTGAACAGCCCCGGTGCCGCCATCGAATGGCTGGCAAGACCGGCCATGCCGGCGACCGCCCCGCAGATAAAGCCGCTGATCAGGCTCGCAATCAGCGGACGTTTCAGACGCACCGCCACGCCGTACAGGGCCGGTTCAGAGATCCCCGCCATAATGGCGGAGGCCGCCGCCGCCAGCGCCGTCTGGCGCAGCTCCGGGTTTTTGGTTTTCCACGCCACCGCCAGCGACGAGCCGCCGAGCGACAGGTTGGCACCGATTTCCGACGGCATCACCATCCCTTCCTTGCCCGTTTCGGCAATGGTCTGAATGATGGTCGGCGTAAACACGCGGTGCATCCCGGTCATTACCAGCAGCGGCCAGAGCGCGCCCATGATGGCGACGGAGAGCCAGCCAAGGTAGCCGTGAATGGTGTAGACCAGCGCGGAGATGGCGCTACCGATCCAGATCCCCAGCGGGCCAATCAGCACAATGGCGAGCGGGGCGGCAATCAGCACGATCAGCATCGGCTTGAGGAAGTTTTTCGTCACCGCCGGGGTAATGCGATCCACCCAGCGTTCGATGTATGACAGGCACCAGGTCATCACCAGCGCCGGGATCACCGTGTAGGTGTATTTCACCGCCGTAACCGGAATAAAGGCGAACTCAACGTGCTCTCCCTGCGCGGCTTTCGCCATCAGCTCGATAAAGCTCGGGTGCACCAGCACGCCCGCGATGGCGATGGCCAGCGACATGTTGGTTTTGAATTTCACCGCCGCCGAGGCCGCCACCATCAGCGGCAGGAAGAAGAACGCGCCGTCGCCGATGACGGTCAAGATGGTGAGCGTCGGTGCGCCTTTTGGCAGTACGCCGGTCATCTCGAGGATCATCGCCAGCAGCTTGACCATCGAGCCACCGATGATCGCCGGGATCAGCGGGGACATGGTGCCGATCAGCGCGTCGAGGATCCCGGCGCCAATTCGGCGTAAGGTCATCTTCTGCGGACCTTCCGGTACTGCGGGCTGCAGGTCCGTGGGCAGCAGGCTCACCACTTCGCGGTACGCCTGTGAAACCGTATTGCCAATAATGACCTGGCACTGGTTGTCGTTGCGCACTACGCCGAGGACGCCGCTGATGCTTTTCAGGCGCGCTGCGTCGGTCAGGCTTTCGTCTTTCAGTACGAAACGCAGACGCGTCATGCAGTGGGTGACGGCGACGATGTTCTCTTTGCCGCCCAGCGCGCTGATAACGTCGTTCGCCAGCGCAGCGTAATTTTTGGCCATCGGATGTGATCCTGTTATTGTTGTGAGACATGTAGGAAACCGGTTTCACATAATCATCATGAGTTTCTGTGAATGAAACAAGATCGCTTTTTGACCATTTTTTCGTTTCGTGATGCAGATCGCAATGGAGTATCGAAAGCGTGATTTCACCGCTGCGACAATTTTTTTGCAGTGCAGTACACTGCGCTCCATCAGATTCAGACGGAATAATAATATGACCACGATGCTTGAAGTGGCGAAGCGGGCAGGCGTTTCGAAAGCCACGGTGTCCCGGGTGCTGTCGGGAAATGGCTACGTCAGCCAGGAGACCAAAGACCGGGTGTTTCAGGCCATTGAAGAGAGCGGCTATCGCCCGAATTTGCTGGCGCGAAACCTGGCAACCAAACGTACCCAGACGCTGGGACTGGTGGTGACTAACACCCTCTATCACGGCGTCTACTTTAGCGAACTGCTATTTCACGCCGCGCGCATGACGGAAGAAAAGGGGCGGCAGCTGATCCTCGCGGACGGCAAGCACAGCGCGGATGAAGAGCGGGAGGCGATCCAGTACCTGCTCGATATGCGCTGCGATGCGGTGATTATCTATCCGCGTTTCCTGAGCGTGGAAGAGATGGACGAGATCGTTGAAAAGTGCGAGCAGCCCATTATAGTGCTCAACCGCCGCCTGCGGAAAAACAGCAGCCACTGCGTCTGGTCAGATCATAAAGCCTCCAGCCAGGAGGCGGTGTCGCAGCTGATTGCGAAAGGGCACCGGGAGATCGCGTTTATCACCGGCTCGCTGGATTCTCCCACCGGGGTTGAGCGTCTCTCCGGCTACCGGGACGCGCTGGCGCAGCACGGTATTCCGCTGCGCGAGGGCCTTATTGCGCAGGGGAAGTGGAACCCCGCCAGCGGCGCGGCGGCGGTTTCCGAACTGCTTGCACGCGGCGAACGCTTTACGGCGCTGGTGGCGAGTAATGACGATATGGCAATCGGCGCCATGAAGCAGCTGCACGACAGCGGCGTGGCCGCGCCGGACGCGGTGTCGGTGATCGGTTTTGACGACGTGGCCATCGCGCCCTACATCGTGCCGTCGCTTTCCAGCGTGCGTATTCCGGTGACGGAGATGATTAAAGAGACCATCAGCCGCCTGATCTTCATGCTCGACGGCGGTGAGTTTAAGTATCAGCTAACCTTCTCCGGCGAACTTATCCTGCGCGACTCCGTTATTGACGGCCCGCACCGCTGATGTCGACAGCTGTCATCGTCATAAGTGACGATGACAGCGCCGCCGTAATTTTTAAATTCCTATAAAATCAATAAGTTAATTATTGGCACGGTTTATGAATATCTCCGCGCATAACTGTAATGCTGGAGAAGCAGATGAACCGTTTTATTATGGCCGATGCCAGTAAGTGTATTGGTTGCCGTACCTGTGAAGTGGCGTGCGTGGTTTCCCATCAGGCGGAGCAGGACTGCGCGTCGCTCACCCCTGACACGTTCCTGCCGCGCATCCACGTCATCAAAGGCGTGAATATTTCTACCGCCGCCATCTGTCGCCAGTGCGAAGACGCACCGTGCGCGAACGTCTGCCCGAACGGGGCGATTAAACGTGAGAAAGGCTTTGTGCACGTAATGCAGGAGCGCTGCATTGGCTGCAAAACCTGCGTGGTCGCCTGCCCGTACGGCGCGATGGAGGTGGTTGTTCGTCCGGTAGTACGCAACAGCGGCATGGGGCTGAGCGTACGTGCGGAGAAAGCCGAAGCCAACAAATGTGACCTGTGCTACCACCGCGATGCCGGCCCGGCCTGCATGGAAGCCTGTCCGACGCACGCGCTGGTCTGCGTGGATCGCGACAAGCTTGAGCAGATGAGTGCCGAAAAGCGCCGTCGCGCGGCATTCGACACGTCGTCATCGCTGCTGTTCTGATCCGCCATGAGCAGTAACGGTGTCCAGCTGCGCGTGCGCGGTAAGGTGCAGGGCGTGGGGTTTCGCCCCTTCGTCTGGCAGCTGGCGCAGGCGCTTCAGTTGACCGGTGACGTCTGCAATGATGGAGAGGGCGTGCTGGTGCGCCTCGCGGGTAATGGGGGGGCCTTTACCGCGAGGCTGCATCAGGACTGCCCACCGCTGGCACGCATTGACCACGTTGAAACGCAGCCGTTTACGTGGGCGCAGGTGCCGGAGGACTTTACCATCCGCCACAGCGCGGGCGGGGCGATGGACACGCAGATTGTCCCCGATGCCGCGACCTGTCCGGCGTGCCTGGCTGAAATGCGCGACCCCGACGAGCGCCGCTATCGCTATCCGTTCATCAACTGCACGCACTGCGGGCCGCGGTTTACCATTATCCGCGCGATACCCTATGACCGTCCGGCCACGTCAATGGCCGCATTTCCCCTCTGCGTGCCGTGCGAAGCGGAGTACCGTAACCCTGCTGACCGCCGCTTTCACGCCCAACCCGTAGCCTGCCCGGACTGCGGGCCAGCGCTGGAATGGCGCGCGGGCGACAACACCGCTTCCCGTGAGGCTGCGCTGAGCGCGGCGGTGGCGATGCTGAAAAGCGGCGGCATAGTCGCGGTCAAAGGGCTGGGCGGTTTTCATCTCGTCTGCGACGCGCGTAATCCGCAGTCGGTCGCGGCGCTTCGGGCACGCAAGCAGCGTCCGGCGAAGCCGCTGGCGGTGATGATCCCAAATGCGGACGGCGTGCCGGAGGCGATCCAGACGCTGTTACGCTCCTCCGCAGCGCCGATTGTGCTGACCCCAAAAGCCTCGCTTCCCGCGTTTCCCGAAGGGATTGCACCGGGGCTCGATTGTATTGGTATTATGCTTCCCGCTAACCCGCTGCAACACCTTCTGATGATGGACTGCCAGCGCCCGCTGGTGATGACTTCCGGCAACCTCAGCGGCAGACCGCCTGCCATGACCAACCAGCAGGCGCTGGATGAACTCGGCGACATCGCGGACGGCTTCCTGCTGCACAACCGCGATATCCTGCAACGAATGGATGATTCAGTGATGGATCGGGACGGCGCGATGCTTCGCCGCGCGCGCGGTTTTGTGCCGGATGCCGTCGCGTTGCCTGCGGGTTTTGAGAATATCCCCGCCATGCTATGCACCGGCGCGGAGATGAAAAACACCTTCTGCCTGGTGCGTGGCAGCCAGGCGGTGCTGAGCCAGCATTTTGGCGATCTCGGTGACGAAGGCGTCGAAGCACAGTGGCGCGGCGCGCTCTCGCTGATGCAGAGAATTTACGCCTTTCAGCCGAAGCGCGTGGTGTGCGACGCCCATCCGGGCTATCGCACACAACGATGGGCGCAGGCGCAGGGGCTGCCGGTCGAAACCGTGCTGCACCATCACGCCCACGCGGCGGCGTGCCTGGCGGAGAACGGCTGGCCGCGTGAGGGCGGCGACGTTATCGCCCTGACGCTGGACGGGATCGGCATGGGCGAGAACGGCGCGCTGTGGGGCGGGGAGTGCCTGCGGGTGAGCTATCTCGCGTGCGATCGTCTGGGCGGGCTGCCTGCCGTTGCGCTGCCGGGGGGCGAGCTGGCGGCGCGGCAGCCGTGGCGCAATCTGCTCGCCCACTGCCTGGCGTTTGTCCCTGACTGGCAGCAGTACCCGGAAACGCGCGCGGTTCAGCCTGTCTCTTATACACATCTGACGCTGCCGACGAAGAGGATAGT
>ENA-OXEX01000921-OXEX01000921.1-human-gut-metagenome-genome-assembly--contig:-NODE-921-length-10592-cov-5.647433_pt1 | contig 10592 bp, 14 predicted proteins | sample MGYA00249364_ERZ652261 | MGnify/ENA primary metagenome ERZ652261 (study PRJEB26925, sample SAMN05826642) | human gut metagenome | biome: ENVO:2100002; feature: ENVO:00000062; material: ENVO:00002003... | reverse complement strand
TCCTCTTCGTCGGCAGCGTCAGATGTGTATAAGAGACAGCCTCTAATCTGGATGCCGAAGGACTTTTAGAAATTGAAAATGATATTTCCGACTATGAAAATTCCTATCAGGCGCAAACATTTTATAATATTTATTCATTTAAAGAAAATATTGATTCTGCATTAAATGAAGCCTTAAGTCTGGAAGCTTTAAACGGATTATCGGATTATACATCCGCTGCCGGAAATGGTTCTTCCTTTCATACGATCACAACCGATACACCTGGGATCCTTGTTTATTACACGGATGGATTTGAAAATACGACCACGGACAATTTTTCAAAAGAACAGTTTGATGAAGCGTCCTATCAGCGCAATAATTTAAAACAGAATGTATCCGTTTCTAACGGGGATGCGGTTTATAAACTGATCAGCAACGAAGAATGGCATATTGTCGTTCCTATTACAAATACACTCGCAGATGAACTTGCAGATGACAATACTTTAAAACTCCGGTTTAATAAGGATGGTAAAACGGCATACGCTACCTATGTGATTACAGAAAAGAGCGGCGAAAAATACCTGATTTTAACACTTCGCAATTCACTGGTACGTTACGCAAAAGATCGTTTTATAGAGATTGAACTGCTGCTTACCGAACAGACCGGACTGAAAATTCCAAATTCGGCAATTACAGAAAAAGAATTTTTTACCATACCGGTCAGCTACTTTATGAAAGGCGGGGATTCTGATGCCGATGGACTGCTTGTTTCGTCCACAAACAAAAACGGAAAGACAACAACAGAGTTTGTTTCGCCAACGATTTATTACACAACTGACGATTATTACTATATCGACAGTGAGAATGTTACTGCCGGAGACATTCTGGTAAAACCTGATTCGAATGAAACTTACCGGGTTGGCTCAGACACTGCAACCTTAAAAGGTGTCTATAACGTCAATAAAGGTTATGCTGTTTTCAAACAGATCGATATCCTTTATCAGAGCAAGGAGTATACCATCGTAAAAACCGGAACTTCCTATGGAATTTCCTTATATGACCACATCGCTTTAGATGGAGCGAAGATCAATGAAGATGATTTGTTAAAATAATGGAGGGAAAATGATATGTTAAAAGAAAATCTTGCCAATGTCGAAAAAAATATTGAACAGGCTTGTAAAAATGCCGGACGCAGCCGCGATGAAGTAACCCTGATTGCGGTAAGCAAAACGAAACCCGTTGAAATGTTACAGGAAATTTACGACGAAAACATCCGTGATTTCGGTGAAAATAAAGTACAGGAACTCTGCAGCAAGATGGAGCAGCTTCCATCAGATATCCGCTGGCATATGATCGGACATCTTCAGCGCAATAAAGTAAAGTATATTGTGGGAAAAGTTGAGTTGATCCATTCCGTGGATACATACCGCCTTGCAGAAGAGATTAACATTCAGGCAAAAAAACAGAATGTGATCGTTCCAATTCTTGTCGAAGTCAATATTGCACATGAAGAGTCTAAATTTGGTATTTCCGCAGAAGATGCAATCCTACTTGTGGAAGAGATTTCCAAACTTGAAAATATCCGTATCAAAGGACTTATGACGATTGCGCCTTATGTTGAAAATCCGGAAGATAATCGTCTGTATTTCCGAAAAATAAAGCAATTATCTGTTGACATAACTAATAAAAACATAGATAATGTATTTATGGAAATTCTGTCTATGGGAATGACAGGAGATTATATGGTTGCAATCGAAGAGGGCGCTACCATGGTGCGTGTAGGAACCGGAATTTTCGGTGAAAGAAATTATAAACAGGAGTGAGAACATGGGAGTTCTTGATAAATTTTTAAATGTTATGCGTCTGAATCCTGAGGATGACGACGATTTTTACAATGAAGATTACGATTACGATGATGATTATACAGAGGACGAGCCAAAGCAGACATTCCGTCGCGAGAAGAAACGTGAAACAGTAGAAAAAGATTATGATTCAGATCGTCCGAAGGAGACTCCGGTAAAATCCTCATCCAAGGTAACGCCGATCCGTCCATCGAAAAAACAGACTGGTCCCGGCGGTATGCAGGTATGTGTGATCAAACCTACTTCTGTTGAAGATGCGAGAGAAATTACAGAGACTTTACTGGAGAACCGTACTGTTGTCCTCAATGTTGAGGGCCTTGACGTTGAGATTGCGCAGCGTATCATTGATTTTACATCCGGTTCATGCTTTGCAATCAGTGGTAATCTGCAGAAGATTTCAAATTACATCTTCATTATCACACCGGCATCTGTGGATATTTCGGGAGATTTTTTAAGTTTAATGGATTCATTTGAGACAAGGGGTATTCAGACCGATTTTTAATTATGAATGAGCAGGAACTTTGTAAAAAACGTCTGTTGGATCTTTCCAGACAGGCTGACCGAAAGGGAATCGTTTTATTCAGCGATTTCCTTAATTTAAATGAACTGAATATTTACCACCAGTGTGAATCCGAATTTGCCACAAAGACGGAGAGTTTTGGCGGGGTTTCCTATGCAGAGCGTCAGATAATTGCTTTTATTCCTGATGCTCTTTATTATGAATGGACATACCCGATTGCGGCATTAAAGGTGGAACCCGCTTATCCGAAGTTTGCAGAAAAATTAGGTCACCGTGACCTGCTTGGATCTGTCATGACACTCGGTATAGACCGCTCAAAGATCGGTGATATTCTGATGGGAGACGGCTGTTATTATATCCTGTGTGAGGAAAATGTGGCTCCATACTTTATGGAACAGCTCACAAAAGTTCGTCATACACTGGTGCGCTTAAGTGTTGTAAGTACAGACGAAATCAGTTCGCATCAGGAGATGATCGATAAAGATGGCATCATTACCTCAAACAGACTTGATTCTGTCATTGCCTGTGTATACCGTTTATCCAGAAGCCAGTCTTTAGAACTGATCCGCGCAGACCGTGTATTTGTAAATGGAAAAAATATTCAGACACCAACCTATATCTGCAAGCCGGATGATATTATATCCGTGCGCGGTCATGGGCGTTTTCATTTTATTTCCATCTCAGGAGAAACCAATAAAGGACGTCTGAAAATCAAATACCAGCTATATAAAAGTTAACAGTACGCTCATATGCAAAAATGCAGAAACGGAGGAGTATTATGTCAAAAAGTATACCGGTTACAGATGGAACAAATGTGATCTATACGATTGAATTAAAAAAAGATTTTGGGGATCTTTGTAAAGAACTGACCAGACTCAAAATCAGTCCTGACCAGAAACTTTGTATTGTCACAGATTCCAATGTAGCACCCTTATACGCAAAGGAAGTACAGGATCAGCTTTCTGCGGTATTTTCAAATGTATTTTTACATATTTTTCCTGCAGGTGAAGCAAGCAAAAACACGGATACCGTAGGTGCGTTATATCAGTTTCTGATAGAAAATCACTTCGACAGAAGAGACATCCTCTTAGCACTTGGTGGAGGTGTAGTCGGTGATCTGACCGGTTTTACGGCAGCAACTTACTTACGGGGCATTGATTTCATACAGATTCCAACTACACTGCTTTCACAGGTGGACAGCAGTATTGGCGGCAAAACGGGTATTGATTTTATGCAGTATAAAAATATGGTCGGTGCATTTTATCAGCCTAAATTAGTTTATATGAACCTGTCAGTGCTTCATTCTCTTCCAGGAAAACAGATTGTTTCCGGAATGGGAGAGATTATCAAGCATGGCTTGATCAAGGATGCTTCTTATTTTGAATGGCTCATCGCTCATGAAAAAGAGATCTGGGCATTAGATCCTGAAATTTTAGAAGAAATGATCTACATAAGCTGTAATATCAAGCGTGATGTGGTCGAACGTGATCCCAAAGAGCAGGGAGAGCGTGCACTCCTTAATTTTGGACACACGATTGGTCATGCCATTGAAAAGCTTTCTGATTTTTCGCTTTACCACGGAGAATGTGTAGGACTTGGTATTGTTGCGGCATCTTATCTGTCCATGCAGCTTGGCCATATTTCAAAAGAAGATTTTGAGAAAATACAAAATGCTTTATCGCTTTTTGAACTTCCAACACAGATGGATGGATTTAACGCAGAAAAAGTTCTTTCCGCAACAAAATCCGATAAAAAAATGGTTGGAAACCAGGTTAAGTTTATTCTGTTAAAAGAGATTGGAAATGCTTATATCTACCGCGAACTGACAGATGAACAGATTCTTGACGGTATCCGTTATGTCTGCCATTCCTAAAATGATTTCCAAAGAAATGAGGGCTCAATGAAACAACAATCTAAAACCATTCAAAAAAAAGCTTTTATCGGTATTTTATGCTCAGTCATTCTGATTTTTTTAGACCAGTTTACAAAATATCTTGCAGTACAGCATTTGAAAGATCAGATGCCTGTTGTTTTGTGGAAAAACGTTTTGGAACTCAGTTATTTAGAGAACCGTGGTGCAGCGTTTGGTATTTTTCAGGGAAAACAGTGGCCGCTTATTATTTTTACCGTGATTGTTCTGATCCTTATCATATATTTTTATCTGATGCGCATTCCTTCGGAAAAACATTTTGGCTTACTCAATGGAATCGCCATTCTGTTTTTTGCAGGTGCGATCGGTAACTTTATTGACCGGGTTACGCAGAGATATGTGGTTGATTTCTTTTATTTCAGACTGATCAATTTCCCGGTGTTCAACGTCGCAGACATTTATGTGACCGTTGCTGCCGTACTTTTGATCTTATGTCTGCTGTTTTATAAGGAAGAAGACTTTGAACGTATTCTTCCCACAAAAAAGAAATCATGATTTTTGTATACCATTGAATATACATACCAGAATGGAGATTTTATGAAACAGGAAACTTTCGAAATAGAGGCAGAATATGAGGGAGAACGCTTAGATAAATATCTAAGCGTTATTTTTGAGCAGTCAAAAACCTCTTCAAATGCACCTTCACGTTCTTTTTTTCAGAAACTGATCAGGGACGGCCATGTAAAAGTAAATGATTCTATAGCAAAAGCAAATTACCGTCTGCGTATGGATGACCTTGTATGTGTGGAAATTCCAGACGCCGTGGAAACACCGATTCTCCCGGAAGATATCCCGCTTGATATTTTATATGAGGACGATGACCTTCTCGTTGTCAATAAACCGAAAGGAATGGTTGTACATCCATCAGCAGGGCATTATTCAGGCACCTTAGTTAATGCGATTATGTTTCACTGCAAAGACAGTCTTTCTGGCATTAATGGCGAAATACGGCCAGGAATCGTGCACCGGATCGATATGGACACAACCGGTTCGCTCATTGTATGTAAAAATGATGAGAGCCATATTAAAATTGCAGAGCAGATCAAAGAGCACAGTGTCAATCGCAGATACCGCGGTATTGTATATGGCGTTGTAAAAGACGATGAAGGAACGATCAATGCTCCGATCGGCAGACATCCGACCAACCGGAAAAAGATGGCGATCAACGAGAAAAATGGAAAGCCGGCGATCACACATTATAAAGTACTGGAACGTTTTTCGAATTATACCTATATGGAATTTAAATTAGAGACGGGCAGAACACATCAGATCCGCGTTCATATGGCAAGTATCGGTCACCCGTTACTTGGCGATACCGTATATTCCAGTGGAAAAAGTCCGTTTAAAACGCAGGGGCAGACACTTCATGCCATGACGATCGGTTTTATTCATCCGCATACTAATGAATATATGGAAATATCGTCACCACTCCCAGAATATTTTTTGAAAATACTAAAAAGTTTACATTAAATTCCGAAAAATTGTTTTAATTTTTGAAAAAATGTAGTATAATTATACAAAAGAAACAGATATCATCATATGAAAACGAGGCGTTTTGCATGTATTGCACAAATATTTCGTAATATGTAAGATATTCTGCTGCAAAAGAAAGTGGGGGATTCCTATGTCAAATAAGATATATACCATTGGTCGTGAATTTGGAAGCGGAGGTAAAGCAGTTGGTGAGGCACTTGCCAACAGACTTGGCATCAAATTATACGACAAAGAATTATTACAGCAGGCAGCGAAAGACAGTGGCTTTTGCGAAGAGATTTTTGAAAATCACGATGAAAAACCAACCAGCAGCTTTTTATACTCACTGGTCATGGATACATACTCCGTTGGAAGCTACAATTCTTCACCGTTTCTTGATATGCCGTTGAACCATAAAGTATTCCTTGCACAATTTGAAACGATCAAAAAGATTGCAGATCGTGAATCCTGTGTCATTGTTGGCAGATGTGCAGATTACGCATTGGCAGATTATCCGGACTGCATCAATATTTTTATACATTCAGATATGGAAAACCGCGTCAAAGCTGTCAGCAAACGCCTGAATATCACAGAGAATAAGGCAAAAGACCTGATCCAGAAAAAGGATAAACAGCGCGCCAGCTATTATAATTATTATTCCAGCAAGCGCTGGGGTGATTCTACTAGCTATCATCTGACACTGGATGCCGGAAAGCTTGGTATTGACGGATGTGTCGACATGATCTTAAAATTCCGTGAAATTATGGATGCACAGAAATAAAATAGAAATATCCCGGAAAAAAGTCCCTGTTAAGGTGTATAGCCTTAATGGGGATTTTTTTGTAAAAATGATAATGCAAATTGATTAGTTTTGTTGCCGACACAGCGTATATTGAGTTAATAAGCTACAGACTATTTGCTTCCGAATACAACTATTCGTTAAACTTGTGTTTTGCGAATAGAAGAAAAGACAATCAAACAACTCAAATACACTCTGCTACATATAAATTTATACAAACTTTATCATCAATGCATCCATACGAAAATCCCGTGTTAAGATAAATATCTGGTTAACACGGGATTTTTCTGAATGACAGCCTGCAAATAAATCTATATTATTTACATTTGTTTTTAGCGAAACATCTGCATATCCGAGTTTAATTTCCTGTTCATTATTTTTTGTATTGCGATCTTCATCTTGATTGATCACAAACCTGTATGTTTGCACTTCTTTCGATACGGATTTTGAAAATGTAATTTCAATCTCTTTTTCTTCTCCTGAAGCAATACTTTCATTTACATCCACGGTATCGATCCAGTCATCATCCTCATATACATCAACAGAAAATCCTGATGCATCTTTCACCCCTTCATTTCCAACGGAAATTGTCGCTGTCTGCCTGCCGTTTGCATAATTTTGTTCGCTGGCGCTCACATTTTCCAATACAAGGTCATTTGCTTCAACAGTTTCCTGGTAAGCAAGGATAAACTCATCCGCATCATTGAGATCATAATACCCGAATACAATATGGTAAATTCCATCGGACGTTTTATAAATTGCTGGTTGGTAAATGTATTGTTGGTAGTGTCAAATACTGCAAATGCAAGTTCAATTCTTCCGGCAAGATCTTTAATCTGCTCTGTCGTGTTCAAATTAACAGACTTCTTGTGTCTGTCTTTTGATTCTTCCGTTTCAGTCTCTTCAATTTCAGTTTCTTCTATTTCGACTTCTTCGGTTTCAATCTCCTCAGTTTCAATTTCCCCGGTTTCGGTTTCTTCGGTTTCAGTTTCTGCTTCTTCCGTCTCGGTTTCAACTTTCTCAGTTACTGCTTCTTCCGTTTCGACTGTTTTCTCAGAAGCCATTTCATCCGTTTCCTGAGGTTCTTCTTTGCTGTTCCGCCAATGACTGGAACATCTCCCGGTACGGTATAACCAACTCCATTTCCAAATTTGAAATTTTCGCTGACTTTTGTATCAGTACCAATGAATCTGGATGCTTTCGACTTTATAAAAATGTTGGTCTTAACAGCCTCTGATTTTACATTGTTTCCACATACAACCTGTAAGTAAAAGAACTTTCCGGGCGGATCAGCCCGTTCCCCGCACTGACATTTATACCATATAAAAATTATACTAAAATAATTCCAATCAAAATAAACCGTATACCACCCAGCATAAATCCTGTTATGCCAAATAGCATACCAAAATCATTTTCCTCCTTTCTTTCAAATTTCCTTTCAAAAAAATCAACCATTCTTACGATTTTCATCGTATGAGTTCATCAGAATCAAGAATGATCGTAAAAGGTCCGTCATTCACAAGGGATATTTTCATATCTGCTCCGAAAACCCCCTGTTCTACAACTGCAATCTGATTTTTGCAGTTCTCAATAATATAGTGATAAAGTTCTTTTGCCATGTCCGGTTTACCGGCATCTGTAAAAGATGGCCTGTTTCCCTTCCGGCAATCTGCATATAAGGTAAACTGTGATATTAATAACAGACTTCCATTCACATCCTTCAATGATAAATTTGTCTTTCCTTCAGAATCTTCAAAAATACGAAGTCCGATCAGTTTTTTTATCATTTTATCCGCAATCTCTTTCGTATCAGAATCGGATATGCCAATCAGTACCATAAAACCTTTTTGAATACTGCCCGTTACCTCATCATCTACGCGACATGCGGCTGAACATACGCGTTGTACTATAAATTTCATGATCCATATCTACTCCTTTTTTCATAATTTCAAATCCATTTTTTATACCAAATTTCATAACCATAAATCCTACTATAAATTTAACATATTTTTAACAATTTGCATATACTTTCCCACATTAAACAAAAAAAGTAATAATTTTATCCTGCATCATCCGGATTAAAAATTAATATACCTTTGCCTTAAAATATTGTATAATAAAGAAAGTTCAGGAGGCCTGCATATGAAATTACAGCAATTATACAGCTACACGCGAAAAGCAATTGATCATTATCAGTTGATTGAGTCCGGCGATAAGATCGCCATTGGTATTTCCGGAGGCAAAGATTCTCTTACACTTTTATATGCACTGAGTGGTCTGCGCCGCTTTTATCCCCAAAAATTCGATCTGGTAGCTGTGACCGTAGATCTTGGCTATGAAAATTTTGATCTTACAGCTGTTTCAAAACTCTGTCATGATCTTGACGTCCCATACCATATCGTAAATACAGAAATAGCAAAGATTCTCTTTGAAGAACGAAATGAAAAACCCACCTGTTCCTTATGTGCAAAAATGCGCAAAGGTGCCTTGAATCAGGCGATAAAAGAACTCGGATGTAATAAAGTGGCATATGCACATCATATGGATGATGTGATTGAAACAGCATTTTTATCCATGATCTTTGAGGGACGCTTTTATGTATTTCCCCCAAAAACCTACATGGAAGATTCTGATCTTACCATAATCCGTCCTCTGATTTATGTATCTGAGGCAGAAGTAAAAGGATTCCGGAATAAGTATCAGCTTCCTGTTGTAAAAAATCCATGTCCGATGGACGGTAATACCAAACGCGAATATGTAAAGAAACTGATACAGCAGTTAAATATAGACAATCCGGGGGTTAAGACGAAACTTTTTCATGCAATCCAAAACGGAAATATACAAGGATGGCTGTCCGGTACCAATAATGCAATTTAAGCCTTATGTTACTTTTTTAAAATGGAGATCACAATGAAAGAAAAAGCATATTATGAAACAATAAACGTAAAGAATGAAGTAAAGTTAAGAAAACTATTAGAAACACTGCCACCCTTTTGCAAACAGTTTTTTATTGGCATTGAAGCAACAAGCTCTTCCAGGACAAAAATTGCATACGCATATGATATCGGGTGTTTCTTTGATTACCTGCATGCTACCAATCCGGTCTGTGCTAAAATGGATATTACAGATTTTCCAATCTCTATTTTAAATGAAATTACACCAATGGATATTGAGGAATATCTTTCTTATTTAAAATACTACGAAAAAGACGGAACGGAACACACCAATGACGAAGGTGGTTTGAAGCGTAAACTTTCTGCCCTGCGCTCCTTTTATCATTATTATTACAAAAATGGTTTGATTGAAGATGATCCAACTGTTAAAGTAGACATGCCTAAAATACATGAAAAGAATATTATCCGTCTGGATGTCGATGAGGTGGCAAAGCTCCTTGACGAAGTGGAATCTGGCGAGAATCTTACTGCGAGACAGCAACAGTATCATGAAAAGACAAAAATCCGGGATCTGGCAATGATGACACTTCTTTTAGGAACCGGTATCCGTGTTTCTGAATGTGTCGGCCTCGATATGGAAGATGTTGACTTTAAAAATAACGGCATTAAAATCCACCGCAAAGGTGGCGCAGAAGTTGTCGTATATTTTGGAGAGGAAGTCCGCAGAGCTCTCATGGATTATATGGTGGAACGCCAGAAAATCACTGCAGCCGACGGAAGTATCAATGCGCTCTTCCTATCACTTCAAAACAAGCGCATAAGTGTCAGATCCGTGGAAAATATGGTAAAAAAATATTCCAAGCTTGTAACAACCTTAAAACATATTACGCCGCATAAACTTCGGAGTACCTACGGTACATCCCTCTACCGCGAAACCGGCGATATCTATCTGGTTGCCGATGTTCTTGGACATAAAGATGTCAATACTACCCGTAAGCACTATGCTGCACTTGAAGATGAAAGACGCCGGAGTGCTGCGAAATATGTCAAATTACGTGAGATCTGATTTCTGTGTATTATTAAAAACTGTCTCTTATACACATCTGACGCTGCCGACGAAGAGGATAGTGTAGAT
>ENA-OXEX01000909-OXEX01000909.1-human-gut-metagenome-genome-assembly--contig:-NODE-909-length-10737-cov-4.858360_pt1 | contig 10737 bp, 10 predicted proteins | sample MGYA00249364_ERZ652261 | MGnify/ENA primary metagenome ERZ652261 (study PRJEB26925, sample SAMN05826642) | human gut metagenome | biome: ENVO:2100002; feature: ENVO:00000062; material: ENVO:00002003... | reverse complement strand
CAGCCTCGGTCTCGTGGGCTCGGAGATGTGTATAAGAGACAGGCCATTATGAGAGAAGAAGGCCTGGAACGCGGCCCGGACTTCAAACTTCTCCTTATGGCGGAAATTCCGGCCAATATTCTCCTGGCAGACCGTTTCAATAAATTTGTTGACGGCTATTCCATCGGTTCCAACGATTTAACAATGCTTATTCTGGGCTGCGACAGAAATAATGATACCGTGGCTTCTCTCTTCGATGAACGCAATCTGGCCATCAAGAGGGCTATCCGCCACCTGATCAAAGTGGCGCACAGAGACGGCAAGACCGTATCCATCTGCGGACAGGCGCCGTCCGTATATCCAGACTTTACGGAATTCCTCGTAAAGAGCGGTATTGACTATGTATCCGTTAACCCGGATATGGTGAAGAGTACCCGGCTGAATGTAGCCCGCATCGAGCAGCGTCTGATGCTGGATGCGGCGACGGGCAGAGGTGTCGTAGACCAGGAAGATTACGAACTTTGATTTTAAAATAATGGCAGAGGGCATGGGAAAGTTGACATGTCCTCCGCCACAGTTCCGCTTTGCGGAAGAAGGAGAGAAGGGAAATTATGCAGCTTACCGGCCGACAACAGGAAATCACGAGGATCGTTCGGGAAAACGGTCCTATCACAGGGGAAATGATCGCACAGCGTCTCCATGTGACGAGGAGCGCGCTGCGTGGAGATCTGGCGGTTCTTCTTTCAGGAGAGGTAATCGCTGCCCGCCGTCGTCTCGGCTACTATTACCTTGGGGGCGGAGAAGATCCTGCGGCTGCTGAAATCCGTTCCTGCACGGCGGAAGACTGTATGTCCCGCCCGATACTTGTCGGAGCGGAATCCAATGCCTATGACGCGGCGGTTCTCCTGTTCACCGAAGATATCGGTACGCTTTTCGTGGGAAAGAAAGATGACATACAGGGCGTCGTTTCCAGGAAAGATCTTCTGAAAGCGGCCATGGGCCGTGATGATTTGGCAAAAGTGCCGATTTCCATGGTAATGACATCCCGCTCGAAAATGATTTATGCCGAACCGAAAGAGGATCTTGTATCCATCGCACAGAAGATGATGGATTATGAAGTCGATTGTCTTCCTGTAGGGACTTTTAAAAATGTGGGAAATGACAGGAAATTTGTTCTTATCGGGCGTGTATCGAAAACGAATATCACCCGTCTCTTTTTGGAACTGGGGAAAGGCGGCAGAAAATAATAAATGGCAAAACAACCGCAGGTTTATGTCGTTTCCGATTCTCTTGGAGAAACGGCGGAAAGTGTGGCTAAGGCGACCATCGGCCAGTATGACACAGATATTGAGATTCACCGTGTGCCCTTTATCCGTCATACGGATCAGATAGAAAAAATTATTGATGAAGCGGCACAGGCGGGGGCTGTGGTCTGTCACACACTGGTCAGTCCTGAACTCCGTGCCGACTTTGAACGGATAGCCCATGAAAAAAATGTCCGTTATGTGGATATCTTAGGTCCTATGATGAATATGGTGACTGATGTGGCAGGGGTGCAGCCCCGCATGAAACCGGGAATCATCCACCGTCTTGATGAAGAGTATTTCAAAAAAGTGGAAGCCATCGAATTTGCTGTCCGCTATGATGATGGAAAAAATCCGGCAGGCTTCGCAAAGGCGGACATGGTTCTTATTGGCGTGTCCCGTACATCTAAGACACCGCTGTCCATGTACATGGCGCATAAAAAATATAAAGTGGCGAACCTGCCCCTTGTGCCGGAAGTGCAGATACCGGAAGAAATATTCCAAGTGCCTCCCTATCGTCTGATCGGTCTCATTATTGACCCTTACAAACTGAACGGAATCAGAAGGGAACGAATGAAAGCGCTCGGATTTTCAGGAACGGCGAATTACACTGATATCGAGCGCATTGAAGATGAGCTGGCTTATGCCAAAGAAGTTATGCATCAGCTTCACTGTACCGTCCTTGATGTATCAAATAAAGCCATTGAAGAGACGGCGAGCCGCATCATGTCCATTATTGAGCGGAACAAGGAAATATACGGCGACAAATATTGACAGATGAAAAAATCTCCTGAAGGAAACTTCAGGGGATTTTTTTGTGCTGGAATGATTTTATGAATACATTTGCGGTAGCACTGTTCCTCATCACGGCAATAGATCCTTCACGTTCGTTCAGGATGACGATTAACGTTTTTCTCATTATGAAGCCTTAACGTGTCTTATACAAGGATCATGGAGCCGGCCGTCAGAAGGAGCTGCTGGCGCACGCAGTGTGCGATTGAGGATACTCGCTTGTCGTAATGATTTAAATCGTAAAAGAATAGTTAGCTTGCAGCTGACAGCTCACAGCTGATAGCTTTTATCTTCTTACCGCCTTCCTCATCACGGTGGCAGATCCTTCACATTCGTTCAGGATGACGCTTTACTGTTAGTGTCATTATGATGCTTTCCGCTCCCCATCATTAGTAACGCTTTCCCCAAATCGTCATTCTGAACGAGGACAAGAATGCTTTGTGAGAAAAACGGAAAACGGAACGGTAGCATAGAGTGAAGAATCTATTACACTGATGACACTGTGCGGTTTCTTTTCTGTTCATCACAAAATTACTCTTACCGTTTTCCCCATCACGGGTAATAGCTCCTTCGCATTTGTTCAGGATGACATCTCACCTTAATCGTCATCTTCATAACTAATCCTTTGCCAATACCCCGAATGACGTTTTCCGTTTCTTGCTACTATGGCGCTTACCGTTACTCATCATTTAGAATATATGATAAAAATTTATTGCGGAAACAATAAAAGAAAACCACCTTTTATTTGAAAACAATTAGAAAATATGATATGCTATAGAACAAATTGAAATTTATTCGCAGATTAAGCGGATGCTGAATCGGTAAGGATGGAATTTACATGAGAAGCAAACGAATGCGGCGAAGCATTGTCAGACGTGTTTTGCAATTTATCCCCGTACTGCTGGGGATTACTTTTCTTGCGTTCCTTTTAATCTATTTATCGCCAAGCGATCCTGTGAGCGTGCGTATGTCGGCAGGCGGTATTTCCGTCAGTCCTGAAATCATGGAGTCCATGCGCAGATCCATGGGCCTTGACCGTCCGCTTCTTGTACAGTATGGCGACTGGCTGTGGAATATTCTTCACGGAAATATGGGAAAATCATATATTACTGACGCTGACGTGCTGGATCAGATTTTGAAAGCGCTGCCTTATACATTAAAAATGGCGGGCGCTTCTCTTTTGCTGACCCTCTGCATTTCGATTCCCGTAGGGATACTCACGGCGGCCATGCAGAACAGCAAGTTTGATTATGTGGTCCGTGTCATGGCGTTTGTGGGAAATGCTCTTCCCAACTTTATCATCGCCCTTTGCCTCATGTTTATTTTTTCCTACCGTCTCGGGTGGATTCCTGTGTTGGCGACGACAAAGCCTATAGGCCTTATCCTTCCTGCGCTTACGCTGGCGCTGGTCATGTCGTCCCGTTATATCCGGCAGATTCGTGCCGCCATGCTTGATGAGCTGGGCAAGGGGTATGTGGTGGGACTTCGTTCCCGCGGACTTTCCGAAACGACCATTTTGTATAAGAATGTATTGAAAAATATTATGGTAACGGTGATTACGCTCACCGGTATTTCCCTCGGCTCTCTTCTGGGCGGAACGGTCATCGTGGAAACCGTTTTCACCTGGCCCGGTCTCGGCAGTCTTATTATGGAAGGGATCAGCCAGCGAGACTATCCTGTGGTACAGGCGGTCATCGTATGGATGGCATCTGCTTTCATGGTGGTCAATCTGCTCACCGATATTTCTTATACTGTTTTTAATCCGAAAATTAAAGATATATAGGAGGACCTATGGATCTTTCAGCAAAACGGATTTCGAAAAGTATGTGGTGTCTTCTTGGCATCATCCTGTTTATCATTCTTTTCAGTTTGATTTCGCCGTACCTGGCACCTAATGATCCCTATCTGACCCATTCCGACAATATCCTTGCCGCGCCGGATATGAATCATTTATTCGGTACTGACAATCATGGGCGCGATGTGCTTTCCCGCGTGATGGTGGGCAGCCGCAGTTCCATCTTTGCCGCATTTGCCATCATCGCCTGTGCAGGGACTTTGGGAAGTTTTGTGGGTCTTATGGGCGGTTATTTCGGCGGGAAGGTGGATGCCTGTCTTATGCGGGTGACCGATATATTTCTCGCATTTCCCGATATCCTTCTGGCAATTGCCGTAGCGGGCATTTTAGGCGGCAGTCTTTTGAATGCCATGTTCGCCCTCGTGCTGACAGCGTGGACCCAGTATGCCCGGCTGGCACGGAGTTCGACTATTGCTATTAAGGAGGAAACCTTTATCCATGCCGCCCGCCTTGGCGGGTGCAGTGACAGGGAGATCATATTTCTCCATATTCTGCCGAATATCGCGGGGCCGCTTATCGTGACCGCGACGCTCCATGTAAGCGGTATGATGATGGGGCTCGCCGGGCTGTCATTTCTCGGACTCGGGGTGCAGGTACCGGAAGCGGAGTGGGGATCCATGATCAGCGAAGGACGCTATTGTCTTCAGAATGCGCCGTGGGTGGCTCTCGCACCGAGTGCCGTCATGGTTTCCGTTATGCTTGTTTTTAATTTATTCGGTGACCAGGTCAGAGATTTACTGGATCCGAAAAATGAAAAATAATTATATTTTTTAGGAGGAAAAAACATGAAAAAGAGATGGATTGCTGCAGGATTGGCAGCGGTAACGGCCTGTTCCGTTTTTATCAGCGGCTGCGGTGATGATAAGAAAGCGGCGGCGGATAAAATCGTCCGTGTGGCGGGGACAGTATCCGTATCTTCTTCGTCCATGGATCCGGCAAAAGGATGGGATGGCTGGTACATTGTCCGCTACGGTGTCGGCGAGACACTGTTTAAAGTAGGGGATGGTCTCAAGATTGAACCCTGGCTTGCTGAAAAGTTTGAAAAGATAGATGACCTGACCTGGAAAATCATGCTGAAAAAGAATGTGACATTCTCTAATGGGGAGGCCATGACACCGCAGAAAGTGATTGACTCCCTGAAACGTGTGGGGGACATGAATGAGCGTGCCGGTTTCCTGAAAACCGCCGTTTATACTGTTGACGGGGACGCTGTCGTCATTAAGACGGAAAAACCGCGCCTTACCCTGATCAATGACCTGGCGGATCCTTATGCGACCATTATCGACGTGGCAAATACGAAAGATTTTGAAAAAGCGCCGATTGGTACGGGCCCATTCGTGATGGCATCGTATGAGAGCAATAAAAAAGCCGTCATGAAAAAGAATCCGAAGTACTGGGGCGGGGAAGTCAAGTCTGACGGCGTGGAATATACCAAAGTCACTGACGCGAATGCGCTTGCCATGTCTCTCCAGGGCGGCGAAGTGGATATCGCCCAGGATCTGACCGTAGACGCTGCGGAAACTGTCGCGAAAAAAGACAACCTCGTTGTGAAGAGGGTGGCACAGCCCCGCGTGTACCAGATGTATTTCAATCTGAATAAAATGCAGGATAAAGCTGTCCGCGAAGCGATTATGTACGGCGTGAATAAGAAGGATATCGGAGAAAAACTAATGAAGGGCGCTGTGTCCGCTGCTTACAGCGCGTTTCCCGATGACAGCGCTTACGGAGCAAAGAATCTGAAACCCCGTATGTTTGATGCCGCCAAGGCGAAACAGATTCTTACTGATGCGGGATATAAAGATACCAACGGCGACGGTATCGTGGAAAAGGACGGGAAGCCGCTTACTGTACAGTTTTCCGTTTATAAGCGCGCCGCGATAGCTCCCATTGCTACGGAAATGCAGGCTCAGCTGAAGCAGATCGGCATTGATGTCCAGATTAAGAATTTTGAAAAAGCAACCTTCTTCGCTCCGGGGGATTTCGATATCGCTCTCTATTATGTAGTCACCATGCCGGTGGGAGATCCCTACGATTTCCTCTACAATGCCTATGACAAGGACAGCAAAGTCAATTTCGGGCACTACAATAATCCGGAAGTGCAGGAGTGGCTGGAAGAGCTGCAGAAACTGCCTGACGGCGAGGCAAGGATGCAGCTTGTCCATAAGATCCAGCAGGCGGTCATTGATGACGCGGCCATGGATTTTGTCGGATTCAATACGATCCAGGTAGGCATGGGCAAAAATGTCAAAGGCTACCTGATTACACCGAATGATTATTACCAGGTGACGAAAGACCTCGAAAAATAAGCGGGAGAAATCTATGCAGCCATTACTGACAATTCAAGACCTCAGCGCCGGTTATGGCGGCAAAACGGTCATCCGTGATATTTCCCTTACACTGATGCCCGGTGAAATACTGGGCGTCGTCGGGGAAAGCGGCAGCGGGAAAACGACGCTTCTGAAAGCCGTTTCGGAAGTGAAAGGCCTCAGGACCGATGTCTATACAGGAACAGTCACTTTCGATGGGGAGGACCTGCTCCATATGGAGGCGGAGGAAAAAAGGAAACGCCAGGGAGAAGAGATAGCCTATGTGTTTCAGCATCCCGGCGATTCCCTGAACCCTACGCGGAAAGTGCGTGTCCAGTTCTATGAGACCATCCTTGCCCACAGGCGGATGGAGAAAAAAGAAATGGACGAACTGATTGCTTCCGTTTTTAAGCGGATCGGACTGACCGATGTGGAACGGATACTGAACGCCTATCCCTTTGAACTTTCCGGCGGAATGGCGCAGCGTGTGGTGATTGCCCTTGCCGTGCTGCTCCATCCGAAACTGATTCTTGCCGATGAGCCCACCTCCGCGCTGGATACCACCGTGCAGAAACAGGTTCTTGAAGAACTTCTCATGCTCCGGGACACCCTCCATACTGCCATAATCATTATTACCCATAATATCGGCGTGGCCAGACATCTGGCGGATCGTGTGGCGGTGCTTTATAAAGGGGAAATCGTGGAAATGGGGAAGACAAAAGAAGTTCTTGAAAACCCGCAGCACCCCTACACGAAATCGCTCATGGCCGCCGTGCCGAAACTGGTATATGCCATGGAAAAGGAGGCATGATGGAGGAAATCCTTGTCTGTGAGAACCTGACGATGACCTTTGACGACGGCGAATACATCGTGCATGCTTTGAAAAATGTGAGCTTTTCTCTTCGTAAAAATGAAGTTCTCGGCATTATCGGGGAAAGCGGAAGCGGAAAATCGACCATTGCGAAACTGATTACCGGACTTTATCAGCCGACAGGAGGAAATATATTTCTTGGCGGCCGATCGATTGTCCGTCTGAAACGGCAGGTACAGAAAGAAGTGTATACCAAAGTGCAGATGGTATTTCAGGACGCTGTCGGCTCTTTTAATCCGCGGAGGAAAATCGGGGAGTCTATTTCAGATACGCTCTGCCGTCTCTGCGGAGAAAATAAGCATACGGCCGGTAAGGAAACGGCCCTTCTTTTGGATCATGTGGGACTCTCCGGGGATTATGCGGAAAAATATCCCCATGAGCTTTCCGGCGGCGAATGCCAGCGTGCGGCGATAGCCAGAGCTATGTCCGTCCATCCGGAAATTCTCATTTGCGATGAAGCCACCTCGGCGCTTGACGTTTCCGCACAGGCAAAAATTGTGGAGCTTCTTATGCATCTGCGCAGGATCCATAATGTAAGCATTTTATTCATTACTCATGATCTTCCGCTGGTGAGCAATATAAGCGACCGCATCCTTATCATGCATGAAGGAGAACTGGTGGAAGAAGGAAGCACCGAAGAAGTGATCACCCGGCCGAAAACCGTTTATACCAGACGGCTCCTTGATGCGGTATGCTGATGATTTAAAACGGCAGGCGGATGATTATCCCGAGAGAATGGCTCCCTGCCCGGTTTGTTATTTTTATACATAATAAAACCGCTTTCTGTAGTGACCTTTATGTCAAACTGCAGAAAGCGGTTTTTAGTTGCCTGCTGAAAAGGCATGAGTAAAGAGCCGTAATAAAATGCAGAAATATTTTGTTACAGTCTGTTATGATTTGCATAGAATGGATTCATTGGGACAACGGTGTGCAGTCAATCACTGTGGCAAGGTATTTTCCGTCTGTCCTGCTTTGCGCTGTGACTACAGCAAACTTTCCTTCCGACAGGGGAAAGGCCTTTTCGAGAGAAAAGCTGGTGTACATTTCTGTTTTGTAGCTGCCTTTTTCATCCTGTTCTTCCTTTGTGTTTTGAAGGATGCTGTCTTCCGGAATGAAATCTTTATAGTCCTGTGGTGCCTTTGACGGACCGGCAGGATCGGACAGCGTGATATTTACGATATGTTCTTTAAAAACAATGACCGTCACGGTACCATTATTGAATCTTTTCATATAAACTGTGTCTCCGGCAGGCGCGCCATAGGCGGCGGTCCAGATATCAAGCGTATCTCCCAGGCGGGCGGCTTGCAAGGCGGGGGCTTTTTCTTTTTGCGTATTTTCTTCTTCAACGGCGGCTGTCTTGGCCGGGACGGCAGGCCTGCCTGCATTGCATCCGGAAAGCAGCAGCGCGGATAAAAGAAAAACGGCAGAAGCGGAACCGATGTATTTCATAGAATCCTCCCATAGATTTGATAATAATTTATATTATATCACCGAAAAAAATAATTTTTTCATCTTGACGGCAAACCTTGCTTTCTTGTATGGTTAAGGAAATAGGGGGCGGCTATGTTCAGATTCAATGATATCTTTCTCGTAATCGTGGCGTGCTACGTTATTTATAAAATAGGTTTCGTCGACGGTTTCACTTTGGTGAATCTCTTTATCGCGGTTTGCACCGTTGTGGCTTTTGTATCCACGATTCTTCGTCGAAGCGGATACATGGAGAGGCTGAAAGAAAAGGAGCATGAAGCGGTGAAGAAACGGGAAGAGAAGAAAGAAGTAGACAAGGCAAAGAAAGAGTAACGGGCGGAAGAAATAAAACAGAGAAATATATTTATGCAAACGGCGTTTGTGAGGCGCCGTTTTTGTTTGCCAAAACCGGAAAGGTGTTTGTAAGGCTTTTCTTAGCGTCGGGAGCGTGTCGATTTTTATTCATCGGCTGATTATGTTAAAATGCAAGTATAATTATGAGATTTAGGTAGAAATCCGGTCGGTTTCGGCAGGAATCGTCTTTGGAAAGACAGTTTATTTTCCCAAGAGGTATTTTCATGGATTCCGAATTGGACGTTGTGAGACAGATTAATAAATTGGCGGGACAGGCGCGCCCCGTGGATCTCATGATGGATCTGATTACCCGTTACGGTCATTGGGCATTTTTAATTTATGGAATTTTGCTATGGTTTGCGCCGGGGAAGAATCAAAAGCATCGGCGGGAGAGCTGCGTGGCGGCGTTCCTTGCAGTCTGCCTATGCTCCGTGATTTCCCTTGCTGTCGGAAAGCTGTGGCATCGGGGGCGGCCTTTTACCAGAGACCGGCAGATTTGGAATTTTACAGGGCACAAAGCGAATGCGTCTTTTCCGAGCAATCATGCCATGAACGGCGCGGCCGTGGCCTTTCAGCTTCTGCGGGATCGTATGCCCGGATGCCGGTGGATGGCATGCCTGGCAGGGCTGCTTGCCTTTTCCCGGTTGTTTGCGGGGATGCATTATCCTTCGGATATTCTTGGCGGCGGCGCTATTGCCGCGGCGGTTCATGGGGTATTAAACAAATCTTTTGCGGCTGCTTTCATAAAGAAATTGACAGGAGCCCTGTCTTTATTGTCTGACAGTATTTTATACATAGGGAAAAGCAGGTGACCGGATTGGCGGAGAGGAAAGGAAGAGGAAGAAAAATATCGATTGTCCATATTGCGCAGATCCTGCTCAGCGAGTCTGATGCGGAGCATCCGCTTTCCCAGCAGCAGATATTGGCATTTCTGCGGGAACGGTACGGCATGGAAATGGACCGCAAGGCGGTGCGCCGGAATTTGGAAGCCCTTCGTGGCGGCGGGCTTCCTGTAGTGTGCCGTGAGGTGGAGCGTGTAATAGAAGGGAAACCGGCGCCGCTTTCACTGGACTGGTACTGGGATCGCGACTTGACAAAGGAAGATATGAAAGCGCTTATCGACCTTTTATATTTCTCCCATCTTCCTGCGGCCGAAGTGCGCCAGCTTGCTCAAAAATTAAAAAATTTATACATGCGTCCTTTTGATGACGGCAAGGCAGCCGTAAAAAATATTCCCGCGCTGAACCAGCTGGAGCCGCCTGATGAAACACTGGCGGTTCTGACAGAAGCTATTGGAAATAAAAAGATGGTGCAGTTTTTTTACGATCATTATGAGGCTGACGGGAAAAGGTACCATGAGCGGGATATAGGCGGCGTCGACCGTGTATACCGTGTGAGCCCCTATGTAGTGGCCGCATCGGACGGACGGTACTTCCTTTTGGGAAATATTGACGGAAAGGATGAGATTACACCGTTTGCGGTGGAACTTCTTGACAGCGTTTCCCTGCTTGAGGAAGAGGCGCGTCCGCAGAAGACAATTCCCGGCGCGGAAATGGGGATCCACGTATCAGATTTTCTTTCTGTCTTAAGCCGTACATATGCAGGCCCGTCGGAAAAGTGCCGCTTTGAGGCGGATTGGAAACTTATGACGGATATCGTGACAGATTTCGGGAAATCCGCGTTTATTGTGTCGGCCACGCAGGGGCAGGTGCTTGTGGAAATAGAAGCGCCCCGGGCAATCATTTTTGCCTGGGCCTTGAAAAATGCACCGCTTGTCAAAGTAGTGGCGCCGGCCGCGCTGGTGAAATC
>ENA-OXEX01000896-OXEX01000896.1-human-gut-metagenome-genome-assembly--contig:-NODE-896-length-10915-cov-6.792541_pt1 | contig 10915 bp, 10 predicted proteins | sample MGYA00249364_ERZ652261 | MGnify/ENA primary metagenome ERZ652261 (study PRJEB26925, sample SAMN05826642) | human gut metagenome | biome: ENVO:2100002; feature: ENVO:00000062; material: ENVO:00002003... | reverse complement strand
CATACGAGCTCAGCCTCGGTCTCGTGGGCTCGGAGATGTGTATAAGAGACAGGGCGAAAGCGGTGGGCATTAAAGGCGATTATTTGCCGGATGTGGTGGACGCCACCGCAGGATTAGGGCGCGATGCCTTTGTGCTGGCTTCGGTCGGCTGCCGCGTGCGGATGCTGGAGCGTAATCCGGTGGTTGCTGCGCTGCTCGACGATGGACTAGCGCGGGGCTATGCGGACCCGGAAGTCGGCCCGTGGCTGCAGGAACGACTACAGCTGATCCACGCCTCCAGCCTGACGGCATTGACGGATATCACCCCGCGCCCGCAGGTGGTCTATCTCGACCCTATGTTCCCGCATAAGCAGAAAAGCGCGCTGGTGAAGAAAGAGATGCGGGTGTTTCAGTCGCTGGTGGGGCCGGATTTGGATGCCGATGGCCTGCTGGAGCCGGCTCGTCAGCTTGCCACGAAGCGGGTGGTGGTAAAGCGCCCGGACTATGCACCGCCGCTGGCGGACGTTGCGACCACTAACGCGGTGACCACGAAAGGGCACCGGTTTGATATTTATCCGGGTACGCCGGAATAAAAAAGCCGGGTGGCGGCTTCGCCTTACCCGGCCTGTGTCCTCGATCTATCCCCCTCCCTTTGGGAGAGGGTTAGGGTGAGGGGAGCTTAACGCATTTACTCGTCTTCTTCGTCACGCAGTGGAACAATCAGCATATCCACGTGAACGGTGTTAATCAGCTGGCGCGCTGAAGACATCAGCTTGCTCCAGAAGTCCTGATGGTGACCGCAAACTACCAGGTCCATATCGTATTTCTTGATCGCATCAACCAGCACCTGGCCCAGGTCGCCGCTGCCGCTCAGGGTTTCGGTAATTGGATAGCCCGCGTTGGTGGAGAGTTCGCTCAGAGCGTGGTGAGTCTCTTCGGAAATGCGTTTCTGCATATCGCCAAGATTCACGTCGATCAGACCGGTGTAGAGGTCGGAGTAATTCACGTCAACGTGAATCAGCGAAACTTTCGCGTTGTAGGGACGTGCCATGGATACCGCTTTATCAACCAGCACTTTGCTCTCAGGGGAGAGGTCAACCGCGATGAGAATGTGTTTGTAAGCCATAGTGTTACTCCTTCCTTAAGTTATCGATGACTAAGTGAGAATGCCGTCGTCTGATACTTTCATTACGGCCCAGTTAAACATATTTTTCAAGCTTTGGTGTTGATAACGATTAACCTTGTGGCAAAAAAATTAACGGATCTCCTACACTATTAAATGAGCCGTTCGGATATTAAAACGCGAACCGGATCGACTTCTGGTCATTCTTTCACTGAACTGTCTGTCAGGGCATTGGGGTGCGGTAGCTCAGGAGCCTTGCTTCGTGGGCGGACGCCGGGGAGGATGTATGATTAGCACCGTCGCATTGTTTTGGGCGTTATGCGTGGTTTGCATAGTGAATATGGCGCGCTACTTCTCATCGTTACGTGCGCTGTTAGTGGTACTTCGTGGTTGCGATCCGTTGCTTTATCAGTATGTGGACGGTGGAGGGTTCTTCACCTCGCATGGACAGCCCAGCAAGCAGATGCGTCTGGTGGGATACATCTACTACCAGCGCTACCGCGATCATCACGATGAAGAGTTTATTCGTCGCTGCGAGCGCCTGCGCCGTCAGTTCATTTTGACCAGCGCCCTGTGCGGGCTGGTCGTGGTCAGTATGATTGCATTGATGATTTGGCACTGAGCATCACAGCAGGCGGGGAAAGCCCCGCCTTCTTTCATCTGGCTCAGGGCTTAACTGAGAACCGGAGACTGGAGATATTGTTCTCAATCGAAATAACCTTTCCGCTATAGGCAATGTTCACTTCCCCGCTTGTATCAATACTGGCCGAGTTTATCGTGCCTGTACCTTCGATTACCGGATACTTCATCGCAAGCTGATGGATAATATCAGGGTCTTTCCCTGCAAGCGCCCCCGAGAGATAGTAACGGTAGATTGGTGGTACGGTTGTGCCACCCTGATTGTTCACGGTCATATAGAGCCAGACGCTATCGGATAATTTATAAACGCGCTGTAGCTCATCGCTATTTCGCTGATTGGGCTGATGGTTTAACCAGAAAAATCCAATGAACAGAACCAGAAGTGAAAAGGTAACAAGGCGATGAATCCATTTAATAGCCGTTTTGAATGGCATAGTCTATTCCGTCATGGGTGTTGTTTGGACTGAGAACATTCGCGAGGATAATAGTTATTTGTGCAGTAAAAATCTGAACAGATAGTGTTCAGATTGTCCTGATTACAGCACTGGGTTGAGTAAAAAAACAGCCATAAAAAAAGCGGGTCAGTTTCCTGACCCGCTTTTTTGTCGCACTAAACCGATTAGATCAGCTTCAGCGAAATCCAGTACAAACCGCCAGACAGCAGGATGGATGCCGGAAGGGTGAACACCCAGGCCATCAGAATGTTGGTCACGGTTTTGCGCTGCAGACCGCCACCGTCAACAATCATGGTACCTGCCACGGACGAGGAGAGTACGTGGGTGGTAGATACCGGCATACCGGTGTAGCTCGCCAGACCGATAGACACTGCCGCCGTCATCTGGGCGGACATACCCTGCGCATAGGTCATGCCTTTCTTACCGATCTTCTCGCCGATGGTGGTCGCCACACGACGCCAGCCAATCATCGTACCGATACCGAGCGCCAGCGCGACGGCCATGATGATCCAGATTGGCGCGTACTCGATGGTGTTGAGCATATCGCCTTTCAGTTTCTTCAGGAGACGCTGGTCGTCAGCATTCACGTCAGGCAGCTTCGCCACTTTATCCGTCACATCAGAGATGCACAGCATAATGCGACGCAGCTGACCACGCTGCTCAACGGTCAGTTTGTCATAACTTTCGATATTGCCCAGCATGCCTTTCGCACGTTCCAGCGCGTTAATCGCGTTTGCCGGATGGCAGTGGAACTCGCCTGGTGCAGTCGTGGCACCGGCTTCCGGAGAAGGGATTAACTGGTCAACGCCGGTCGCCTTCTTCAGCAGTTCAGGATGCTGCTGGAAGTAGGTTTCGACGTTGTTTACCGCATCGCGGGTACGGGTGATTTCGTAGCCGGAGGCATTCATGTTGACCACGAATCCTGCCGGTGCAACGCCAATCAGTACCAGCATCACCAGACCAATGCCTTTCTGACCATCGTTCGCGCCGTGTGAGAAAGCCACGCCGATAGCGGAAATGATCAGGGCAATACGCGTCCAGAATGGCGGCTTTTTCTTGCCGTCTTTCTTTTCACGCTCTGCCGGCGTCAGGTGAATACGGGAGCGTTTTTTGGTATTGCTCCAGTAACGACGCAGGATGAAGATCAGCCCGCCAGCCACCACCAGACCCACGATAGGGGAGACGATGAGTGAGGCAAAGATCCCCAGTACTTTCGGGATATTTAATGCATCAACAACCGAGGTACCGGTCATGAGGGCATTCGTTAACCCGATACCGATAATTGCGCCGATGAGGGTGTGAGAACTGGATGCAGGCAGGCCAAAATACCAGGTACCGAGGTTCCAGATAATTGCAGCAAGCAGCATTGAGAACACCATAGCGAGGCCATGGCCAGAACTAACGTTAAGCAGCAGATCCGTTGGCAGCATATGCACGATGGCATACGCAACGCTCAGCCCGCCCAGGAGAACACCAAAAAAGTTAAATACCGCCGCCATAACAACCGCAAGCTGCGATCGCATTGCGCGAGTGTAGATAACCGTCGCTACTGCGTTTGCAGTGTCGTGGAAGCCGTTGATCGCTTCGTAAAACAGTACAAAAACCAGAGCAAGCAATAATAAAAGCCCGGTATGTAAATCCAGGCCGGCAAACAAATGTAGCATAGGACGTTACGCCATTTTGAGGACATGAACGCGGCGCATTATCCAGGACAAATGCGCGGCGGGCAAAGTGAAATATAGACTTTTTTTGACATACCACCTGATTTGAGAAAAGCACCAGAAAGGATATTCTTTAAATTTCAATGGAATGGCTTTGTAATATCTTTTTACGCTGGTGTGACCACAGAGGAAACTTTACAATCCGCGGCAGTTAACAAAGAGGGTTTTGACGTGGAAAGGTTTGATGCCGTGGTAATTGGCGCCGGTGCGGCGGGTATGTTTTGTGCGGCAATGGCCGGACAGGCGGGTCGTCGCGTGCTGCTGCTGGATAACGGTAAAAAGCCCGGCCGTAAGATCCTGATGTCCGGCGGCGGGCGCTGCAACTTTACTAATCTGTATGTTGAACCCGCGGCCTATTTGAGCCAAAACCGTCATTTTTGTAAATCTGCGCTGGCGCGCTACACCCAATGGGATTTTATCGACCTGGTGGGCAAGCACGGCATCGCGTGGCATGAAAAGACGCTGGGACAGCTGTTCTGCGACGACTCCGCGCAGCAGATTGTCGATATGCTGGTGGCCGAGTGCGAGAAGGGCGGCGTCGTCATGCGCCTGCGCACGGAAGTGCTGGAAGTCGCCCACGACGACCAGGGCTATACGCTGCAGCTGAACGGTGAAACCGTCAGTGCGGATAGCCTGGTGATCGCCAGCGGCGGCCTGTCGATGCCGGGGCTGGGCGCCTCCCCGTTCGGCTATAAGATTGCCGAACAGTTTGGCCTTAAAGTCTTGCCCACTCGCGCCGGGCTGGTGCCGTTTACGCTGCATAAACCGCTTCTTGAACAGCTTCAGACGCTGTCTGGCGTGTCCGTTCCCTCGGTCATTACCGCCGAAGACGGCACGGTGTTCCGCGAAAATCTGCTCTTTACCCATCGCGGTCTTTCCGGCCCGGCGGTACTGCAAATCTCCAGCTACTGGCAGCCGGGGGAGTTTGTCACGGTGAATCTGCTCCCGGACTGCGATCTCGACGCGTTCCTTAACGAGCAGCGTACCGCGCACCCAAATCAAAGCCTGAAAAACACCCTGGCAATGCAGCTGCCAAAACGTCTGGTGGAATGTTTGCAGGCGCTGGGGCAGATCCCGGACGTGTCGCTCAAGCAGCTTAACAGCCGCGAGCAGGAGATGCTGGTGGAAACCCTGACAAACTGGCGGGTGCAGCCAAACGGCACCGAAGGCTACCGTACGGCCGAGGTCACGCTGGGCGGGGTCGATACGAATGAGCTCTCGTCCCGCACCATGGAAGCGCGCAACGTGCCGGGGCTCTATTTTATTGGCGAAGTGATGGATGTGACCGGCTGGCTCGGCGGGTACAACTTCCAGTGGGCATGGGCAAGTGCCTGGGCGTGTGCTCAGGCGCTGGCAGAAGACAAGTGACATAAGAGCACAGCCACTCGTCACGGTTGGCTTTATGGGCTGACGGTGGTTACGTCCGTCACAGCAAGAATATTGCTCGCGGCCACGGTCCCCATCTTGATATATGACGCTGCGGTAACGCCGCCAATATGCGGTGAAATAACCACGTTTTCTTCGGACTGCCACAGGTGCGGCGCGGTCAGCGGCTCGTGGGCAAAGCTGTCCAGCGCGGCGCTGTGCAGCGTGCCATCCCTGAGCGCCGCCAGTAACGACTCATCGTGAATCAGTCCACCGCGTGCCGTATTGACCAGAATCGCGTTCCGCTTGCAGTGTTCGAGCGTCTGGCTATTGATCATCCCCCAATTCTCATCGGTCAGCGGACAGTGCAAAGAGATGACATCGGAACGGGAAAGAAGTCCGTTCAGCGTTTCTGCGCGTTCGCACAGGGCAGGCATGGTCTTAGCATAGGGATCGTAAGCCAGCACCTTCATGCCGAAAGCGTGGCCAATAGTCGCCACGCGCGAGCCGATAGCACCCAACCCAATTAGCCCTAGCGTTAAGCCCTCCAGTTCAATGGATTTATGCGTCGCCTTATCCCAGTGCCCGTCTCGCAGCCGCTTGTCCAGAGGCACCACTGACTTTGCGCAGGCGAGGATCAGCGCCCAGGTATGTTCAGCCACTGCTGCCGCGTTTGCGCCTGGCGCAGCCCGGACGGCGATGTTGCGCTCGGCCGCTGCCGTCTGGTCTATCACATCGATCCCGCTTCCGTGCTTGGAAATAACCTGCAGAGCCGGGGCGGCATCCATGACTTTCGCGGTGATCCTGCCGTAACGTACCAGGATCGCCACAGGATTGTGTCGTTTACACAGCGCGATCAGGTCATCTTCAGTGGGCTGGCGGCCCGCAAACACCACCTCAAAGCCCTGTAACATGACAATGGCCTGCTCCGCCAGGTCGCTTCCGGTAACCAGAACTACGTCTTTGCCGCCCATTACAGCGTCTCCCCGTCGCTTAACATACCTGCCTTACGAAGCGCGTCATCAAGCCAGTGTGGACGTAAATCGCCTTCACGGATGGCGGCAAGACGCCGGCTCTCCATATCCAGCTTTTCTTTTGCCAGAGCGATAACCTCCTGAACCTCATCTCGCGGGATAACGACCACGCCGTCGATATCCGCGACAACCAGATCCCCGGCCTGAACCGTCGCCCCGGCGACTGAAATGGGATGATTAACCCGGCCAGAAATTAACTTTGTCGGGCCGCAGGGGTTCAGACCGGCAGAAAAGACAGGGTAGTGACCTTTGCTCAGGGTATCGGCGTCACGTACAGCGCCATCAATAATAATGCCCGCAATGCCGCTCGCCTGAGCCTGAGTGGCCATGATTTCCCCAAGCAGCGCGCAGCTCAGGTCGCCTTTGCCATCGACGATCAGGACATCGCCGGGCTGCGCCACCGCCATCGCGGCATGAATCGCCAGATTATCACCCGGACGGACTTCAACGGTGATGGCCGGACCCGCTACGGACATGTGTGGGGCCAGCGGTTTGATGCGGCCATGAAGCGTACCGCGGCGACCGGCCACGTCGGCCAGAATAGCCGCCTGATACTCGGCAGCCCGACGAACGTCCTCGGCAGAAACGCGCTCGAAATGGCGATTAATCGGTTTTTTTTCAGTAACGGACATAAATGCCTCCATATTGTTTTACTGAGTACAATGCAGGTGTACAGAACAAAACAACTATAGCGGTGTTGCTTTCCTTTTAGCCAGACCCGAGGTGGCGTTTGTGATGTAAACACGAAGTGACTCACAAAATTTGAGGTACACTCACTGCCGGGCTAACAAGGAGATAATGATGGGGAATGAAGGCGTTGTAGCGGTTGAAAAAGCGCTGGCTTTACTGGATTGCTTCCGTCCTGGAGATGAGAGCCTGACGCTGACCGCGCTGGCACAGCTGTCGGGTTATCACAAAACCACGGTTTACCGCTTGATGAATTCTCTTGAACGTATGAATTACGTCGTCAGGCATGAAGACGGCAATTATGCGCTGGGCCCACGTCTGCTTTACCTCGGCAAGCTGTATGAACAATCTTTCCATCTTTCCCGGGTGGTTCAGCCAGAGCTTCAGGCCTTATCCCTGGCGTCTCAGGAGAGTGCGAGCTGGTATGTGCTGGAGGGAGGGCAGCGGCTTTGCCTGTTTCGCGCTGAAGCGTCGCATGGCCTGCGACACAGCAATCTTCCCGGCAGCCAGTTCCCGCTCGATAATTCGGCCATCAGTAAGGTATTGCGTCATTGGGGGCTCAATGAGAGCCTGCCGGAGGGAGACGCTGAACTCCCATTCTACACGTCAGGCGCGCGCGATCCCCACACCGCTGCGTTTGCGATGCCTGTCTTCGGCGTTCACGACAAGCTGGTTGCGGCGTTAGCCCTGACCGGCCCCATCTCGCGGCTGACGGAAGATCGCCGTGAGAAGGAGATAGGGCAGTTGATGAAGGCGGCTGCAAGCCGTCTGTCGCAGAAAATGGGCGCCAGTAAGCCCTTCTGTCAGCAATTCTTTGGTGAAACGAGCGACGCGGCGGAAGAAAATCTTTAAACGCAGAAGCGGGACAAATGTCCCGCTTCTGTCATCGTTAATGCGTGACCTGTTTTTCGTGTAGCTGAGCGCGGCGGGCCTGCCGGCCCATAATGAGCACCGCGATGCCCCCGGCCACGCACAGCGCGGCCAGCGGAAGCATAGCCAGCGTGTAGCTGCCCGTCCGCTCATTGATAATGCCGTACGCGTTTACCATCACCGCCCCGCCTATCAGGTTTGCGATGGCGCCAATCGCGGCCAGTCCCGCCGCCGCTGAGGTACTGCTCATCCAACCGGACGCCAGCGCCCAGAAAGGCCCTTTCATTGAATAAGCGCCTATCAGCATAATGCTGAGGATAACGATCGTGGCAGACAGCGAGACGCTTACAAAGGCGGCGAACACGCCGGCGGCAATCATGAACAGCGTGAGTGCGGTATGCCAGCGGCGTTCGTTGGTACGATCGGAATTCCGTCCCCATACAATCATCAGAACCGATGCCAGACCGTAAGGAATGGCGTTAAACAGACCTGTCTCCAGGTTATCGAGATGGAAGGATTTCAGCAGTTGAGGAGACCAGACGCTGATGGTGGTGCCCGCGGACGATGCGCCCGCGTAAATCAGCGCCATCAGCCAGATTTGGCGATGCTTCAGCAACTGCCACGTCGTCTGGTGTCCAATGTTCTTTTGCTGGCTACGCTCGGTCTCAAGCGTGGTTTCCAGCCACTTTTTCTGTTCATCACTGAGCCATTTCGCCTGATGAGGGCGATCCCGGAGAATAAACCAGGCTGCAATACCCAGCAGCACCGCCGGCAAGCCTTCAATGATGAACAGCAGATGCCAGCCGCGAAGGCCCAGCCAGCCATCCAGTGACAGTATCAACCCGGAAAGCGGGGAGCCGATGAAGTTAGCGAGCGGGATGGCGACCATAAAGGACGCAATAATGCGTGCGCGGTAGCGGGACGGGATCCACCAGGTCAGATACAGCACGACGCCCGGGAAGAAGCCCGCCTCTGCAGCACCGAGAAGAAAACGAACGATATAGAGCGACGTGGTGTTCTGCACCAGGGCCATACACATGGAGACGATGCCCCAGCTGATCATAATGCGCGGGATCCACAGCCGGGCGCCGACTTTCTGCATGGCCAGGTTGCTGGGTACCTCAAACAAAAAATAGGCCACGAAGTAAAGGCTGCTGGCGAAGCCAAACGCGGCTTTGCTGAGGCCAAGGTCCTCATTCATCTGCAGCGAAGCCATGCCGATATTCCCGCGATCGATAATGGAGACCAGGTAACTGACAATCAGAAACGGGAGAATACGCCAGATCACCTTCCGCATCGTCTCTCTTTCTATGTCCTCGGTGGCGGTCGCGCCGTTACGTAAATGTTCTGTCATTGTGTCCTCGCAGGGTTTGTTCTTTGTTTTATTAGGTACAACTAAGTTTTATTAAACAAAACCACTATAGCGACGGCGCGTTATTTTTATCCAGTTAATGGAAGGTTTAAATGATGTAAATAAGAGGTGACTCACAGATAGTGCGCTTCAGATATATCGTTCACAGCAGCCGAACCAGCGGCAAAGAGGAGGTTCTGTAATGGAGATAATCACGCAACGCAATTATTGCACCAACTTTTCCTCGCCGTTCAACTAAGCTTCGACCGGGTGCCCCGCCGCGTTAGCGGGGCCATATTCCTTTTGGTCGAGCACGCATCATGCAGCTACTCAGTATTATTATTTTGCTTACCCTAACCGTGGTGATCCATTCGCTGTGGATGTTTGGCGTTTTAAAATTCATCAAATTAGAAGTCGATTCGGCGGTACGCATTGTTTTACGCAATGTCGGTATCGTGATCTCCATGATCTTTGCCCACCTCCTTGAGGCCGGACTGTTTGCTGCGTTTTATTTTGTCATCGACGCGTTTAATGACTGGAACACCAGCTTCTATTTTTCACTGGTCAGCTACGCCACCGTGGGATACGGCGACGTCACGTTACCCCAGCACTGGCGGCTCATCGGCGGTGTGGAAGGGCTGGTGGGCGCGTTGATGGTAGGCTGGTCCGTGGCGGTTCTGGTGGCGGTTCTACAGCGTTTGCGCGGCATGAGCGTCTAAACGGCAGATGCGCGATCCCCGTCGGGTAAGGTAAAGTACTCCTCCTTGCGCGGCCTGAAGGCCGCGAATTTGAGGGCGAAGAGGCTGATTAACGGCCCGCCCTTTTCTGTTCCTGGTTTACGCCAGTTTGCATGGTGTTGTGTTTTGTCTGCCAAAAGGGTTTTGTATGTCTGCTGCTCATCTCGGTTTCCCGACGGAAACCGTTGTTGTCTTTGTGGTGATGGCCGTTGGGGCGATGTTTATCGACCTCTTTATGCACCGTCACGATAAACCCGTCTCGCTGAAAAGCGCGGCGATGTGGTCCATTTTCTGGGTCATGATGGCGATGGCCTTCGCCGGATTCCTGTATGTTCACCACGGCGCCGAGATGGCGAGCCTGTTCCTCACCGGCTATGCGCTGGAAGAGGTGCTCTCCGTCGATAACCTGTTCGTGATGATGGCGATCTTCGCCTGGTTCGGCGTGCCGGATAAGTACCGTCACCGCGTGCTCTACTGGGGCGTGCTGGGGGCGATTGTCTTCCGCGGCATCTTTGTGGCTATCGGCACCAGCCTGTTAAGCCTGGGGCCGTACGTTGAGGTGATCTTCGCGCTGGTCGTCGGCTGGACGGCGGTAATGATGCTCAGACGCAATGAAGAGAGCGACGAAGTGGAAGATTACTCGGGTCATCTCGCCTATCGCCTGGTGAAGCGCTTCTATCCGGTCTGGCCGAAAATCAGCAGCAACGCCTTTATTCTGACGCAGAAAGAGGTGGATGCGGAGCTGGAGAAGCCGGAAAACCAGGACGTGATGGTCGGACGCGTGAAGAAGGCGAAGCGCTATGCGACGCCGCTGCTGCTTTGCGTAGCCGTCGTCGAGCTCTCTGACGTCATGTTCGCGTTTGACTCCGTGCCGGCCATTATTGCCGTGAGCCGCGAGCCGCTGATTATCTGTCTCTTATACACATCTCCGAGCCCACGAGACCGAGGCTGATC
>ENA-OXEX01000893-OXEX01000893.1-human-gut-metagenome-genome-assembly--contig:-NODE-893-length-10951-cov-13.334710_pt1 | contig 10951 bp, 5 predicted proteins | sample MGYA00249364_ERZ652261 | MGnify/ENA primary metagenome ERZ652261 (study PRJEB26925, sample SAMN05826642) | human gut metagenome | biome: ENVO:2100002; feature: ENVO:00000062; material: ENVO:00002003... | reverse complement strand
AGTATAAAACTCGAATCCTCTAGTTTTCTATTTACACAAAATCGTGGACAGTGCCAGCTATTATCTCTACAAGTGCTGCAACAAATAATATAAATCCTCGATTCTCCGGATGAAAATCGAGGATTTTTTTATTTTGATTACTACTATCTTCTTCCTAATATCCCGGATTCTGTTTCAACCTCTCATTCATCACCCGTATTTTCTCCGGTATAGGAAATACAGTTGTATATCCACTTGCCTCATCCGGTAGTTGCGGACGGCTGCTGTAAGCTCTTGTAAACTTCCCGAAGCGGACTAAGTCCTGTCGTCTCCATCCTTCCCAAGCCAGTTCCAGCTGACGTTCGGCAAGGATATTCTCTAAAGTGGCAGTGCGGGGAGAAGCGTTGACACGGCTACGAACTTCATTGAGTTCTTCATCTCCGTTTGCTCCGTTCCGGACTTTCGCTTCACTCTTCATCAACAAAGCGTCTGCATAGCGGAACAATACAATGTCATTCTCCATCAACTTACCGTCTTTTGTGGCAGTCGGGTCGACTTCATATTTTTTCATGCGGGCTCCTGCGGTTTGTTCGTATGGGGTGTCTGTTATATCCAGAGATACTTTCCAGGGCAGATATTCCAGTACCGTTCCATTATCCAGTTTGATTATGTTTCCTTTCAGGTCGTGGACAATTCCTGCAAAATAGCAAATATCAAAACGGGGATCTTGTTCCGCGGTTTCATAACCGAAAGCTTCGAGGGCTTCAATGGTGGCGCTGGGACCGTTCTCACCGCTTAGTCCGTAAGCCTTGGCGTGATTATAGTGGCGGGAACGGAAGAGATATTGCATCTGGTTGGTGTACAGAGTTTTATTCATCGGGATAGTGAAGACATTCTCTACGGACGGTTCATTGAATATAGAGAAATTCGTTTCGTATTCCGGTTCCAGTTTGTAGCCCATAGTCTTGAGTTGGTCACAATAGTAGATGACTGTTTCCCAGGCATTGAGTTCGCTGCCATTCACTGTGAACTTTATATTTTTTCCATCCGGGCGTTGTCCGTCCGTCCAATCATTGTCTGTATAAACTTCGGAGTTCAAAGCCAGTTTGGCCAGTAGGAAAGTTACCACGGGGCGAGTGATACGGCCATAGTAAGGGCCGGACTGGTTGCTATGTGCATCGCTCAACAAAGGAGCCGCCTCTTGCAATTCCTTGACAACAAAGTCAAAGACCGTTTTTCGTTCACTTTGCACTACATCTTTCATTGCTACGGAAGAGGATTGAACTAGCGGGATGCGTCCGAACAAATCCATCAGGTAATAATAATACATAGCCCGCATGGCACGTACTTCGGCACGGTATGCCGGCAGTTCCGTAGCGGAATGAGTTTCGGCGAATTTGTCTATCCGCTCCAGTGATTTGTTACTTAACATGACGACTTTATAGAGATATTCCCATGTAGCCTGAATGGCATCATTCTCTATTCCCCAATCGTGCAGGTAAAGTCCTTGCCAAAAACCACCGTCATACCAGTCACCTCCACGAGTGGGGATAATGGCTTCGTCGGAAGTAAAGGTGTTCAGGTCGTAGACTCCCCTACCCGTTCCCTGCAATCCCTGACTATCACTATAACCGCCTACGTATGTATAAAGCGAAGCTACTGCATTGAGATATATTTCCGAGATTGTATTGTAAACGTCATCTTCGGGTAACTTATCTTTCGGATTTTCCTCCAAAAACTTACTACATGAGAATAAGCCCAGGCACGCTATAAGAAGGAATACCAGCACTCCCGAAGGACGTAAGATCTTCTTTGAAAACAGTTCCGCTATCCTTGAAAGCAGTTCTTCTTTCTGCAAAAAAAGACTTTTATTTTTCATATATTGTTTCATCATCTCCTCCTCCATTAAAAGTTAATACTCAATCCCAGTGTGTACGTCCGCGCCAACGGATATCCCCGTTTATCATCCACGCCTAAAGTGGAGTTCACCGTTGAACTGTTAATCATGGGTGAAAGTCCCGAATAACCGGAAATGGTCGCCAGGTTGTTGACTGTAAATGCCAGACGCAGGGAACGGACATATTTCTTCAGTTTCTGCACTTTCTCAATCGGCACGTTCCAACCCAGCGTCACATAGTCGAAGTTGACATAATCTCCCTTTTCCAACCAATAGTCGGTGGCGGTTTGATCCTTGATGTTCTGTTTCGGGGCTTTCTTCATTACGTTATAGTCGGGAAATATATTCATGTTCATATAGGTCAGGGAGGTTCCGTTGTAGATTTTATGTCCGAAAGCTCCGTTAATCTGCAAAGACAGATCGAAACGCTTGTAGCGAAAACTGATGTTGGAGCCAAGAATCGTTTTAGGTACAGCTTGTCCTGCCACGTAGCGGTCTTCACCATCTTCAAGGCTGACACCTCCGCCATTCAGATCGGCGATGCCATAGGTGTATCCGCCGTTTCCGTCGGATTCCAGTCCCGTACTGTGGGGAAGATAGAACACGCCCAACGGTTGACCCACCATCTGATATACGATGTGGTTGTATCCTCCATGAAAGCCGGCTCCGTCGAGGCCAGCAAGACTTTTATATTCGGGAGCAGAAAGCATTTCGCCGTTGTACATACCGCTTAATGAGAGCAGTTTGTTGCGCTGAAAAGTGATATTGGCATTGATATTCAGTTCCATATCCTTGGTCTTCAAGGGGGTGATGCCGATGGCGATTTCCGTACCCCAGTTGCGCATGGAACCGATGTTGGCAAGCAAGGTGTTATAGGTGAAAGGGGGTACGCTTACGTTGTAAAGGTAAAGCATGTCTGTGGTTCGAGAGTTGTAATAGTTGGCGGAAAGCAGCAGGCGGTTGCCGAAGAGAGCTACGTCGATACCGGTATTAAAGGTATGTTTCACTTCCCATTTCAGGTCGGGATTCGTGTTCCGCAAGTCTCCTAAAGATACGACGGCGGAGTTTCCGACGGGGACTACACCGTTCGGCTTTACAAGATTCAATGTAGTGTATGAGTCAATCCCGCTCTGATTACCTGCCAGACCGTAGCCAATACGGAATTTCAGATTATCCACCATCGGCAACTGCTTCATAAATTCTTCTTCACTAATCACCCATGCGGCAGATGCGGAGGGGAAGAATCCCCATTTATGGTTCGCTCCGAATTTGGAGGAAGCATCTGTACGGGCGTTCAGCGTCAGTACGTAGCGGTCGGCGTATGTATAGTTGAAACGTCCCATGAAAGATGCCAGACGGGGTTGGTCGTAGTAAGAATTAGTGCCTTCCCACAAGCGGAGTGCACCTGCCTGAAGATTATTATACCCGAATTTGTCGGTGCTGAAATTGCTTACTGTTGTATAATATCCCGTGTAGGTTTCTTTTTGAAGTTCGGCAAGTGCCAACACGTCAAAGAAATGTTTTTTCCAGTTTTTCTTATAGGTCAGCATCATGTTGCCCAGCAAGGACTCTCGCTTTTTGGTTCCTTTGTAAGCCTGGCCGTTCGCCCAGACGGAGGTGGGGAGGTATTGCGAATTTTCCACGATATTATAGGTATAGGCGCCGAAGAGGTTTAGTTTCAGTCCTTCCAGCAGATTGAAAGTCAGACGGGCGTGCGTGCTGATGTGCGAAGTGGCATCGTCATCCTGCACTTCCATCCATGCCAATGGATTGGTAATTTGGCTGGCGGTTGTTATTCCGTCCCAGGAATTGGTGACGGGGTCTTTATGGTTGGGATAGGTGGGATTGAATGTGGCTGCCGAATAGAACGTTTTCTGATAATCCACCAGATTATGATTCTTCTGAATGGAACCGAACATTCCCAGCTCGCAGTTCAGGAAGCCGTCGAACATTTTCTGATTCATGTTCATATTCGAAGTGAAGTTTTTCATGTCTTCATTCAGAATCACTCCCTGACGATCCATGAAACCAAGAGAAACGCGATAGCTGGACTCACTGGAACCGCCATAAAAGGCGATGTGATGGTTTTGTTGTAGTCCTGTCTGTTCAATTTCTTTCTGAAAATCGGTATTATTTCCTTTGTCCAGAATGGACATCCCGCGTTCCGAAGCGACACGGCGGTACTCATCGCCGGACAGCATTTTCAGATTCTTGTAGACGGTGGAAATTCCGAAGCTACCGTTGTAGGCTACCTGTGTTCTGCCGCTCATTCCTTTTTTAGTGGTGACCTCGATCACACCGGAAGCTCCTCGTGAACCGTATTGTGCGGTTTCGGAAGCGTCTTTCAGAATGGTGAAGCTCTCAATATCCGTAGGGTAAATGGAGGTGAGCATACTCAAGTCACCAAATACTCCGTCGACGATTATCAAAGGGTCATTGCCACTGGTCAGTGAGGTAGTTCCCCGCAGGCGTACTGCATCCAAGGCTGCCGGACCATTTGACCCGCGTTGGATAGTCAAGCCCGGCACACGTCCGCGGATTGCTTCCAAAGGGTTCGTTATCTGGTCTTTATTCATCTGTGTCTCCGTAATCTTCTCTACGGAACCGGAGAGGGTTTTCAAACTTCCGGTGGCATATCCAACTGTTATCAATGAGTCTATGGGCGTGACGGGGATCTTCTGCGCCAAGGTGCTCTCGCACGGGATTACCAGAAGAAGAAGGCTGTAGAAAATGAGTCTAGCGTGTTGTACCATATTCTTAGTTTTTAAGGTAATAATACAAATATAACAATAAAAGAGGGAATCTGGTTGAGTAGATTCCCTCTTTTATTCATAAATGATATTGACAATGTCTATTTCACGATTATCTCATCCGTAAATATCCACCCTTCGAATTCGCTTCCGGCCTGTGCCTGGTAACGTACGTATCTTCCTTTGGCTTCTCCCTGCCATGAAATATCCGTAAACCGGATAGGGGTTTCTTTGCTCACTTCAAAGTGTTGTTTTTGCAACTCCGTGAAGTTAATTCCATCATCGGAAATGGAAATAATCACTGTCTCCGGCAGGAATACTTCCGCGCCGACCACTTGCATAAAAGCGGCGGTGATGGAATGGATAGGGGTTTCTTTTTCCATATCAATCGTCACATCGAGACGGTTGTCCGAGATAAATCCTTGCCATGAACCATCACCGTAAGTCCAGTCACCACGTATGCCGTCTGTCAGGGCTGTGTTGCCTTGTGCGGGATAATGGGCGCTATAGGAGGAGTTATAGGTCACTTTTTTACCGAGCGCCAAATGGCTGACTGGTTGAAGAGATTCGGGACGGCTGCCGATTTCTTTGCTCAAATCGAAAGGATGGTATCCTTTTTTCTGTAAATCGGCCACTGCTGACAGTGCACGGGTATGGAAATCGGACCATGACTTACGTTCCGGAGCCGACCAGGCTACTTCCGCTAATGCCAGCATACGGGGATAAATCATATATTCCACGTGTTCGGGAGTGGGGATATATTCCACCCATAGGTTACCCTGCACACCATAGACTAACTTTGCCTGCTCCGCAGTTAAGGAAGCGGGGACAGGATCGTAGGCATATACTTTCTTCAATGGCAGGTAGCCGCCGATAGCTTCCGGCTGGGAGTACGGGGCGTCCTGATAGCTGTCCAGATAACAGTATGCACCCGGTGTCATGATGGCATGATGGCCGGAGGTGACGGCAGCGATACCACCCTCTTCTCCACGCCACGACATAACGGTTGCATTGGGCGCGATACCTCCTTGCAGAATCTCGTCCCATCCCAAGAGACGGCGTCCGTGATTGTTGAGGAACTTTTCGATACGGTGTATCAGATAGCTTTGCAGCTCGTCTACATTGGCCAGATGCTCGTCTTTCATTCTCTTCTGACATTTCGGACAGGTCTTCCAAGCCGATTTGCCGGCCTCATCACCTCCTACATGAATGTATTCGGAAGGGAAAAGTTCCATGACTTCCGTCAGTACATTCTCCAGAAAGGTGAAAGTTTCTTCATTACCGACACAGAAATCGGAGTTCTTGTAAGGTTCTCCCGAACAGGATAGCTGCGGGTAGGCAGCTAGCACTTCTTCCGAATGGGAAGGCATTTCAATCTCCGGAATCACCGTGATGTAATGCTGACGGGCATATTCCAGTATTTCACGAATATCGTCCTGGGTGTAATAGCCGCCGGAAGCTCCGGGTTCATCGTAACGGAGGTATTTACGTCCGCCGTTCCACCATTTCTTCCAGGTGGGGTCTGTACGCCAGGCTGCAAAATCGGTCAGTAAAGGGTATTTCTTGATTTCAAGCCGCCAGCCTGCCGCATCGGTCAGGTGCAGGTGCAAACGGTTGATTTTGTAATATGCCAATGCGTCTATCTGCTTCTTTATAAACTCTTTGGTAGAGAAATGACGGGATACGTCCAGCATCAGTCCGCGATAAGCAAAACGAGGGGTGTCTTCTATCTCGACAGAGGGTACGGAATAGCTGCCTGTGCCTGCCGGTTGCATCAGCTGTAACAGGGTTTGCATTCCATAGAATAATCCGGCTCCCGAAGTTGCCCGGATCTCGATTCGTTGAGGGGTGACGGAGAGTGTATAGCTTTCCGGTGATGGCAATTGGGGGGTCTTGGGGGTTATCAATAAGAAAAGCATCTGTTTCCTGTCTTTCATTCTCGCTTCTTTGAGTTGAACAGGTAATGCTTTCAGGTAATTCTCCCAGAGTTCCGCTTCTCCACCTTGCAGGTTTGTATAAAGTTTAGTCTTTTCTGACAGTAAAAAAGAGCCCGTCCCCTGCTCCATTTTTAATGGGACAGGTATGACGGACTGTGCCAGAATGGGATGTGCATGAAAGCACATCCCTAATATCCATAAGAAAAGACAAACTTTAGGGTATTCTTTTCTTATATTCATTAATCAATTTTGATTTCGTCTACAAATAAAAATGCCTTTTTACCTTTTCCTCCATGCCATGCCGGAAGTGATTTCTCCGGTGAAGCAATGACTCTCACGTATTGGGTGGTCACAGGAGCAAAGGTTAGTTTGTGCTCAACGATTCCGTCTTTGTCTGTCTCTTTCATCTCCGGATATTCTTCGGAAGCAATCTTTTTGAAGGTCTTGCCATCATCTGAAGTTTCTACGGACAGGTTTCTGGCATCAAATACCCAGTCCCCTTTTGCTACATTGGTAGAGATTGCCACGCTTGAGATTTCAGTAGGTTGCTGGAGGTCGATAGTCATATCCATGTCGTTTCCGTTGAAAGCGATCCAACGGCCTGACTTATAGCTGCTATTTCCTTTCAGACCATCTATCAAAGTGGAAGCTCCTTTGAACAGGTATTGTTCATTGATAGGCTGATTAGCTACAATCGGCTTCATGCTGGATTTGCTGAAATCAATCTTCTCTGTCACTGTCTTGCTTTCGCTGTTGGGACGAATGGCTTTGGCGGACAGGGTTACATTTTCCTTGATTTTCAATACTCCTTCATAAACGGAGGAAGCGGCAGTAGGTTCTGTGCCGTCTAATGTATAGTAAATAGGAGCACCGTCGATGGTAGACAGGGTAACGTCCATTGTTCCTTCTGCCGGATTCGGGTCAAACTCGGCTTGTACGTCAAATACGTGTTTAGCGTAATTGTATCCTTCTGCATCGTACCACTTAATCAGTTGTGGAAGACGGGACAGGAAGTCGGCATAGTTTTTCTTTTCGGGGCTGGACCACTGAATTTCACACAAAGCAGCCCAACGAGGCAATACCATGTACTGTGCATGCGGGAAGGTAGCGATGTATTCTGTCCAGAGGTTGGCTTGCACTCCCTTGATGTATTTCTGTTCTTCCGGAGTAAGAGAAGCCGGCATCGGCTCGTAGCTATACACTCTTTCCATCGGCAGATAACCACCGATACCGAACGGTTCGTTTTCGATGTCTTTAGCTTGGTAGTAGTCGAAATACAGATAGGTGTTCGGTGTCATGATGACATCGTGTTTCTGCTTCGCAGCTTCGATACCACCTTTCTCACCACGCCATGACATCACGGTAGCATTCGGAGCAAGTCCGCCTTCGAGGATTTCATCCCAACCGATGATTTGACGTCCGTGGTCGTTCAGGAATTTCTCAATATGGTTGATGACAAAGCTCTGCAAACGTTCTTCTTTGCTGTGGCTCTGATCTGACTTCAATCCCAATGCTTTGATACGTGCCTGGCACTTCGGACATTTTTCCCATCTTACTTTCGGGCATTCGTCGCCCCCTACATGAATATATTGTGATGGGAAGATTTCAATCAATTCACCATAAACATCTTCCAAGAATTTCAATACTTGGTCGTTTCCGGCGCAAAGCACATCCTCGGATACACCCCATTGTCTCCATACTTCGTATGGACCACCGGTACAACCCAGTTCAGGGTAAGCGGCAAGGGCAGCTTGCATGTGTCCCGGAAGGTCGATTTCGGGAACAACGGTGATGTAGCGTTCGGCTGCATAATCTACAATTTCTTTGGCTTGTTCCTGGGTGTAGAATCCACCGTAAGGTTTGCCGTCGTATTCGCCGGAGTTACGTCCGATGACTGTTTCTGTTCTGTTAGCACCGATTTCAGTCAGTTTCGGGTATTTTTTGATTTCCAGACGCCAGCCCTGATCGTCGGTGATATGCCAGTGGAGGCGGTTCATGTTATGTAAAGCCTGCATGTCGATGTAGGTCTTTATTTCATCCACGGTAAAGAAATGACGGCTGGTATCGAAATGCGCGCCACGATAGCCAAAGCGGGGAACGTCATTGATTTCTACGGCTGGCATGGCAATATCCGCACCGACAGCCACAGGCAATGATTTGCGCAGGGACTGGATGCCATAGAATACGCCGGCTTCCGTAGGACCGGTAATCGTGATTCCGTCACCGGTAACTTTCATCTGGTAGGATTCCGGATTTTCGTTCTCCGTGCCTAATGCCAGTACGATTGCGTTTTTACCTTCTGTTCCGGCTTCAATGGCGAAATCTTTTCCGGTAGCCGTTTTCAGGTAGTCTGCCAGGAATTTTGCGTTGCGTTGCATCTTCTCGTTTCCTTCCGGATAGAGAATTTTCACACTGCTCTTGAGGATGAAGGGACTTCCTTGAGCGGTTACAATTTCTTGTGGCATGGGGATGATCTGGTAGTTGGCTTCCTGTTGCACCGATTGGCAAGAGGCAAAAAGTCCTGCTAGTGCCAGACATCCGGTTAATTTAAAGAGTTGCTTCATAAACTAAAAAATTAAGTGTTAAGTTATTAATAGATTAATTATAAGTTTCACGAATATGTTTGATTGTCAAAGGCAGCTCCTCTCCTTTCTTTATTTGGGGAGAAGTGATGACGACCGTTTTACGTTCTCCGGGAAGAAGGTCGAAAAAGTTGTCGCTGAAACGGGCTCCCTGCAAAGGAATTTCAATAAAGACATCTTTTGCAAGAGCGGGAGAAAACAATGTCAGTTCACACATGCCGTCTTTCTGTTTCATCTTGCAGGAAACGGTTGTTTCAGGCAGAAGCAGGTCTTTTGTTTTTCTAAAGAAGTATACGGTTTCGGCAAGGGTGTTTCCTGCCTTGTCTTTTAGCGTCAGTTGCATGAAACAGCGTTGCTGTTCTTCCGGTGATAGCCAGGTGTCGGGTTTTATACGGTACACGCATTGGGAAGTGTTAGCCGGAACTGTCAATGTGTTGAGTTGTATAGGCTTGCCTTGTTTCTTTCCGTCAAAGTCTGTTACTTTCATTTCCAACATCAGGTGGTCTTTGGTGTCCGGACAGTCGGAAATCAGGTAGATATTGAGGCTGTCGTTCTGCCGGATAGGATTGATGAGGATTGGAGCAAAGACTCGTTTGGCTTGGTAATGCAGGGCTTTCCAGTTACCGTAATAGTCGATGCTCGACCAGGATACTACCGGCCAGCTGTCATTCAGTTGCCAATACAGGGTACCCATACAGTAAGGACGGTTCCGGCGGTGTGCTTCCAGTCCGTGACGCATTCCTTGTCCTTGCAGTACTAGTCCGACATAGACAAAGTCTTCAAATTTTTCGGGGATGATATAGTCGCGCTCCATGTAGGTACGAATCAGGGCGTTGCCGATGCTGCTTTTCTGATGAGCATTCATCACTTCCGATTCTATCTGATAATCTCCCGGAGCGGCGAAAGTGGAGATGGTCTTCATTTCCGGGAAGGACTGAAAACCGAATTCGCTCATGAAACGGGGCAGGTCTGTATCGAGTGACTCGAATGTTTTCTGACCATACCAGACTCCCCAGTTATGGCTGTCTCCTATCCCCCAGGATTCAGGACGCCCCCAGTTGGCAAAATACGGGGAGCTGTGTATGTAGAAACGGCCGGCATCCAGTTCCTTAACCTTGGCTGGAAGGAGCTGATGGAACAGTTTGTCGTAGCCTCGAAACATTTCCTGATAGATTTCGGGCGGGAAGTTCTTGTCGAATCCCCAATATTTTAAGGCTTCCAGTATTTCGTTATTGCCGCACCACATCGCCAGGGAAGCATGATTGCGAAGGCGACGGATGTTATAGCAGGCTTCCGCCTCTACCCTTTTCAGAAAGGTGGGGTCGGACGGATAGGGAGTGCAGGCAAACATGAAGTCTTGCCACACCAGTATTCCGTTTTCATCTGCCAGGTCATAGAAACGGTCATCTTCGTACGTTCCACCTCCCCATACACGAATGACATTCATGTTCGCTTCGCGGATGTCGCGGAATAAGGTTTGGTAGCGTTCGGTAGTGACGTTAGTCAAGAGTGCATCCTGGGGGATGTAATTGGCTCCTTTGGCAAACATAGGTACACCATTTACTTCAAAATAGAAGGATTCTCCGTCTTTATCTTTTTCATTAACGAGGCGAACAGTACGCAGTCCTATCCGGTGCGATTGCTCGGCTACGACTTTATCTTCTACTATGATTTGAGCGGAGAAATCATACAGGGCGGGCTTTCCCCATCCATTCGGCATCCAACGTACGGGGGATGCCACTTCGGAAGGTATGGAAACATGATCTGTCTCTTATACACATCTGACGCTGCCGACGAAGAGGATAG
>ENA-OXEX01000891-OXEX01000891.1-human-gut-metagenome-genome-assembly--contig:-NODE-891-length-10980-cov-7.083478_pt1 | contig 10980 bp, 11 predicted proteins | sample MGYA00249364_ERZ652261 | MGnify/ENA primary metagenome ERZ652261 (study PRJEB26925, sample SAMN05826642) | human gut metagenome | biome: ENVO:2100002; feature: ENVO:00000062; material: ENVO:00002003... | reverse complement strand
ACGAGATCAGCCTCGGTCTCGTGGGCTCGGAGATGTGTATAAGAGACAGCGCCAACGGCACCGACCTGACCGTGGGTCTGGCGGAACAGGCCGTGTGGGAGAGCGCCGGCAGCAAAAACGAGAAGGGCGTGCCCTTCCTGCCCAACATCCCCACCGAGGAGGTGTTCACCGCGCCCCATAAGGATAAGGTGGACGGCATCGTTTACGGCACAAAGCCCTACGTCTTTAACGGTCAGCTCATCAAGAATTTCCACGTTACCTTCAAGGATGGCAAGGTGGTGGAGCACGGCGCCGACGAGGGCGCAGACCTGCTGGGTCAGCTGCTGGACACCGACGAGGGCGCACGCCACATCGGTGAGGTGGCACTGGTGCCCGCCTCCAGCCCCATCAACCGCAGCGGCAAGCTGTTCTACAACACCCTGTTTGACGAGAACGCTGCCTGCCACATCGCCTTTGGCGACAGCTACCCCGGCACCACCGTGGGCGGCACCGGCCTTTCCAAGGAAGAGCTGGCAGCCCGCGGCATGAACCACTCCTCCCTGCACGAGGACGTGATGATCGGTGCAGAGGACAGCCGCATCACCGGCAAATGCCGCGACGGCCGCACTGTGCCGCTGTTTGAAAACGGCGTCTGGGTGCTGTAAAAAAGCCCCAAAGGGTGCGCAACTGCAAAAAAATTGCGAAAATGCTTGCATAAATCGCAAGAGTATGCTATATTCTAGTAGTACGATATAGTTTAACCTGAAACGTGGGCCGCAAGGTCCGCGTTTCTTGTTTGTTTGGAGGTTTTTTATGGCGAAGCAGTCTGGCGGCAACACCGCGCAGAGAGTGGAAGCGCTTGTCCGTCCCACGGTGGAAGGCATGGGTCTGCGCCTGTGGGATGTGGTTTTTGAGAAGGAAGGGCCGGACTGGTATCTTCGTATCCTCATCGACCGGGACGGCACCATGGATACCGACACCTGTGCTGAGGTGTCCCACGCACTGGATCCCATTCTGGACGAAGCGGACCCCATCGACCAGAGCTATTATCTGGAAGTGGGCAGCCCCGGCCTTGGCCGCAAGCTGACCCGCCCGGAGCACTACGAGGCACTGAAGGGCCAGAAGGTGCGGGCAAAGCTGATCCGTCCCAACGCCGACGGCGTGCGGGAGCTGTCCGGCATCCTGACCGGCCGCGAGGGCAGCACCGTGACACTGGAGACCGAGAACGGCCCCGTGACCTTTGAGGTGAACGCAGTCTCCGGCGTGCAGCTGTGCGACGACGAGGATCTGTTCAACTGAGAAGTACCGTCTCTGATGGAGAAAAGAGAACAAAATATATAGGAGGAACCCGAAAAATGACAGCAGAGAATAAGGACTTTTTTGAAGCGCTCTCCATGCTGGAGCATGAGCGCGGCATCACCGCAGAGTACCTGATCGAAAAGATCAAGGCGGCTATCATCATTGCCGTCAAGAAGAACTATGAGGTCGAGGAGGATCACATCCGGGTGGACATCGACCCCGACACCGGCCGCTTTGACGTGGCACTGATCCAGGACATCGTGGCAGACGAGGACTGGTACGACGAGCACGCCGAGATCGGTGTGACCGAAGCACGCAAGATCCGCAGCAGCTATGAGGTCGGCGACCGCATCATCACCCCGCTCAAGACCCGCGATTTTGGCCGCATTGCCGCCCAGACCGCAAAGCACGTCATCCGTCAGGGCATCCGCGAAGCCGAGCGCAACCAGCAGCTCAGCGAGATCCAGTCCCGCGCACATGATATCGTGCAGGCTACCGTTACCCGCGTGGATACCGAGAAGGGCATCGTTGCGCTGGATCTGGGCAAGGGCGGCGAGGCTGTTCTGCCCCGCAACGAGCAGGTGCCCGGCGAGGTGTACACCGAGGGCGAGACCCTGCAGGTCTACATCGTGGATGTGGTCAGCACCGAGCGCGGCCCCCGCGTGATGATCAGCCGCACCCATCCCGGCCTTGTCAAGCGCCTGTTTGAGCTGGAAGTGCCCGAGATCTTTGACGGCACCGTGGAGGTAAAGGCCATCAGCCGCGAAGCCGGTGCCCGCACCAAGATGGCTGTCTGGTCCAAGGACCCCAACGTGAACCCTGTCTCTGCCTGCATCGGCGAGCACGGCGCCCGCGTGGCCGCTGTTGTGGAAAAGCTGGGCGGCGAGAAGATCGATATCGTCAAGTGGAGCGAGGATATCTCGGAGTTCATCTCCGCAGCCCTGAGCCCCGCCAAGGTGGTCAAGGTAGAGCTGCTGCCCGGCGAGACCCGCTCCTGCCGTGTCACCGTGCCCGACCAGCAGCTGAGTCTGGCCATCGGCAACAAGGGTCAGAACGCCCGCCTGTGCGCCCGCCTGACCGGCTACAACATTGATATCCGTCCCGAGAGCGGCTACTACGGCGAGGACGAAGAGCCCAAGAAGGACGCAGCAGACGCTGAATAAGCCCGGCACCATCTGCCGAAGGAGGGAAACCGGATGGCACAAAAAAAGATCCCTGCCCGCCAGTGTATCGGCTGTATGACCAGCCGCCCCAAAAAGGAACTGGTGCGCGTGGTGCGCGCACCCAGCGGGGAGATCAGTATCGATCTGGTAGGCAAAAAGCCGGGGCGTGGCGCATATCTCTGCCCGGACCCGGACTGCCTGACCAAGGCAAAGAAGAAAAAGGCGCTGGAGCGCTGCTTTGAGCAGCCGGTCCCCGCCGAGGTATACGATGCGCTGGCTGTACAGCTGGCCGCAGCCGCAAAGGAGGCAGCAGCCGATGGCAAAAAAGAATAACGCCCCCGCAAAACCCAAGCTGCCCCCGGAGGAAGCACTGTATCAGGCCGTGAGCCTGTGCCGCAAGGCCGGTGCGCTGACCATGGGCTTTGACGCCGTGGAGGAGGCCTGCGTCAAAAGCAAGGCATGGCTGGTGATGACCGCATCGGACATCAGCCCTAAGACTTTGCAGCGTTTGAACTACGCCGTAGGGGACTTGGTGGACGTGTTCACCATGCCGCTGACGCAGGATAAGCTTGCCGATATCAGCCACAAGCCCGTGGCTGTTTACGCGGTGACCGACCGCAACCTCGCAAAGCTCTGCTTCGACCGCCTGTCGGACTGCGGAGCAATCAAAAATGAGGAGGATATGAGCGAATGATCGTAAAATATAAAGTGAGTGACTTTGCAAAGGATCTGAACCTTTCTGCAAAGAAGGTGCTGGACGAGCTGGCCGCTATGGGCAGCACCGGCAAGAAGAACAGCTCCAATCTGGAGGAGAACGAGCTGAACTACCTGCTGGAGAAGTTCAGCAAGGATAACAGCGTGGCAAATCTGGACGAGTTTTTGAACAGCGCCAAGGCTCCCAAGGAGGAGCCCAAGGCTGAGAAGAAGGCTGACCAGAAGGTCGAAAAGAAGGCTGAGAAGAAGCCCGAGGCTCCCAAGGCTGACAAAAAGCCCCAGCAGCCCGCCGCAAAGGCCGAGCAGCCCAAGGCAAACAATAATAACAACAATAAGCACGGCGACAAGAAGCCCGAGCAGCACAAGAAGCGCGAGGAAAAGACCGTTTCCTTCAGCGAGCTGGCACGCGAGACCGGCGCAAAGGCTGCTGCTGCCCCCGCACAGGCTGTTTCTGTCCGCCGTGAGGACAATCAGGTCACCGTGGATACCCGCACTGTGGATATGAACGTGGATCGCTTTGATGCCCGTTACGATGATCTGGCTTCTACCAAGAACACCGAGAACCGCCGCAAGCCCACCCCGCAGGGCAACAAACAGAAGTTCACCCAGCGCGGTCAGCGCCAGCGCCAGCAGTTCCAGAAGGGCAAGCGCGAGACCGAGTTCGAGCGTCTGCAGCGCATCCAGCTGGAGAAGGCCCGCAACGCCCAGCTGAAGGTGATGATCCCTGACGAGATCACCGTGGGCGAGTTGGCTGCCCGCCTGAAGCAGCAGGCTGGCAAGGTCATTGCCAAGTTCATGCAGATGGGCGAGATGCACGCCATCAACGACGTGATCGATTTCGATACTGCAGCTCTGCTGGCAGAGGAGTTCCACGCAAAGGTCGAGCATGAGGTGCATGTGACCATCGAGGAGCGCCTGTTCACGCAGGAAGAGGATGCACAGGAGGATCTGGTGGAGCGTCCCCCGGTGGTCTGCGTTATGGGCCACGTTGACCACGGCAAGACCAGTATTCTGGATGCCATCCGCAAGACCAACGTTACCGCAGGCGAGGCCGGCGGCATCACGCAGGCCATCGGTGCATATCAGGTCAAGGTCAACGACAGCCTCATCACCTTCCTGGATACCCCGGGCCACGAGGCGTTCACCTCCATGCGTGCCCGCGGTGCCAACATGACCGATATTGCAGTTCTGGTGGTTGCTGCCGACGACGGCATCATGCCCCAGACCATCGAGTCCATCAACCACGCCAAGGCTGCAAATGTCAAGATTATCGTGGCAATGAACAAGATGGATAAGCCCACCGCAAACCCCGAGCGCGTGATGGAAGGCCTGACCAAGTACGGCATCATCACCGAGGACTGGGGCGGCGATGTGGCCTGCATCCCGGTGTCTGCCCTGACCGGCATGGGCATCAACGACCTGCTGGAGCGCATTGCTCTGGAAGCTGAGGTCATGGAGCTGAAGGCAAACCCCAACCGCCGCGCCAAGGGTGCGGTCGTCGAGGCCCGTCTGGACAAGGGCCAGGGCCCCATTGCCACCATTCTGGTGCAGAACGGCACCCTGCACTCCGGTGATGTCATCATCGCCGGTACCGCCGTGGGCCGTGTGCGTACCATGCGCAACGACAAGGGTCAGCTGCTGACCGATGCCGGCCCCTCCACCCCTGTGGAGATCACCGGCCTGACCGCCGTGCCCGAGGCCGGCGACCTGTTCGAGGCTGTTGAGGACGAGCGTCTGGCCCGTGAACTGGCTGAGCAGCGCGTTGCTGCCGCCAAGGAAAAGCAGTTCTCCTCCTTCCAGAAGGTTACGCTGGATAACCTGTTCAGCCAGATGGCACAGAACGACATGAAGGAACTGGCCATCGTGGTCAAGGCCGACGTGCAGGGCTCTGCCGAGGCTGTGAAGCAGAGTCTGGAGAAGATCTCCAACGACGAGGTGCGCGTGCGCGTCATCCACGCCGGTGTCGGCGCCATCAGCAAGTCCGACGTGGATCTGGCCGATGCCTCCAACGCCATCATCATCGGCTTCAATGTCCGCCCGGACAACGTGGCCAAGGAAGAAGCTGCTGCCACCAAGGTGGAAATGCGTATGTACCGCGTCATTTACGACGCCATCAACGATGTCACCGACGCTATGAAGGGTATGCTGGCACCCAAGTTCCGCGAGGTCTCTCTGGGCGAACTGCAGGTGCGTCAGGTGTACAAGATCTCCAATGTGGGCACCGTTGCAGGCTGCCGCGTGACCAGCGGCAAGATCACCCGCGACAGCAAGGTGCGCGTGGTGCGTGACGGCATCGTCATCGCCGAGGACGAGATCGCATCCCTGAAGCGCTTCAAGGACGACGCTAAGGAAGTGGCCGAGGGCTACGAGTGCGGCGTGACCCTGGAGAAGTTTGCGGACGTCAAGGAAGGCGACGTGTACGAGGCCTTCAAGATGGAAGAGTACCGCGACTAAGCAAAAACCGAATATATAACAGCTTCCCGGCAGAAAAGGCTTCCCCCGGACGGGGGAAGCTGTCGAACGAAGTGAGACTGATGAGGGCGTATCTTTCGCAGGTGTGGAGCGTGCGCCCTCATCCGTCGTTTTGGCAGACAAATGCCGCCTTGCCCCGGCCGGGGCAAGGCTTTGGGAGGCTGCCGGACAGAATTTGGAGAAAACTATGTCTCAGAAAAATATGGGCCGTCTTGCGCAGGATATGAAGCGCGAGGTCATTGCCATCATCGGCCGGCTGAAGGACCCGCGGCTGGAGGGCGGTCTGCTGACCGTCACCCGTCTGGACGTGACGCCGGATCTGGATGTGGCAAAAGTGTATGTAAGCGTGATGGGCCGCGCAGACGGCCCCAAGCCCGCTATTGAAGCGCTGAACCGTGCCGCAGGCCATGTGCGCACCGAGGTCAGCAAAAAAATGCACATCCGCAAGGCACCCCGCTTCATCTTTGTGGAGGATGACGGTGCCGCCTACGCCGCCCACATCAACGAGCTGCTGCGCAGCCTGAACGTGAACGGCGAGGAAGAAGCACAGCCTGCCGATACCGAACAGACCGAGGACTGACTGCCTTTGCGGAAAGGATGGATCATTGGATGACAGAACAACTGGATGTGCAGCAGATGGCGCAGCGCCTGCTGGCTGCGGACAACATTTTGATTCTGTGCCACAAAAACCCGGACGGTGACACCATCGGCTGCGGCAGCGCCCTGTACTATGCGCTCAAAGCGCTGGAAAAAACAACAGCGGTGCTCTGCTCCGATGCCATTCCGTCCCGCTACGCCTTTACGAATCCACGGCTGTTCAAGGGCGAGTTCGAGCCCCGCACCGTGATCGCGGTGGACGTGGCCGGTTTGCAGCTGTTTGGCGAAAATAACGGTGTGCCGCAGTTTGCACGCCATGTGGACCTGTGCATCGACCACCACGCGGGCAACAACGGCTATGCCGATTTTACCCTTCTGGATGCCAGCGCCGCTGCGGCAGCAGAGCTGCTGTATCAGGTCATCGTGGAGATGGGCGTGACTATCACCCCCCACATTGCAGACTGCCTGTACACCGGCATTGCCACCGACACCGGCTGCTTCAAGTTCTCCTCCACCACAGCCAACACCCACAAGGTGGCTGCAAAGCTCATTGAGGCCGGCTGTCATGTGGAGGAGCTGAACACCCTGCTCTTCGACACCAAGCCTCGTGCCCGCATGGAGGCCGAGCGCATCGCCCGCAACCATCTGGAATACTATCTGGATGGCCGCTGCGCCCTGATCTACCTGACGAGGGACGAGATCCGGCAGAGCGGGGTAGACCCCGCAGATCTGGAGGAGCTGACCAGCCTACCCATCAGCATCGAGGGGGTCAAGGTGGGTCTGACCCTGCGCCAGCAGCCCGGCGGCAGCTACCGCATCAGCGTGCGCACCGCAAAGGGCGTGGATGCCTGCGCTATTGCCCGGCGTCTGGGCGGTGGCGGCCACACCCGCGCAGCGGGATGTGAGCTGCTGGGCGACCTTGAAAACGCCAAAAATGCGATCCTTGCAGAGGTGGAAGCCGAGCTGGACGCACCGCAGGAGGAAGCATGATGCAGGGCATCCTGATCGTAGACAAGCCCATGGACTGGACCAGCTTTGACGTGGTGGCAAAGCTGCGCGGCGTGCTGGGCACCCGCAAGCTGGGACACAGCGGTACGCTGGACCCCATGGCCACCGGTGTGCTGCCGGTGTTCTGCGGCGGTGCCAGCAAGGCGGTGGATCTGCAGCTGAATCACGACAAGACCTACCGCGCCACCCTGCGCCTGGGCGCACGCACCGATACCGGCGACAGCACCGGCACGGTGCTGGAAACCGCGCCCGTTAACGCTGGAGAAAAGGAGCTGCTGGCTGTGCTGCCGCAGTTTATCGGCCCGCAGATGCAGGTGCCGCCCATGTATTCCGCGGTCAAGATCAACGGCCAGCCGCTGTATAAGCTGGCGCGTGAGGGCGTGACCGTGGAGCGCAAGGCGCGCCCTATTGAGATTTACGGCATCGAGTACGGAGGCAGTCCGGCAGAAAACGAATATGTACTGACGGTGCGCTGCTCCAAGGGCACCTATATCCGCACGCTGCTGGAGGAGATCGCCGCCGCCATGGGGCAGAAGGGCACGATGAGCGCTCTGCGCCGCACTGCTGCCGGTCTGTACACCGAAGCAGATGCCCACACGCTGGAAGAAATTCTTGCCGCAAAGGAGCAGGGGAACGCTGCACTGGAAGCACTGATGCTGCCGGTGGAAAGCGTGTTCACCCCGCTGCCGCTGCTGATGGTGGAGCCATGGGTGGAGCAGCACCTGTACAACGGCTGTCCCACCAGCCGCTACCCCGCAGCAGACGGACGCTACCGGGTGCGCAATGCCGCCGGGCAGTTCCTTGGCCTTGCCAACATCACCGGCGGGGTGCTCCGGGTGAAAAAACTGTTCGTGGAACGTAATTGAGCAATAAAGGAAACAAGACCCATGCAGATCATTTCTCAGTTTGCCCCGTTGCCGCTGGCACAGCCCGCAAAGGGTACCGCCGTGGCAATGGGCTACTTTGACGGCATCCATATCGGCCACCGGGCGGTGATCGAAGGGGCTGTGCAGTGGGCAAAGACCCATGATGCAGCTCCGGCGGTGTTCACCTTCCGCCTGCCGGTGGAAAACAAAATGAAGGGCAAGCGCCTGCTTTCCACCGAGGATAAGCACGCTTTGATCCACAGCCTTGGGGTGGAGTATTACCTTACCCCGGACTTTGAGGCGATCAAGGCACTGAGCCCGGAGGAGTTTGTGCGCGGCATCGTGGAAAACTGCCACGCCCGGGCGCTGTTCTGCGGCGAAAACTTCACCTTTGGTGCAAAGGCTGCCGGTACACCGGAGCTTCTGCGCACCCTCTGTGCCCCTCTTGGAGTAGAGGTAGTGGTGGTGCCCATGGCACAGTTTGAGGAAAAGCCGGTGTCCTCCACCCGCATCCGCACCGCGCTGGAGGGCGGGGACATCCCGGCCGCCAACGCCATGCTGGGTATGCCCTATGCCATCCGCTTTGCGGTGCAGCACGGGGCAGGGCTGGGGCACACCCTCGGGGTGCCCACCATCAACCAGCTGTACCCGCAGGGCTTCCAGATGCCCCGCAGCGGCATTTATATCACCCGCACCTGTATCAACGGGGTGTGGTATCCCTCGGCCACCGGTCTGGGCAGCCGCCCGACCGTGAACGATGACGCCACCAAGGTGACCTGCGAGACCTTTATCCCGGGCTTTTCCGGCAACCTGTACGGCACCGACCCGGTGGTGGAGTTCCACGCCTACCTGAGCCCCAGCAAAAAGTTTGATACGCTGGACCAGCTGCGGGATTGCATCAACGATGCCGCTCGCCGCGCACAGGAATATTTTGCATAACGCATAAAAAGCGGAAAAATTATTTTTATTTGGGGTCGAGAAACGCCTGTGGACGTTTTTCGACCCCTTTTGTCGTGAAGGAAAACAGCATTTCCGGCGTCTGCGGGCAGAAAAAACCGCACTTCGGGCAAAATAGACACATTTCCGTGCAACAATGGCAAATGTTTGTTAAACAATTATCTATCTCATATCCTTGCAATACACGCAGTTTTTGTTTATAATAGTAACTGTACGGGGCAACGCCCCGATTGTGAGCGAGACTCTGGTTCAGAATTATAACTTGAGAGGAGTTTTTACCATGGGTTTAGGTAAGAAGACGATCGACGATCAGAACTACTGCGGCAAGAAGGTGCTTGTCCGCTGCGATTTCAACGTCCCGATGAAGGACGGTGTCATCACCAACGAGAACCGCATCAACGCAGCACTGCCCACCATCCAGAAGCTGGTCAACGATGGCGCTAAGGTCATCCTGTGCAGCCACCTGGGCAAGCCCAAGAACGGCCCCGAGGCTAAGTTCAGCCTGGCTCCCGTTGCTGTGGCTCTGAGTGCAAAGCTGGGCAAGACCGTTGTGTTTGCTGACGATGACAACGTTGTGGGCGAGAACGCAAAGGCTGCTGTGGCTGCTATGAACAACGGCGACGTCGTTCTGCTGCAGAACACCCGTTTCCGCAAGGAAGAGACCAAGAACATGCCCGAGTTCAGCGAGGAGCTGGCTTCTCTGGCTGATGCTTATGTGGACGATGCCTTCGGCAGCTGCCACCGTGCACACTGCTCCACCGCAGGTGTCACCGACTACATCAAGGATACCGCTGTCGGCTACCTGATGGAGAAGGAGATCAAGTATCTGGGCAACGCCGTCAACGACCCCGTCCGTCCCTTCACCGCTATTCTGGGCGGCGCCAAGGTTGCTGATAAGCTGAACGTCATCTCCAACCTGCTGGAGAAGGTCGATACCCTGATCATCGGCGGCGGCATGGCTTACACCTTCGTCAAGGCTCAGGGCTACGAAGTGGGCAAGAGCCTGTGTGACGACACCAAGCTGGACTACTGCAAGGAAATGATGGCTAAGGCCAAGGAGAAGGGCGTCAAGCTGCTGCTGCCTGTGGATGCTGTCTGCATCAAGGACTTCCCCGATCCCATCGACGCTCCTGTGGACGTCACCGTGGTGCCTGTCACCGCTATCCCTGCTGACATGGAGGGCTGCGACATCGGCCCCGAGACCATGAAGCTGTTTGCTGACGCTGTCAAGGCTTCCAAGACTGTTGTCTGGAACGGCCCCATGGGCGTGTTCGAGAACCCCACTCTGGCAGCTGGTACTCTGGCTGTTGCCAAGGCTATGGCTGAGAGCGATGCTACCACCGTCATCGGCGGCGGCGACAGCGCAGCAGCTGTGCAGCAGATGGGTCTGGGCGACAAGATGACCCACATCTCCACCGGCGGCGGCGCTTCTCTGGAGTATCTGGAGGGCAAGGAGCTGCCCGGCATCGCAGTCATCCAGAACGCATAATTTTTCCGGCATCACAATGGGTGCGGCGGCATTTACGCCGCCGCATCTTTTCTTTTTGTGCAGGCAATTTGTAAATAGTTACGAAGGTAAGGAGAAAATAACAATGGATAAGGCAAAGCGCAAGGCTATTATCGCCGGCAACTGGAAGATGAACAAGACCGCCTCCGAGGCTGCTGTTCTGGTGGACGAGCTGATCCCCGCCGTCAAGGACGCATCCTGCGAGGTCGTCATCTGCACTCCCTACACCGATCTGGTCACGGCTGTGGCTAAGACCAAGGGCACCAACATCCATGTTGGCGCCGAGAACGTCCACTTTGAGAAGTCCGGTGCTTTCACCGGCGAGATCAGCGCCGATATGCTGGTGGATCTGGGCGTGGAGTACGTCATCTGTCTCTTATACACATCTCCGAGCCCACGAGACCGAGGCTGATCTCGT
>ENA-OXEX01000883-OXEX01000883.1-human-gut-metagenome-genome-assembly--contig:-NODE-883-length-11071-cov-5.991921_pt1 | contig 11071 bp, 10 predicted proteins | sample MGYA00249364_ERZ652261 | MGnify/ENA primary metagenome ERZ652261 (study PRJEB26925, sample SAMN05826642) | human gut metagenome | biome: ENVO:2100002; feature: ENVO:00000062; material: ENVO:00002003... | reverse complement strand
TACACTATCCTCTTCGTCGGCAGCGTCAGATGTGTATAAGAGACAGGAATATATCAATAAAGTCAAAAGGTTTGGATACTGGAAGGATACCGGAGTGCGGATTGAGGGAGAGGCAGTCTGGAGCCTTACGGCAATGTTTCTGGAAATGTGGAATTATATCAACCGTTCCACGGAAGATTACAGCAGATTCCTGCCGTCTGTTTACAGGGAGAAAGAATTTACCTCCGATGGCTTTGTACAGCCGTATGGTGACAGTCCGCTCGATAATGAAAACGTCGGAGAAAATATTTATCTGAATATCATAAACCGTGCGAAAAACTATGTGTATATTTTTACACCATATCTGATCATCGATCACGAAATGCTGATCTGTCTCTCAAATGCAGCAAAGAGCGGTGTGGATGTAAGGATCGTGACACCGGGTGTGCCGGATAAAAAGGCAGTATATCTTTTAACACAGTCTTATTATGAACCGCTTTTAAAGAATGGTGTGAAGATTTTTCAGTATACACCGGGATTTATCCATGCAAAATGTTTTGTCTGTGACGATGAGATCGCGACGGTCGGCAGTGTAAACCTTGACTACCGGAGTCTGTTTTTACACTTTGAATGTGGTGTATTTATGTACCGGTCTAAGGCAGTCATGCAGGTAAAGGAAGACTGCCTCAGGACATTTGAAGAGTCGGAGGAGATGGATGTTTCATTCTGCCGCAGACGAAGACTTCCGGTACGTATGGTTCAGAGCCTGATGCGTCTGTTTGCACCGTTGTTATAATATGAGAACAAATGTTCCACACCATCAGATCAGTGATATGTAATAACAGAATGTTTCATGACATCAAATCAGTGATACACCGGACTCTGTATTTTTAAGGAACAAAATATAACAGGGTGCGGCAAAAATAATCTTTATAATCTGCAGCATCGACTGTATCCGCATATACAATATTGACACTGCCGATCGGCGTTCCATTTAGAGAATAGACTGCCTTCCCGGCAGTGTTTCCTTTTTTTACTGGTGCTGTCACATTTTCCGGCAGTTCGATGCTTTTGGTAATGCCGGTAAGATCACTTCCGTCTGTTGTCATGTATTGAAAAGGTCTTTGGTAAATGATGCCTACAGAATCCGCAAAGCCTTTTTCAACCGGGAGATCGTCTAACTTATCTTCGTGGCTGTCACAGTAAATCCTGCATTTCCCAAACCCATAATTCAAAAGAGTCGTGGCATCCGCAGAGCGTGACTTGATATCAGGAGCCCCCATGATGACGGCGATCAGTTCCATATCATCTTTTTTGGCGGTTGCGGAAATACAGTACATGGCAGTGTTGGTAAATCCGGTTTTTAAGCCGGTGGCATACTGGTAATGTTTGATCAGCTTATTGGTGTTCGTCAGACCGAACTCCGAGGAACCTTTTGCGGTAGTGTGGGTGATATTTTCCATCCAGATTGTGCAGTAATCATGGATTTTCGGGTATTTTGTGATCAGTTCGCGCGACATCAGTGCAATGTCATTGGCGCTGGTCATATGTCCGTCGGCATCTAAACCACAGCAGTTGACGAAATTGGTGTCATTCATACCGAGTCCTTTTGCGCGTTCGTTCATCATGCGGACAAATTCTGATTCGGAACCGGCAACATGTTCTGCCATGGCAACACAGGCGTCATTGGCGCTCGCAACACTGATACATTTGATCATCGTTTCGACTGTCTGGGTTTCATCCGGTTCTAAAAACACCTGGGAACCGCCCATGCTTGCTGCATATTCGGAGACGGTCACCGTGTCATCTAAGGAAATCTGTTTGGATGAGAGTGCATCAAAAATCAGAAGCAGCGTCATAATCTTGGTGACACTTGCCGGATGCCTTGCCTCGTGGGAATTTTTTTCGTAGACGACGGCACCGGTGGAAGCCTCCATCAAAATGGCGCTTGGTGCGGAGATATTTAAGTCTGCAGCAGGTGCAGTATCTGTCTGGGCAGCAGGAGACAGGGGGATGGTTACATTCGGAATGAAACAGGAAGATGCAGGAAGTACCGTGCCCTGCACAAGGAGATTGAGACCGAGCAGAATGGAAACCATGAATTTCAAGAATATGCCCTCCGTAGGGTTCTGTTATAATTTATTTTAGATGCGAAGGATGTACATTATGCATAAAAATCTTGAATTTTGCGGGAATCCACGGTAAAATCAATAATTGTGGAATGAGAGGGTATGACATAGATGGAATTAACTGTAAAACTTCAGGTGTTTGAGGGGCCGTTAGATCTGCTTTTACATCTGTTAGAAAAAAATAAAGTCAATATATATGATATTCCAATCGTGGAGATCACAAACCAGTATATGGAATATATTGCCGAAATGCGCAGACAGGACTTAAATGTGATGAGCGAATTTCTCGTGATGGCGGCGACACTGCTTGATATCAAATCAAAAATGCTGCTCCCTGCAAAAGAAAGCGAGGATGATGAAGAAGAAGATCCGAGAGCGGAACTTGTGCAGCAGCTGTTGGAATATAAAATGTATAAATGTATGGCATATGAACTCAGGGACCGTCAGATTGATGCGGAAAAAGTATGGTTTAAAGCACCGACAATCCCGCCCGAAGTTCTTGCATATGAAGAACCGGTTGATGTGAATGAACTGATGTCCGGGGTAACACTTGCGAGGCTGAATGATATTTTTCAGTCCATCATAAAGAAACAGGCGGATAAGATCGATCCGGTCCGTTCGAAGTTTGGAAGAATCGAGAAAGAGGAAGTGTCACTTTCTGATAAGATGACATATGTGGAAGAATACAGTCTGCATCACGGACATTTTTCGTTTCGGAGTCTTTTAGAAGCACAGTCCGGGAAAATGGAAGTGGTTGTGACATTTCTGGCAATATTAGAGCTGATGAAGATGGGAAAGATCGTTGTTTCCCAGAAATACACGTTTGATGATATAAAAATTGAATCAAAAATTGCGGCCTAGCTGTGTGACAGCAGAAATGAAATGGGATCTGTGTGGAATTTTTACACACCGGAATAGAGGGTTGGTATGGAAGAAAAAAAATATGAGGCAATCGTTGAGGCGATCCTGTTTACAATGGGAGAGTCTGTGGAATTAGAGCGTATAGCAAAAACACTGGAACTTGATACAGAACGGACAAAAAAGATCATAGAACATCTGATGCAGCGCTATGAGGATGATGGCGTCGGCGTTAAGATCATGGAACTGGACGGTTCTTATCAGATGTGTACGAAGGGCGAAATGTATGAATATCTGGTGAAAATCGCAAAGCAGCCGAAAAAGCATGTGCTTACCGACGTTCTGCTTGAAACCCTTTCGATCATTGCCTACAAGCAGCCGATTACAAAGGCGGAAATTGAAAAGATCAGAGGTGTTTCCTGCGATCATGCGGTAAACAAGCTGGTGGAGTACAATCTGGTATGTGAACTTGGAAGGCTGGATGCGCCGGGACGCCCGCTGCTTTTTGGCACAACGGAGGAATTCTTAAGGAGTTTTGGCGTTCAGTCAATCGATGAACTTCCCGTGTTAAGTCCGGTCCAGGTAGAAGAATTCAAACAGGAAGCGGAAGCGGAAATGCATATGAAACTGGATATCTGATCTGGTTTCGTATGCTTTTTTTTCACAAAAAATGAGCATTTTTTGCGTATTATATACATAAGGATTGATGAAATGCTTTTTTGGAGTCTGGTGTATGTGGAAAAAACTGCTGGCATGGATCCTTGTCACTGTGATCTTAACAGGATATGGGATACAGATCGTGGAGGCTTTTGATCAAAAAGAAAATGTGCGGATGGAGGAAGTGACAGAAAAGCCGGATCAAAATTCCCTGTATGCAAAAGCAGCTGTGCTTATGGATGCGGATTCCGGGCGTATCCTGTATGAAAAAAACGGGCACCAGGCGATGGCGAATGCCAGTACGACCAAAATACTGACATGTATCATTGCACTGGAAAACTGCGACCTGGACAGCGAAGTGACCGTGAGTACGCTTGCAGCGTCACAGCCGAAAGTTCATCTGGGTATGCGGGAGGGGCAGAAGTTTTATCTGAAAGATCTGCTGTACGGACTGATGTTGGAATCTTATAATGACTGCGCTGTGGCGATTGCAGAACACATTGCAGGCACGACGGGTGATTTTGCAAAACTTATGAACGATAAAGCAGAGGAGATCGGCTGTGAGGACAGTTATTTTATCACACCGAACGGACTGGATGCCAAAAATGAAAATGGCTTTCATCACACAACAGCGGCAGATCTTTCTTTGATCATGCGGTACTGCATCAAAACATCAGAAATGGCAGAGCAATTTCTTACAATCACAAGGGAAGGACAGTATCAGTTTTCTGATATAGATGGTAAAAACAGTTACACCTGCTGTAATCATAATGCATTTTTGCAGATGATGGACGGGGCATTGTCAGGCAAGACCGGTTTTACCGGTAATGCGGGATATTGTTATGTCGGGGCATTAAAACGTGATGACAGAACTTTTATCGTTGCACTGCTTGCCTGCGGGTGGCCGAATAATAAAACATATAAGTGGGCAGATACAAAAAAACTTATGCAGTATGGAATTTCCCGGTTCCGGAAAATAAGTCTGGATGAGATTGAACTGGACGCAGGGGAATATGCTCCGGTACAGGTGGTGGACGGACAGGGCACAAAGATCGGTGAAGAGGTAACAACAGAACTTGAAGTTGCGCCGGTGAAAGAAAATGTGGAACTATTGATTGAAAAAGACCAGGAAGTACACATAGAGTATCAATTATCCCGGAAACTTTATGCACCGGTAACGGAAGGAGATTTTATCGGTGAGATAACATACCTTCTGGGAGATGAGGTTCTGGCAAAACGTGTGGTCACAGTGAAGAATACGGTAAAAAGAATCGATTTTTGCTGGTGTGTAAAAAAAACAGCAGAATTATTTCCAATGTAAAAGCCCTAAATTCCTTGTATGCAAAAAAAAACTGTCAAAAAATTAACAATTCTCTTGAAAATTTGTCACTGACCATCTATAATTTATCCTAGCGGAATTTGTTATATTTTTACATTATTCACTATGTACCATGTCAAAAGATGTGGTAACAAACTTTATAGATGGAGGGCAAAAAGGATGAATAGTAGTAATGATAGCTTGGCAATGCAGCGTATTACCAAGTTAGTCGATGAGAACAGTTTCATGGAAATCGGTTCTCTCGTAACCGCAAGAAATACAGACTTTAATCTTGCAGACACAGATACACCGTCCGATGGTGTAATTACCGGACATGGTCTGGTGGATGGCAATCTGGTATTTGTATACAGCCAGAATGCAGCTGTATTAAACGGTACTATCGGAGAGATGCATGCAAAGAAGATTGCAGCCGTATATGACATGGCAATGAAAATGGGAGCACCGGTGATCGGATTTATCGATTGCGCCGGAATGCGTTTACAGGAATCTGTGGATGCGTTAAACGGATTTGGTGAGATCTACGCAAAGGAGGTTGCAGCATCCGGCGTTGTTCCGCAGATTTCCGCTATTTTCGGAAGCTGTGGCGGTGGACTTGCAGTAGTTCCTGCATTATCTGATTTCGCATTTATGGAGAGCAAAGGAAAAATGTTCATCAATTCCCCGAATGCGATCGAGGGTAACCGTATTGAAAAATGCGATACTTCTTCCGCAGAGTTCCAGAGTGAGAAAAACGGTTGTATCGATGCTGTTGGAACAGAGGATGAGATCATTGCAGAGATCCGCGAGTTAGTAAGCGTCCTTCCTTTAAATAATGAAGGAGATGTATACACATCTGAGTGTCAGGATGATTTAAACCGTGCATGTGAGAACATGGCAGCCATGAAAGGCGATCCAAGATATTTATTAAGTGAGATCTCAGACGGACATGTATTCTTTGAAACAAAGAAAAACTATGCAAAAGATATGGTAACCGGATTTATCCAGTTAAACGGAATGACAGTCGGCGCTGTTGCAAACTGCTCAGAAGTTTACGATGAAGAGGGCAAAAAAGCAGAGGAGTTCTCCGGAGCTCTGACAGCAAGAGGATGCAACAAGGCAGCAGAGTTCGTTAATTTCTGTGATGCGTTCGAGATCCCGGTATTGTCTTTAACAAACGTAAAAGGTTATGCAGCTACTGTCTGTGCAGAAAAAGGACTTGCAAAAGCACTTGCACGCATGACAATGGCATTCGCTGATGCAACCTGCCCGAAAGTAAACCTGATCACCGGAAATGCAATCGGAAGCGCTTATGTGACAATGAACTCCAAAGCAATCGGAGCAGACTTTACATATGCATGGGAAGATGCAAAGATCGGTATGATGGATGGCGAGCTTGCAGCAAAGATCATGTACGCAGATGCATCTGCAGATGAACTCGTAGCAAAAGCAAAAGAATATGATGCATTACAGTCAAGTGTTATGACTGCAGCAAGACGTGGTTATGTAGATCTTATTTTAGATCCGGCAGACACCAGAAAATACCTTGTAGATGCATTTGAATTATTATACACAAAATGTGCAGGTGTACCGGACAAGAAACATGGAACAAAATAGAAAGGTGAAGTTATGAAGAAAAAATTATCTCTTATGCTTTGTCTTTGCTTTATGGTTCTGGCAATGACAGCATGTGGAACGGATCCTAAGAGCGTTGATTATTTTGGTATGAGTTATTCTGATATCCAGGATAACATGGAGCAGACAGTATCTGCGCTTGTTTCGTTTTCAGATGAAGATATACAGAGTGGTGCAGAATATTATGACTCAAACGGAATGGATGCATTTGCCCACTTACTGACATCCTGGGGTGAAACAGTTTCAGATCTGGGTTCCTATCAGGGACTTGGAGATCTTACTGTGACAAAAGCACAGAAGACTGTGACTGCAGACCAGGTTTTACATTTCTCAGACAGAGATGTAGTTGTTTCTTATGTATATGAATACAATTACGAGACAGAAGCACCGGAACTTACAGATGCAAGTGCAGATCTTGTGTATTCACTTGGCGAGAAAATGGAAAAAGCCGGTATGAATACATTGATGGGAATGGGAACCGTATTTGTAGTTCTTATCCTGATCAGTCTGATCATCAGCTGCTTTAAAGTGATTCCGTATTTACAGAACAAAAAAGCAAATGCTGGTGCGAAGAAAGATGTGGCAGATCCGGTTGTAGAACAGATCGAGCAGCGTGAGGAGACATCCCAGCTTACTGATGATTTAGAACTGGTTGCAGTTATTTCTGCAGCAATCGCAGCGGCAGAAGGAACATCAGCAGATGGATTCGTAGTACGTTCTATCCATAGAAGATAGGCGAAGCAGACAAGTTATAATAAATATATGTCGTAAAAAAGTAATGATCACAGGAGGATGATTCAATGAAAAGCTATACAATTACCGTAAATGGAAATGTTTATGATGTTACTGTAGAAGAGAATGGTGCTGTAAGTGCACCGGCAGCAGCACCGAGACGTGCAGCAGCTCCGGCTCCGGCAGCAGCTCCGAAGGCAGCAGCACCGGCAGGTGGCGCAGGTAACGTAAAGATCGAAGCAGGTGCAGCAGGAAAAGTATTTAAGATCGAGTCTTCTGTTGGCGCATCTGTAAAGAAAGGTGACACAATCTTAGTTCTTGAAATCATGAAAATGGAGACACCGGTTGTTGCTACCGAAGATGGTACAGTAGCAAGCATCAACGTAAGTGTTGGTGACATGGTAGAAGCAGGTGCATTACTGGCAACTTTAAACAACTAATTTTAGGAGGATAACAATGAGTTATTTTACTGAGACAATGGGCAACCTCCTTCATCAGACTGCCTTTTTTAACCTGACATGGGGAAATTTCGTAATGATCTTAGTTGCATGTATTTTCCTGTATCTGGCGATTGCAAAAGGGTTTGAACCGTTGTTACTCGTTCCGATCGCATTTGGTATGCTTCTGGTAAACATTTATCCGGATATCTTTGCAGCTCCGGAGCAGATGAGTAACGGTGTCGGTGGTTTATTCCATTATTTTTATACCTTAGATGAATGGTCAATCCTGCCATCCCTTATTTTCCTTGGCGTTGGTGCGATGACCGATTTTGGACCTCTGATCGCAAACCCGATCAGCTTCCTTTTAGGAGCAGCAGCACAGTTTGGTATTTTCGGCGCATATTTCCTTGCAATCCTGATGGGATTCAATGATAAAGCAGCAGCAGCCGTTTCTATCATCGGTGGTGCAGATGGTCCTACTTCCATTTTCCTTGCTGGAAAACTTGGACAGTCCGGCCTTATGGGACCGATCGCTGTAGCAGCATATTCTTACATGGCACTGGTGCCGATCATTCAGCCGCCAATTATGAAGTTATTTACAACGAAAAAAGAACGTGCGATCAAGATGCAGAACTTACGTCCGGTATCCAAACTTGAGAAAATCTTATTCCCAATCGTGGTAACCGTTGTTGTATGTCTGATCCTTCCGACAACAGCCCCGCTCGTTGGTATGTTAATGCTTGGTAACCTGTTCCGTGAGTGTGGTGTGGTTCGTCAGTTATCTGAGACAGCATCTAATGCATTGATGTATATCGTAGTTATCTTACTTGGTACATCTGTTGGTGCATCCACAAGTGCAGAGGCTTTCTTAAATGCAACAACTTTAAAGATCGTTGCACTTGGACTGATTGCATTTATGTTTGGTACAGCAGCCGGAGTATTGTTCGGTAAATTACTTTGCTTCATTACAAAAGGCAAGATCAACCCACTCATCGGTTCTGCCGGTGTATCCGCAGTTCCTATGGCTGCGCGTGTATCACAGAAAGTTGGTGCAGAGGAGGATCCTACGAACTTTTTACTTATGCATGCAATGGGACCAAACGTTGCCGGTGTTATCGGTACAGCAGTAGCAGCCGGTGTATTCATGGCAATCTTTGGAATTTAATCAGACGGCAGAACAAAAACAGGTTCGCTGTATAAGGAGGAAAAAATGGCTGAAGTTGTTAAAAAACCTTTAAAAATAACAGAGACAGTACTGCGTGATGCACATCAGTCTCTGATCGCAACAAGAATGACAACAGAGCAGATGCTTCCAATCGTAGATAAGATGGACAAGGTTGGATACTATGCTGTTGAGTGCTGGGGAGGCGCTACTTTCGATGCATCCCTTCGTTTCTTAAAAGAGGATCCATGGGATCGTCTTCGTAAATTAAGAGATGGTTTTAAAAATACGAAATTACAGATGTTATTCCGTGGACAGAATATCTTAGGATACCGTCCATATGCTGATGATGTAGTAGAGTATTTCGTACAGAAATCCATCGCAAACGGAATTGATATCATCCGTATTTTTGACTGTCTGAATGATCTTCGCAATCTTCAGACAGCAGTAAGCGCATGTAACAAAGAAAAAGGACATGCACAGGTGGCTTTATCTTATACACTCGGTGATGCTTATACCTTAGATTACTGGACAGATATGGCAAAAAGAGTAGAGGATATGGGAGCTGACTCTGTATGTATCAAAGATATGGCAGGACTTTTAGTTCCACAGAAAGCAGACGAGCTGGTACGTGCGATCAAAGAAGTGATCGATATCCCGTTAGAGTTACATACACACTATACATCAGGTGTTGCTTCCATGACATACATGAAAGCAGTAGAGGCAGGATGTGATATCATCGATACTGCAATGTCTCCATTTGCACTTGGAACATCCCAGCCGGCTACTGAGGTTATGGTAGAGGCATTCAAGGGAACCGAGTTTGATACAGGTTTAGACCAGAACAAACTTGCTGAGATCGCTGATTACTTCCGTCCGATGAGAGAGGAAGCATTAGAGAGCGGTCTGATGAACCCGAAAGTATTAGGTGTAAACATCAAGACTTTATTATATCAGGTACCGGGTGGTATGTTATCCAACCTGATCTCCCAGTTAAAAGAGCAGGGGAAAGAGGACAAATACGAGGAAGTACTTGCAGAAGTACCGCGTGTTCGTAAAGATCTTGGTGAGCCGCCGCTTGTTACACCTTCCTCACAGATCGTTGGTACACAGGCTGTATTCAACGTATTAATGGGTGAGCGTTACAAAGTAGCGACCAAAGAGACGAAAGATGTTCTCCTTGGAAAATACGGTCAGACTGTAAAACCGTTCAATCCGGAAGTTGTTGACAAAGTATTAGGCGATGAGAAGAAGAATGCAATTACCTGTCGTCCGGCAGATCTGTTAGAGCCAGAGCTTGACAAGATTGAAGCTGAGATGAAACAGTGGAAACAGCAGGATGAAGATGTATTATCTTACGCATTGTTCCCACAGGTTGCAACTGAGTTCTTCAAATACCGTGAAGCACAGCAGAAAAAAGTAGATGCAACAATTGCAGATACAAAGAATGGTGCATATCCGGTATAATTAGAATATGATTGATGAAATGCCACGGCAGTATTTTAGGATGCTGCTGTGGCATTTTTTGTTTTGCTGAAATATTGCTTTTTACAAAGAAAAGAATTAGAATCATCCTATAAATGATAAAGGATATAAGAAAATGGAAAATTTTGAACGGAAAACGTCGCCGAAAAATGGCATAGATACAGAAAACTGGTTTATAGAAAGTTATCGCAGATATAAAGGTCATCCGATACGGATTCTGATAGCACTGTACAAAGGAAATTATCATAAATTTGTTATGGCAGTTATCTGTTTTTTTATAAAGCATGCATGTGTGTGGGTACTTCCAATCATAACTGCAAATATCATCAATGATGTGACACAGAAGAATCCTGATACCGTGAGAAATATCTGGATCAGTGCAGCCCTTGAGATTGGTTTGATCGCACTTAATATACCAATGAATTATCTGTATACATCATATAAAAGCCTTGCAACACGTTACGCAGAAACAGGACTTCGTAAGGCATTGATCCGGAAACTTCAGCAGTTGTCGATCGCCTACCATGTGGAGACACAGTCTGGAAGGCTGCAGTCTAAGATTATGCGTGATGTGGAGGCGGTGGAGACACTTTCCACACAGATGTTCTTAAGCATTTTAAATATTGCACTGAATCTGTCTCTTATACACATCTGACGCTGCCGACGAAGAGGATAGTGC
>ENA-OXEX01000877-OXEX01000877.1-human-gut-metagenome-genome-assembly--contig:-NODE-877-length-11124-cov-6.157196_pt1 | contig 11124 bp, 7 predicted proteins | sample MGYA00249364_ERZ652261 | MGnify/ENA primary metagenome ERZ652261 (study PRJEB26925, sample SAMN05826642) | human gut metagenome | biome: ENVO:2100002; feature: ENVO:00000062; material: ENVO:00002003... | reverse complement strand
ATACGAGATCAGCCTCTGTCTCGTGGGCTCGGAGATGTGTATAAGAGACAGGTATGGCACTGTTTCCTCAAGGAAATTACGGTGGGGGCGACGTATTTCTTCCCCTTCCAACAGAGCCGGCATAGACATGAGCAGATCCGCTTTTCCCGCTACCCGTGCATTAAAGGCGCTGATATTCTGCGCTTTCGTTCCCCCAAAGCCGATGACTGTCCTCTCCATGATTTCATCACATGCATTCCCATAAAACTCGCTTTTCTCATTACGGCAGTCAAACCTGTGCTGCCTCATATTCCTGCTTCTGCCGTTCAGCACTTGCAGAAGGCTTGAGGACGGCAATACGGTCAACAGATGATACGTCCCTTCTCCGGCAGGAAAGTAAATCTGCCGCAGCCTTCCGTCCGTCGCTGCCGGATCGGCAGTCGCCATCATGCGTTCCACTTCCTGTCTCATTGTATCGAAGGATACGCCCAAAGATTCTACTTCTCTCCTAACGTTTTCATCATTTTCATAGATATGCTTCCATAATGGTCTTCCGTCATCCAATGCATAAAGCAGTAATTTCGCTGCGCCCATGTAAGCGGCAGAAGAATATACGATATCCGTTTCACAGTCCACATTTTCCGTCAGTACATAGGCATTTTGTCCCGCTTTATTTTTTCTCTGCAAATACACTTTCACATCGGGATGGGTGAATTTCCCGACATGTGTCGCCATATCGCATTTGGAAAGCAAAGAAACCGTATCCGCCAGCCACTTCTGTGGCGTTTTCTTTTTCCCTGCCGCCGCTTCCGATATGTACACTGTCAACCCGCTCAAAATCATCCCTCCTGTCTATTTTCTTCCGTTAACTTGAACATACCTAACTGATCTGAATATTTCCATTCATCCACTGTACTGGATCTCCCGTAGGGTATAGTGATTTCTCCATATCTGCAGGAAATCTCATTCATCTGCACATCCTGCGGCACATCACTTGTATCTGATACGTATCGCCTCAAGGCAGCTTCATAATCACGAATAAGCCATAACCGTCCCTCCATTTCCTCTGTCATACCACTGTAGTCGGTAATTTCCACACTATCTGAAAGCAAAGTCTTCTCCGTTCCCTCATACACAAGAAATTTTCGTTCCCCCTCCTCATACACCGCGCAGGCCTTGATTTCTTCCCCATAACTTTCACGAAAGCGGCTGCAGCCTTGCGGAAGTGCCGTCATCCACCAGTATTCTTCCATCCATCCGTGCATACACTGCGGCCCGCAATCTTCCTCGCAGTTAAAATCCATCATGCTCGCATGTTCCAGATCAGAGAGTTTTGAGAAATATCTTTTATCATCCGGACAGAATTGCTCCTTATCCAGCATTTCCGGTTTTAAAATTCTCGGTACCGCATCAATCCTTCTGCCCAGCTCTTCTTCATCCACAAGATCATGCATGTCATAACTGTTCAATTTCCGCTTTTCGGTTTCATACCCGGGTTTGCTGTAAGCCGGCTCTTTTCCCTGCCAGGCTTTCAGATTATATGCCATGATTGCCATATTCTTTTTTTCAAGCGTCCCTGAAACCGGCTGACGATGACGAAGAACACGGCCGGCAAGTTGTATGATGGATCGGTACGACGACGGCTCCACCACTGCCCAATCGAAGTCATGATCACGGCCGACTTCCTCCACCGGTGTTGCTACAAGAATAAATATGATATTCTCCTCCGGTGTGCTGTCCAGATGCTTCCGCACGGTTTCATCCTGAAAATCCACTGTGGCAGACTGCGTTTTTCTTGTGAGCACCTTGTCCAGATACCGCTCCTGCTCATGACGGAGAAGAAGGATCTGCCTGCTGTGGTAAGTCATCACTCGGACAGCTGTCCCCTCGCTCCATCCGCATTTCATGAGGTACAGGCTGACTTTCACACAGGGGGTGATATTTGCCACACGAACCACACCGAAAGAAATCCGCTTCTTTGTTCTTTTATCAATGACATGGTGATTTTCATGCAGCTTTTCTATGGCCTTCCTCATATTTTCAAAATAGGAAGTCTCTTTCGCAGCGTCAGTGTCATTATATTCCGCTCCGCAGGGCTGTATATATCCCTTACGCTTTATCGGCTCTTTCCCCAGATTTTCCACTCGTTTACGGATAAATCGATCGTGAATCTTTCGATAAGCCGAATCATCCCCGCTGTCCATCGGTTCCACATCTGTCCTGAACTCATCACAAAGCACAAGAGCACACTGTTTTTTCCCCGTAAAGAAGGAATTGTAACTTTTCAGTCCTGCCTGATATGACCTGTACAGCCCTTCCGCCAGATCAGGCGGTATCGTCGCTGAAGAGATCGCCACATTTCTTCCGCACAATCCCGCCAGATGAACAAGCCTTGCTATGGCAATGAGATCCTTGGAATTGAAATCATCAATTTCATCAATCACCAGATCCGATGACATCAGCCGCAATGAAGGCAAAATATACCTTCCTCCCCGTGTCGTCTCCACAGCCCCCATCATATGATCGATAGTTGCCGCAAGGACAGGCTTGTATAGAAAGGCTTTATTCTTTTTTGACGTCTTTTCATTTACCGCCACTCCTTTTTTATCTGTCTTATTGAAAAAGATATCCAGAAACCGGGACTGCTCCTCGCTTTCCGTATCCACATACTCCAATTCTTCCGGCAGCAGCGGCTCTTCCGATAAGTACCCCTTTCTATTTCCCTTTTTCTCTTCCTCTTTCTCTTTATCTGCTTCCTTATTTTCCTCATGCAATTTGGTTACGGCACTGGAACCGATAAGGACGGCCAGATCATTCCTGTCCAAATGTATCCGTTCCCTGTATTCATCACCGGTCTGCAGCGTCAACGTACGGAGGCCGAGGGCAAGGATATACCGGAGCGATTTTCCGTCCGTCGATACAGCCTGCATGATCTTTGCATTGGCAAACGTTTTGCCGCAGCCGGTGCTTGCCATATTGACTATAAAATACCTGGCACCATCCCCATTCTTCTCCCGGAATGCTCTGATTTTCTCGACAACTGTATTCTGCCATCTGAAAACTGCCGGACTTTTCTTTGCCAACGCCTTTACATCATAGACGCTCTCCATCTGATCACTGAAATAAGGAAGTCTGTGGGCAATATGGGTTGCCTGTTCACAGACCCTAACCAAATGTTCCTCCAGAAACTGCTTTTTCTTTCCGGTTTTACCGTCTGTATTCGCCCATAAATCATTTTTTGCCCATCGGCCCTTATCTGTTTCCTCAGGCAGGGAAGAAATATAATGATCCGCCAGCATAAGAGACAATCTCGTATAGTGGGCGATAGCCCTGAAAGATGGTTTATATGTTTCCCCTCCCATAATATCCATCAGTCTGTCGTAATCATTTAATAACCGGCCGCACCATTTTTTTATGGCCTTCCGCCAGGCTGCCGCATTCTCCACAAGGAGTCCCTCCGGAAATACAAAGCAGCTCCTGCGGCACATAATAGTCTCCTCCGCTTCACTCTCATATCCCCAGGACGCATTCAGACTGGAGAATATACTGTGGAAACTTTTTTTCTCTACATTCACCCAGCCATCCTTATCCATAGACGGCAGCCTGTGATGAGACAGGATCAACCACATCAGAAATTTTGCAATCGGCGGCAAATGTGCTGCATCCAGCTTTTTCATATCTGCCTGCCCGTTTCCTTTTTCGTCAATTTGCAGATTCTTTTCTATATCCTCTGTCTTTATCGTTCCTTCGGCCAGTACTTTCAGCCATTTTCTGTCGTCTTCCTCCGCACCTGCGGCAAAAACAAGCGCTTCAAGAAGCTTGCAGGATACCCATTCATGACGGAAAGGATCCATTTTCAATGTTTTTTCATCCAGTTTTTCCTGAAATAACGCTGATGCCTTTCCCCAGTCATGAAAGAGTGCCGCCACCGCTGCCAGCGCTTTTATCAACGGCAGATACTGCCAGTCATTTTCCCATTCATGGTGAAGGATTTCCTTTTGTGTGGAGTGGACAGGCACGATGCCTTCCTCATTAAACATGTCCCGCTTCCCTACAATCCAGACCAGCTCGCTATGGCTCCGTGACCGGATCCAATGACACGCCACTGCTGTACTTTTGGTAGCAGTCCGTCGCAAAAGCGCCTGCACCGTCAGCAATCCCTCTTGCGTAATGACCGTTTTCCACGTATCATTCCCAATTCTGTCTGCAAAACTATCCAGAATCCTCCGCACCGTATAAATAGCCTTCTTCTCGCTCCTGCTCGTAAATATGACCATCATGACCGTTCACCGCCCGCATATAGTCTGCTGCACCGTTTCACTTCATCAAACATAAAATCCAGCGCCTTATGTTCGGTAAACTTCTGTAAGCAGATCTGCCTGAACTCTCTGTCTCTCTGCCCTCTCATGGCACAGATAAAGCTCCATGGCAGGACGATGGCATCCTTGATCAAATCCGCCACATCAAAAACAAGAGCGCCTCGTCTTGTCTTACCATGCATCACCGCGAAGCCGTGAGGAATACCAAGTACCCAGAGAGTCGTTGCCGCCAGTCCGTACGCCAGATAATTCCCATGGTCAAGCAGCCTGTTCGCAGGCTGGTCAGAATTACGCTCCCTCGTGAAATCGACTGTTTCCGTATTCTGTGCCGCATACCTGTAGAGCTTTTTTGTGAATTCCGCCTCCGCCGCCAATACATGGGTCACATCCCCCGCTATTTCCATGCGGCTCTTAAAAACGGAGATCGCTTCTTCTGGCAAAGCATCATCGGTAAAAAAACCTTCATCGGCCAATTCATTGTCTTTATCCCAGACTGTCTGTAAAAAACGGATGCGATTTTTCTGGAACTCCTTTGCCACAGCAAGACGTTTCTTTTCATCAAACCAAAAAGACAGCCACCCCTGCACATATTCTGTCTGTCTGTACTCACTTTGCGGATTCAGCCACTCCACCTCCGTACCGGCAAATAACGGTGTAGCCCCACCACCGCAGAAACCAACAAGTACACCGGCGCTGCTGAACAGCCGCATTGCCGCCTGTGTCACAGAAGTACCGCTGCCCAAAAGAATCACTGTTGTGTTGGCAATCGGAATATTCCAAAACAAGTTCTCTTTTTTCGTCTCCGTCAAATAAACAATACGTCCATCCTTCTGCATGATCCTGCACTTTTCAAGATAATATAAATTCGCCCGTTTAGAATGAAGAATCGTTTTTAAGTCCGACTTGACAATATCCTCTATCATCAGAAACCTCCGTCAAATACATCCTGCAATGACCGTCTGCCAATCAACAGACCTATGATTTTCTCATGAAACTTATGCCATTTTCAAACTCATTATCCTCCTTTTCAGAACCATAATCCATACCGGCTGCAGATCACTCCGGCATTTCCCTGATATAGCAGGATAACTCCTTACAAAGGATTGTTCCGCCCCAACCTCTCAAATGTTATTTATCCTTGGCAAAATCTCCTGCCAAGATACTCTTTTAATACCGCTGTGTCATACCTCCTGAACTGCCTCCCCCTTGGTGAGCACACACGGCGCGCAACCGCCAATACCATGTCTGAGTTATAATGGGCTGTCTTTCGTACCTGCAATTTCCCTTGCATCGTCCCCTGTTTTCGGTCAGCCAGCCGATAGCTGACCACCACGCTTTCATCCAATTCACCATGCTTCAGGATGAACCTGATATGCATGCCTATACTTTGTTTCGTCGTTTGAAAAAGCTCCGCTATTTCCTTTTGTGTCAGCCATATCGTACCATCAGCCACCAGTAATCTCATTTTTGCCACGATGTCATCTGTATCATTTATGTTATGTTCCATTTTTTCCTTCTCTTTAATTCGCTGTCCATGAACTTTTTCAATCATCATTATTTTATTTTCCTCCTTAAATGCATGATACTATAAATTTAATAACTAATATATATATGGATTTATAAAGATAATCAGACCACCTTTCCACTAAGCTGCCTACGCGGCAGATAATTATGATAACCATTATATATATTTTCTAAGCTGCTTATCCAGCAGTTGTCTACATTGTACACCATGATAAAAATAAACAGCAACCACAAAATGTTCTTAGCATGGATACATTTGCCGTACTGATTTTTCTATAGCTCAGCTTCATGAATATTTTGATCATCCTTACTTTTCATTATCCAAAACCTTCAACTTTTTCATTCCTTCAGTATTCAAATTCTCCAAAGAAAATAATTAGGTTCTTGTCAATTTTCTAAGCACGACCATTCGCTCTTTCCAATCAATCTTTTTACCAATTAAAACTGCATTATAGCTTTCCATATTCGCAAAGACCAATAGCTCATTTAGATTTGCACAAGCCCTCATTTTTCTTTCAGATCCGGATTTTCCTCACGCCACTATTTTGCACGTTTATTAAACAACACAACATTTAGCACATCCGCTTCACTTACATATTTGCAGGACAATTGTTCACTTGTTAAATCAGACCAAAGATATCCGTTGACAGCATCTGTGTAAATTTTATAGTTAATCTTTAGGATTTCTCTATTTGGATTCCAAAGCCCTGAATACCCATTATCGGATTATCGGGGCAAATCCACTCATAGCTTATCCGATCTGCCATTTTCTATTAAGATCGTTGAGTCTGTCATTATCAAGCTGCGCCTCATTTTCATTGCATTTCCAAAAACACTCCACAATCCTTTACTCAAAAACGGCACTGTTTTTCTTTCAGTGCCGTTTTCTGTTTCAAAAGTCAAGGCGGAAGGAAATGCGCCCTTCTTTCCATGATACGTCTATGGTTCCGTCGAGGAGCTTCACGATGTCGGCAGCCATAGAGAGGCCTACGCCGTATCCTTTGATCTGGCTGCTGTGGGAGATGTCGTGGCGGTAGAAGCGTTCAAAGAATTTCGTGTAGTCTATATCTTCTCCTTCTGCAAAATCGTTGGAAATTATTATCGCAAAACCTTTTTCTTTTTTCTCTGTCGTGACTTCCACTTGCACGCGTCCTTTTTCGTCGCAGTATTTCACGGCGTTATCCAGAAGGATGCCGAGGATCTGTCCGAAGAGTTTTTCTTCTGACCGGACGTGGACGCCGGGCGGTATATGGGTTTCGAGCGTCTTCCCCCATTCAGCCGCCACCTGTCGGAAGTCACCTGCGATGGTTTCCGTGACTTGGGAAATATCCACATCTTCCAGTTTCAGGTTTTCTTTTTCTATTTCCCCGACCCGGGCGAGGGCAACAAGGTCGTTGATAAGGTTCGTCAGGCGTTTCGTCTGTTTGATAATATTCCCTGTCCATTCGCTCTTTCCGCTGACGAGTTCGAGCGCTTCCGTATTCGCCGAAATGATCGCCACCGGTGTTTTCAGCTCGTGGCTGGCGTTTGTGATGAACCGTTTCTGGTTTTCCATATTTCTCACGAAGGGCTTGATGGCCTTGCTGGAGAGGAAGGTGATGATGAGGAAGAAGAGGATGATGCAGAAGAGACCGAGCGCCACGGAGTAGCTGAATATGGAGGAGAGGGCGAGGATGTCCCGGGTACAGTCGAAAAAGACGACGAGGGTGTCACCGCTGGCGGTCTGTGTGATTTTATAGTTATAATAGGCCCTGTCTTTAAGGAAGAAATCTTCCGATTTCCCTGTCTGGAGAACCCGTACAGCGAGGTTGAAGGCTTCTTTGGCGTTGAATGCGGCGATGTGGTTGACGTTAATGACCTTCGCTTCCTTTTTGTTCGCGTCAAAGAGAATGGAGAAATATCTCGCCTGATAGGAGAATTCAGGTGTTTCTTCCGCCCAGTTCCCGAATTCGAAGAGTCCTTTCTCCTGCGGTGCGAGGTCGGATGGGATAGTGCCGCCGTTCTGAGAAATGATGTCGGTGATGGACGATATTTCATGGTGTACCCTGACGTAAAGGGAGCCATTGATCAGTCCGACGGCAAGGACGATGATAGCCACGACGGAGGCGGTGGCCATCCATATAAATTTGCGGTGGAGCCTGCGTATCATATCCATAGGAGTACCTTCTGTTTCTGTATGTCAATTCTGTATGTCAATCAGCGGGAGACGATCTGGAGGCGGAAGTCGCTGTTTTTCTCTCCTGCTATCCGTATATTTCCATGAACGGCCTCGATTTTTTCTCTGAGGTAGGAAATATACATCCAGACGATGCCGATATCCATGTCCGCTTCATCACTCCAGACATAGCGGAAAAGCTCGTCGGTAGAAATAGTTTTCCCTTCGTTCATCATAAGGTAAGAAAGGAGCTTCGTTTCCTTGCTCGACAGGCGGACGGAACTGGTGCAGGAAAGTTCTTGCTCCGCCACATCCAGCTCAACATCGCCTTTTTTCAGTTTAGTCGGCGTGAATTCACCCATGCGCCTTGTCATGGAACGGATGCGGGCGAGCAGTTCCCCCATGGCGAACGGTTTAGCGAGGTAGTCGTCCGCGCCTGCGTCAAGGCCCATGATGCGGTCTTCTACCTCCGATTTAGCGGTCAGCATGATGACCGGCGTCATATCACCGCTGTCACGGATACGTTTCAGCGCTTCAATACCGTCTATTTTCGGCATCATGATATCGAAAATCATACAACTGTAGGAGTTCTCCCTCGCCTTTTCCGTAGCGGCGAGCCCGTCATAGACGGCGTCCACCTCGTAGCCGAAATGTTTCAGCACCGCCGCAAGGGCATCTGACATAGCCTTTTCGTCTTCTGCTATCAATATTTTCATTCTGTTCCACCTTCTTCACGGATAAGTTTACGAATCGTCTGCATGGAAATATCGCAGGACGCCAGTTCATCGGCACAGCGTTTCAGCTCCTGCTCAATGAGCGGCGCATTCCTGATATGGTGCTTATATTTCATTTCATGCTCCAGACTCGCCCACGAATCCATAGCGATGGTGCGGAGCTGTATTTCCACAAAAAAATGACCCGGATTATCTCCGCGAACGTCCTCATACGGCGCCTCAACCGACAGGATCATATGGTAGCTGCGGTACCCATTTGATTTCACATCCAGTATATAATCCTTTTCTTTCACCACGGTGATTCCCGGCAAGTTTTTAATTCGTGAAATATTTTTGTAAATATCGTCGATAAAGCGGCAAACAACACGGAACCCGATGGCATCCCGCACCTCGCAGAGCGCCGAATAAGGGGTAAGCGGCAATCCCCGCGCCTCCAGCTTCGCCTGCATGCTCTTCTCCGATTTCAGCCGGTAACGCAGATGCTCATAAATCAACTCCCCCGAATCATCCTTATGTGCCTTCGCATACCGCTCCATGGAAGCCGCCATCATCCGCATGACCGCCTCTAAAGAATCCTTGTACTGTCCATATATATCCATATGATAAACCTCTTTTACATAAGTATGCCTAAATTATAGCACAGGAAAAACGGCCCCTGACAAAAAAGCCCCCCACTTCGCCACATACGCCCTGCAACATCAGCCGCGCAACACAAAAAGCCGACCCCCATCAGACGTCAGCCATAAAAAAAGAACTATGAAATATATAACCTGCCTATACGGCAGATAACCCTTCTTAGATTCATCAACATACTTTTCATATTTTCTAAACTGCCTATACGGCAGATAACACACACTTGAGCAGAAGATGTATTACTACAATTTTCTAAGCTGCCTATACGGCAGATAACGAGACTGTGCTTAATACCTACGTGTCGTATACTTTCTAAGCTGCCTATACGGCAGATAACTCATTCTTATGCATCTAATTATGGATGGGATATTTCTAAGCTGCCTATACGGCAGATAACGCACCGATATAAAAACCGTAGCTGCTCTACTCTTTCTAAGCTGCCTATACGGCAGATAACTGTAAAAAATAAAAAGATATTGCGATACTGTCTGGCCGTATCCTTTTTTCTTTATTTTATCCCAAATTTATCTTCTTTTGCAAACATATAGGTTTTATCGCATTCCCCAGTGTCCATAAAAATTTGAGTTAAAATTTAGTATTCAATACTTCCTCTATCCTCCGTCATACCTTACCGCTCCTTTCGTCTAGGTATGGCGTTTCAAACGCTTTTATAGTGTCGCTTCGCTCTCTTAAAAATGGTTCACTTCCTTTCTTTTGAATAAAAGGGCTCACCCAAACCCTATTCTTACCGGCAGAATTCCTTTTATAAAACCGGTTCACAATAAATACCTTATGAAGCAAAAGGTAATCAGAAAGCCTCCTTCGCTCCTGCTCTGAACGGGGGTAAGAATTCCGTGTGAGAAAAACAGGAAACGGAACAGTGGCATGGAATGAAGAATATTACCCTGATAGCACCTTACCGCTTTCCTCACCACGGGTATAGATCCTTCACATTCGTTCAGGATGACGATTAACGTCCCCCCTCATTATGATGACTTCCATGCCACGGTCATTCTGAATGGAGACAAGAATGCTTTGTAAGAAAGCAGGAAAGCGGAAATATGACATGGAGTGAAGAATCTATGACTCGGATGACATCTCTCACGGATTCTTCCGGGCACCTTTATCCTACTCCCTTTCAAATTTATGCATGTAAAAAGGACTCACATCTCTGCAAGTCCTTTCCCTTTATCAGCAGCTTCCTATCCTCCCGGGCCGCTTCCGGCCAAGTACTTTCGGCGTTTGTGAGCTTAACTTCCGTGTTCGGCATGGATACGGGTGATCCTCACAGCTGTCGCCACTGTTTCTCTGAGAGCCTGTTCTCTCAAAACCATATAGAAGAAGTCCTGAAGTTATTCGCTTGTCTCGGTGTTTCTAAGTTAAGACCTCGACCTATTAGTTTTATGTCGCTCCAAGCCTTGCGGCTCTTCCACTCATAACCTATCTACCTCATCGTCTGTAAGGGGTCTTACTCATTGCTGATGAGAAGTCTCATCTTGAGGTTGGCTTCGCGCTTAGATGCTTTCAGCGTTTATCCTTCCCGGATGCGGCTTTCCAGCCGTGCCACTGGCGTGACAACTGGGACACCGTTGATCCGTCCACTCCGGTCCTCTCGTACTAGGAGCAGCTCCTCTCAAACTTCTTGCGCCCGCGATGGATATGAACCAAACTGTCTCACGACGTTTTGAACCCAGCTCGCGTACCACTTTAATGGGCGAACAGCCCAACCCTTGGGACCTACTTCAGCCCCAGGATGTGATGAGCCGACATCGAGGTGCCA
>ENA-OXEX01000874-OXEX01000874.1-human-gut-metagenome-genome-assembly--contig:-NODE-874-length-11183-cov-40.570902_pt1 | contig 11183 bp, 16 predicted proteins | sample MGYA00249364_ERZ652261 | MGnify/ENA primary metagenome ERZ652261 (study PRJEB26925, sample SAMN05826642) | human gut metagenome | biome: ENVO:2100002; feature: ENVO:00000062; material: ENVO:00002003... | reverse complement strand
GTGATTATTGCAGGCGTTTCGGTGTTTCCTATCTATTTTTCACACTTCCGAGGACTGTTCCCGACATTCGTCCATCAAGAACTGTTCTAATTGCTGACGGTTTGGCAACTGTAACTGGTATGTCGAAACAAAAAGATGATTATCCATACTGCCAAGGGCGTATTCCACCATCTTCTTTCCTTTGTGTGTACAAAGCAAAATACCGACCGGAGGATTGTCGCCCGGCTGCATTTCATTCTCGGCATAATAGCTGACATAGGCATTCAGCTGTCCTATGTGTTCATGGCGGAACTCGTCATTTTTTAATTCATATGTTGCGTAGCCATTTATGTTGGCTTCCAACTCTAATCCTTTGTATATAAACAATCTCTTCATTTTCTACACAACATAAATTTCTACGCAAAGTTGGCATAATATCACAGACTATCCAAAAAATCCATTAGTTTTTTATCGTCCTTCCAATGGCTTTTCACTTTATACTTCTTCTCTATTTCACAATTTGACAACGCTTTCGCCTTCATTTCCATATTAACTTCAGCATAAATATTGGTCGTATTAATGGATACATGCCCAAGCCAAGCTCTGATAGTATTGATATCAACACCTGATTGGAGTAGATGGGTTGCGGTTGTATGTCTGATTGTATGCGGACTGACGCGTTTCTTTTTAATTGTAGGCATCTTATCTTCTATCTTTTCTGCATAACGGGTTACCATCTCATAGATGCCAAAGCGGGTTATTGGTTGTCCAACTCGGTTTAAAAAGACATGGTCATCCTCTGTTCTGTTTTTGATAATGGAAGATAGTGCCTCACGGGTATGTTGCCATAATGGACATCTTCTTGTTTTATTTCCCTTGCCCGTTATAGTCACTACAGCCAAGCCCTTTTTCTTGGGTAGGGATAAATCCCTTATCAATAAAGTAGCAGCTTCTTCTGCCCGCGCTCCCGTATTATACAAAAAAAGTAAGAGGGCATAATCTCTCCACCCTTGGCTTGTACTTTTATCTGGTGCGTCCAGTAGTGCATTCATTTCCTCTTTTTCAAGGTACGTTATCAAAGTCCTCCTGGTCTTCTTGACAGGTATATTTCTTATATTTCGACTCCATTCTATATGCTCCGGACTGTTGGCGGATACATACTTTGCAAGAGAACAAAAAGCAGCCAGTCTGATATTTCTGGTCTTGATTGAACATGACCTGTCTTTTTCAAGACTTTCCAGGAAGTCGGCAACCCTGGTATCTGTAATATCAGTAAGGAGTATCTTGTCCACTTCTTTTTTCACACACTTGGCAATAAAAGGCATCAGCAATCTGATCGCATCCCGGTACGATTTAAGCGTATTGGCAGACAGGTTACGTATATTTGTCAGATATTCACAAAGAAACCTTCGTATCCAGTATCCGGCATAAAACTTATTTTCTTCATTCATCTTTTCCTTGTTTTATGTATGATTCAAAACGGTTGTTTGCTTCTCCCAGCAGTCCATCGGTCATGGTCAGGTAGACTGACGTATGGGATAAATGTGTATGTCCAAGATATGTGCTCAACACAGGGAGCAACTGTTGGACGTCCTGATTCTCCCTATACCATGAAGTAAGCCGATGGACGGCGAAGGTGTGCCTCAGGTCATGTAATCTTGGCTGGAAGGGGGATTTATCCGAACGGGAGATACCGGCATGTTCCCTGATTCTTTCAAAAGCACCTCTCACGGTGTCTATATGCATGTCCAAGCCTTTCTTATCTAAAAAGAGTTTGCTTTCGGGTACGCAGCACATGCCTTGTTTCTCTCTCCATTTCAAAAAAGTATCAATCAACTCTCCAACCTTATGGTTGTATGTGACAATCCGTGACTTGTAAAATTTCGATTCTCGTATATGCACATACAAATCCGGTTGGTTCAGGTCTCTTATTCTCAAAGACATCGTTTCGTGGAGCCTCAATCCAAGAAAATAGGTCAGTTGCAGTATCATCTTCATGCATTCAGGATGGATTTTACTCCGGTTTTTCTGATATTCCATGGCTGAGCGGAACAACCGTTGCAGTTCCGGTTTGCTATAAATATAAGGTGTCATGTGCTCCAAACGCTTGGGCAAGTCTGCGGGAAGGGGTACATTGTTCATTATACCCCGTGACATGGCCCATTGGAACATGCCCTTTAAGGCTGTGTGCCTTATGAACCAGCCGGCAGTGACCGTTCCTGTGGGATAATATAAATAGGGTTCGACCTGTCCTACTGTCAGTTCCACCGGATTCGTATCGCCACCGATATGCTTCATAAAAGAACGCAATGCTTGCGCGTTTGTCTTGAACTTTTCTCCCAAAGCCCGTCTGTAACTTATATAAAGTTCTGTCATTTCATTCAGTTTCATAGCAAGCCCTCCCAATCCATGTCAGCAACCTTACGTAAGTTCTTAATGTCGACTTTGGCATATATGCGTGTGGTATCAAGCCCGATGTGCCCCAGCAAATCTGCGATTTCTTTCAAGGAATGCCCGGTGTTGATAAGGCGTGTGGCACAAGTATGACGCAGGCTGTGCGGCCCGTAATGGCGCAACTCCAGTCCTTTGCCTTTCAGCTCGTCCCTGACCAGCTTGTATATAGTCGAAGTGGAAAGCTGTTCATGAGGGGCACGTCTGCATAAAAAGAGGTATTCGTTTCCGCTTTTATTAAAGCGTGCCTCTTTGATGTATCTGATAATGGCATCGCCAACGATGGGAAGCAAAGGTAGCACTTGTGGCCTGCAGTTCTTGGCCCGTCTTAAATACAGCGTTTCATTCCGCCAGTCTATATCTTTCAACTTCATGTTTGTCACCTCACTGCAACGAAGGCCATAGACAGTCAAAAGAAGCAATATGGCATAATCCCTGACACCTGTCCCGGCGGCATCCTTTTTGGATTGCAGGATATCTTGAACTGTCTCCCAAGGGACAAACGAAGGCAGGTTTTCATGGGCATATACTCTCGGGGCTTTTAAGCTATACACAAGTCCGGGATTACACAGACCTTTTTCTTCTGCGTATCTGAAAAATCCACGAAGGACAGTGACGGTATCGGCTATCGTTCTTCTGTTACAACCGTCCTCATCATGTCTCTTACGTATATAGTCATCAAGAACTGAAGACGTTATATCTTTCAATCCGTCGACTTTTAAGTTCAGCATCATCGTTTTGAGCTGACTGTATCTGCCTTCGGTGGTGCTTGAAGAATAGCCTTTGTTTTGTTTCAGCCAATCAAGATATTCCATCACATGTTCTTTAAAGGGAAACGCATCATCTTCACATATAAGCTGACCCATATAAGATAACCAACTGGTAGTATATGATATAAAACGTCTTCTTGCGTATATCCCGGATGCATCTCTTACACCGGGCTTCTGTACAGTCATCCAACTGTCAGCGGATTCTCGGATATCCTCAATACTGACCATGCGTCTGTCCTCAACATGCAGATAGTCAATTAAATGAAGTTGGTATGCGGCTATATCCCGTAGTGTTTGTGTAGCCGCACCTTTGTCTTCCCATATTTGAAGATACTCAGCCCGTTCTTTTAACAAAGGATAGGTGAGATAACGTAACTTATGATGTTTACGGGTAAAAAGGCGGTTCAAAATAATAGCATTATTTGTATAGATGCCATCTAACTTGCCTATGTAGGCAAGCCATGAAAAAGCAATATCCATATATTTTCGAACACTGCTGGGACTGTTGTCCTTTCTCTTCATCGGATGGTTCTTTTTTGTCTTTGACCATGTGATGGCGGCGTCCTTGATGCTACTGATAGGGACCTGTTCAGAGAAGCCATCTTCAAGCTTGAGGCTTGTGACTATCAGTAGTAGATAATCTGCCAAAGAAAGTAGATAATTATGGCTGTAGTTGCGCTTTTCAGCCATGAAAGCAAGATAATTTTCACGTTCCTTCAATAAAGGAGCGTCGAGGTGCTTTTGCAAGTACCATTTGCGTCGAATGATTGTTTCAAGCATAATTCTTCTTTTTAAAGTTAATACTTAGGCTGTTTCCTAAATATGAAGAATTAAGGCGAGTTATATGCTTTTTAGAGCAAGTAAGTTTGGTCAAATGGAGACTTTTAGCTTCTTTTGCAGCTAAATTTATGTTGTGTAGAAAATGAAGAGATTGTTTATATACAAAGGATTAGAGTTAGAAGCCAACATAAATGGCTACGCAACATATGAATTGATAATAACGGCATTAAAATGTATAGAGGGAGGGTGCACGAACCCGACGCTTGCACTCTGACCGATGGTGATTACCTGAAACGAGTCAAATCAAGTCATGGGATAATATTTGCCGCCTATCATAGACAGCAGCTGCTTGCGTTGTTTACCCTCCGAGTTCTTATACCCGATGTGCATCCACGACGGTACTCCCTGACTGTTTTCTTTCTCGGAAATCAACTGGTCAAACTCTCTTACTCTAAGAAAACCACGACAGAAACTCTTGAATTCCATCATATTGCCGTTTACGGGAATCAGGTCGAAGGCATAGCCGGAGTAATGCCCCCGTTATTACTTTGTGAACCTGCATCGCAAATATAAAGGGAGCAGGCAGTCACAGACAATCCGTTTTATGAACGACTGAAATCATTTACAAACGGCAGATTTTTATTCTTTTCTGCATTATATACAGAAAAGCCGTACCCTGTTCGTTTACCGACAAGGCACGGCTCTCGTCCCCCAAAAAGAGGAATCAGACAGTGACAACAGTTACATATAAATTCTGTCGCTCCTGTTCACAGAATTTATCATACTTGGCTTTGTCCGTACCGCTTTCGATAGCCCTGTCGATGACACCGCCCAGTTCATCGAAACAAACCTCGTTGTTCACACATTCCACGTCCATTCCCTTCACAAGATAAACCTCGTAATAGTCCGAACCATTGAGCACGACGATGACATATCCCGCGTGCAGTCGTCCGTTTACCTTGATTCGGAGTGCCGGCAAATCCCTGTATAGAGTGGCGGCAAATTCTTCGATACTCCATGACATGAGGACGGTCATGGGGGTTAACGCTACTAACTGTTCCTTAATGATCTGTGCAACCTGCATTACATATTCTTTTTCCATAACTCTAAGTTTGTAAGTTTATAAATTATTATTCCATGATTCACTCGAACCAGTCCGGGTTATCCTTTTTGAGTTCGGCTACCAGCTCGTTTTCGGGCAGTTGAAGGGTTCTCTCATCGGTAAAGAAGAAAACTTCGTCATAAATGCTTTCGGCTTCTTTACTGGCGAAACCTTCGTTTTCGTCATTGAAACTACCGGGCTGCAGAGCATCCAGCAGGGTGGTCGGGGCAATCAGCAGTTCTTCGCCATCGTTGGCTTCCACAATACGGCATACATAGCTCTTGCCGCCAAATTGAATTTCATTTGTTTTCATATTATCCTCCTTATTTTAATGGTATATTACGTCCGTGTTCATTGAGGTACTCCATGATGCGCTTCGCTTCCTCGTGCGAGGCTTGGTTTCGTTCGTCATAGTGCCGCGTTTCGTCCGCCATGACCTTGATACACGCCTTAATCAGGCGATACAGGCTTTGCTGAAGCGTGGGGTGCATGTCGGGGATTGCCGCTGCGAACCGTTCGGGGTTGAAACTGAAACTGTTTACCGCCATTTCCCAGTCTTTGGCGAGGCGGTATTCTTTGCTTTCTTTAATGTCCATATTCTTGAATTTTAATAGTTCTCGTTGCATATTTTGTCAAGTTCCCTAATTATGGGTGTCACCTCTTTGCCTGTAAGCCTTTCTATGTCATACAGCAAATGCTCCAAGCGGTCATACGCCTTTTCTCCCGCTTTTGTAAATTCTCCGGTGCTGTCGAATGCGTTACCTTCACACCCCAGTTCTTGCAATAATTCTTCTAATGTCTTCATTTGTTGAATTTTTAATGATTGTTTTTCTTTCCCTCTGCTCGGCTTCCTTGTTACCGGAGCCGCTTCGGGTTTTATGGTGCTTTCCGGGGCTGGCGAAAAAGCCCTTTCCGACGTTTTTTCTTGCCAATTACGCTTCGTAGAAGGAAGAATTTGCAAGAAATGCAATTCAAAACGATGGAATCAGGCGCGACAGCCCATATTTGCACCGATAAAAACCGATGCGGTGACGGACAGGAAAGCCAGACGGAAGAGAATACGGAGACCTGAAAGTGGTAGAAAAGGACGGCTGGAAACTAAAAAAGAAAATTATATATCTATATATGGATAATTGTTGCTATATTTGCATATAAATAGTGATATATTGATATTATGGGAGCAACGAACTATACCACAAACAGCGATATGCTGACGCTTCTGGCGTTGCGTGTCAAGGAGTACCGTCTGGCAGCTCGCATGAGCCAGAAGGAGCTGGCCGAACAGTCGGGCGTGAGCCAGACGACAATCAGCCATTTTGAACAAGGGGTCAGCCGTAACCTAACCTTGGCCAATTTCATCTCCCTGCTGCGTGCGCTCGGTCAGGAACAGCGGCTCGCGGAAATCCTGCCGGAACTGCCCATGCCGCCGATGGCACTTCGGGAAATTGAGAAACTGATACCTAAACGAGTTAGGAGGGGCAAGAAATGATAGAAAGTCTCGATGTAATCCTATGGGATAAAAAGGTCGGCACGCTTGTCGCCAACCGGGAAGGACACCGCAGCAAAGCCTGTTTCTACTTCGACAGCGATTATGTCCGCAACGGCTATGATATCGCCCCGCTCCGTGCGCCGGTAAAAGGGGTTGCCGCACAGCGCGGCCTGCCGGTCTATCCCGATGAAGAGCGGCTTTTCGGCGGCCTGCCGTCGTTCATAGCCGATTCACTGCCCGACCATTGGGGAAACACCGTGTTCAACGAATGGGCCAAAGTGCATCATATCCGTATGAGGGACTTGTCCGCCCTCGACCGTCTCGCCTATATCGGACGGCGTGGCATGGGGGCATTGGAGTTCGTCCCGCCCACTGCCGAGGAACTGGAGACACCGTTCAAGGTCGAGATCGCCGATCTCTACCAACTGGCCCGGCAGGCTTTCGAGGAAGCCGGACGGTTCAACGTCCCGGTATCGGGCAACCTGATGGTCGAAAGCCTGTTCAAGGTGGGTACGTCCGCAGGAGGGCGACGGCCCAAGGCAGTGGTCAACGTCAATTTCGAGGAGGGACAATGTTACTCCGGACAGGTGGCGACCCCTTATCCGGGCTACACGCCGATGATCGTCAAGTTCGACGAACACCAGAAGATGCCGACGACACGGATAGAATACAGCTATTACCTGATGGCTGTGGATGCCGATCTTCAGATGATGCCGAGCCGCCTGCTTGAAGGCGAGCAGACAGCGCACTTCCTGACCGAGCGTTTCGACCGCCAGAACGGCAAGAAGGTGCATATCCAGACATTGGCTGCCATGAACCCCTCGGCGGATTCTTACGAAGCACTGTTCGAGGCAGCTTGCCGTATCGGGGTGCCGCCGGGGGAACTCCGGCAACTGTTCCGCTCGATGGTGCTGAACGTTCTGGGCGGGAACGTCGATGACCATAACAAGAATTTCAGCTTCCTGATGGACGACGACGGGCATTGGCACGTTGCTCCGACCTATGACTACACGTTCTCGGTCGATCCGGACGCACCGTATTACGTCAACCGCCACAGCATGACAATCAACAACAAGACGGAGGGCATTACTGCGGAGGATTTGCTGGAAGTAGCCCGCCGGTATGGTATAAAGGCCGCAGAGCCGTTCATAGAAAAGGCCATAGGTATCGTCTCGCATTACCCGGAATACGGCCGGGAGGCCGGTGTCGGAGAGGAATGGATAGGAACGATAGAAAAGGAAATCGCCGCACGAATAGAGTGCGTGAGCGACAACCGGGCAGACCGATTAAAATAGAGCGTGGGATTTCATGTAGGGGAAATGAGGGGGTGTGTCAAAACTAAAATGTCCCCTCCGAAAAGTTATAGATTGTAACTATGACATTTTAAAACGGTCGTATTAAGCTCTGTATTGAGTAATGATACGACCCTTTTTTAGCCTTTGAGGGTACTCAAATTTCAAATTCTAAGTTCATAGCTTCAAAAATTGAGTTTTGACACACTCTCTTGTCATTGTCATTCCGCCCCTTTCTTGCTTAGGAGGGTCAACTGGTCGGGACGGTCGGGAAACCAATAGGCGTCGCTGTCAAGATACACACATCTGTCACCGTTCCAAGGCTTCCTGAAAGCTAATACCTCTTGGGGGCCGAATACTACTCCATAATCGTTTGTAAATGCCACTATGTCGCCTACAGCCAAATCGTCCTCCGTATCCATGACTTCGGAAAGGCGATTGTAAAACTCCATGCCTTCGGCTTCACGTTCCGCTTTCCAGCGCAAAAAATCCTCTTTGTGACTTCTGCCCGTAATTATCGGTGATAATTACGAAGGCAAAACCTCCGCTTCCGAAGTACCGGACGAAATCAGAATAATGCTGTCGTCTTCCATGTTTTCCGGTGCAGAAATCACTCGGTAAGCCCCGTCGGACAAACCGTTGTCCGGGTCATGCCAATAAAGCAGATTCCCGGTCTTGATAAAATCGTATTTTCCCATTGTCTTGTGAGTTATTGATTATTTATTTTCCTTTTTTCGATTCCTTTCCTTCGGAATCGCTTCGAGGTTTTACAGATGCAATGCACGGTCGTCGGCACGGCTTCATACGACGGCTCTTCTTGCCAATTACGCTTCACTTGGGAAGGAAGAATTTGCAAGAAGTGCACTTCAAGCCGGCGAATCAAGCGCGACGTCCGACTTTCGCATCGGATAAAACCCGTGCGGTGAGGGCCGGAAAAGTCGGATGGGAAGAACAGGCGGTTCATACCGCTACAAAAGGGAAAGAATGCAATTATAAGAGGAAATGGGCGGTGGCGGGGTATCCGGGAGGCTGACTATAAAAGGACGAAGGCGGGCGATAAAGACAAAGGAGACAGCGCACTGACTGTATTATCGGTACGCTATCTTGTACATTCAATTTTCGGAACCCGATGCTTTTCTATTCGTGGAACAATCCTTTTTCAAAAACATTCTTCTCCGAATAGCTCGATGTTCGCTTTTTGGAAAATTTGCGGGTTATGCTGATAAAGAAGCGGCAGGTTCAACATAGCCATAGGGTATTCCACGAAGCCGCTCCTGCGCTTATACTCGGAATCGGTCGCCAGTCCGTTTTTCACCAAGAACTCCATTGCTTCGGGGTAATGATTGACGTCGATAAATGTACGGTCCGGCAGACCGAGTGCGTCCATTTCCTCCAAATTAACGGAAAGCACGATATATTCGTCTTCATCTTCCACCATTACCAAGGTGAGAGCCAACCAACCATTGCGGTAAAACTCTGGTACGAGGTAATACTGTTCGCCTCTGAACTCGTATTCTTTCTGCCTGAAAGAGCTGTCCGGCTCTACGATTTCAAATTCATCTTCACCTGCGGCAAAAGCAATCATAGGGTTACTGGCATCTACATACGCTTCACCTGCTTTGTAGCACAAATACTCTCTGTTTTCGGAACGCACGATAGCAAATTGAATTTCCATAAAATTTTAACATTAATCAGTTGAACAATCTGTTTATTTTTTCCCTCCTTTCGGAAGCCTTCAGGCTTCTCCCGTCGGGATTTGATTTTTACGTGCATCAAAGATTGCCTTTCAGGGAGAAACAGGCAAGGAATTTGGGCAGAATTTTATAGTTGCGGTATTGAGCGTCCGCGAAATATGGACGATTGAAAATCGGGAAAGCTGCTGAAAAATTGTGTTCAAATAGCGTAGCGGTACTTGAATGTTCCTCCAAGGCAATACCTTTGCACCGGAAAAAGCATGTCCCGACGGGCAGAGCCGTCGGCGAAGGGATTTCCATACAAAAGGAAAACGAAGGGGTAAAAAGGGAGATCTGCCGGCGGCAGTGCTAAAAAAGACAGCCACTCCTGCGGCTATCTCCCTGTAGCGTTGCGCTATTTTTTTCCGGCCTTGCTATCCGGCTTGTCTTTCCGTTTCTTCGGAGAAAACAATCCGTTGAAACAAACCGTCGTGGCAAAGGTACGTGCCTGTGTCGCATTGCACAATCCTGCTCCGGGCATTGTTGCACCGTTGTAATGTTTGCAGTCCTTACATTTCATCATTACCTCTTTTTAGAAACCAGCAGGGCGGATTTCTCCGTCCTGCTATTGAATTATGGTCAAGCAGCAACCTCTTCGGTTTGCGTATGTTCTTCGGGTTGTACCTCTGCCGTGGGTTGTGTATTTTCCGCCTCGGCGGTTTCTTCGGGCTTTGTCTGCCGTTCCTTTGCCAACAAGGCGGCTTTGCGTTCCTCGATACGTTTATGGCGTTTCTCATACACCTCATTATATCCACTTTCAATTTCGGCGAGCGTGTCGGGCATGTGCTTACGGGCAAAATCGAGCAAGAGGGTGGCAGTAGCGTTATTGCCGTATGCGCCTTTGAAGTTGTCTATCAAGAAATCCCTGCGGATAACGGCTTTCTGCTTGGCCGTTAGGTTGGCGATGATGTTCATCTTTTCTTCGTCCTCAAGGTGTTGGTGGCTTTTTTCTCCCCGATACCGAATACCCCGAAGTGTTCCCTGCGGAGAGACGACAGCAGGAAGAAATATATCATCTTTTCCTCGTCCTGCGTGAATTTGCTTTCGGACATATCGACGTCCAAAATCTGTTTCTTAGCGTCTGCAACGGTTTTCTCGACGGCTATTTCCTTGTTACGTTTGTCCTGCTTCTCCAGTTTTTCCACCGGGGAGAGTTGTTTTTCGGTAGCCATGTCCGCATTGGCGGCAGCACTTGCCATATAACACAGCGTAATTTCTTTCTGTCCGATACTAATATAAAACGTGAGTTCGCCCGTGTCAATTCGTTCATGGATTGACTTGCATTTTTCCATATAGTTGCTGAAATCCTGCTCGTACTCCTTGTATGCCTCCTCGTATTCCTCGATAGTGTCGTATTCTTCCTTTTCGGGAGCTACCGGCGTTTCGGGGTATGGCGTGGCATAGGTATTTAGGTGCTCGACCTCGTACCCCATAGCGGTAAGGCGTTCCACCGCAATCATGTTGTTGTTGAAATCTTGGTAGCATAGCGATACGGAGGGGTATTGTTCCACGAACTGCACGGCTTTCTCCACGAGATAGGAAGCGTTCATTTCGGCCAGACAACTCCGGTTGGCGCAATTTCCGCAA
>ENA-OXEX01000864-OXEX01000864.1-human-gut-metagenome-genome-assembly--contig:-NODE-864-length-11261-cov-6.452258_pt1 | contig 11261 bp, 9 predicted proteins | sample MGYA00249364_ERZ652261 | MGnify/ENA primary metagenome ERZ652261 (study PRJEB26925, sample SAMN05826642) | human gut metagenome | biome: ENVO:2100002; feature: ENVO:00000062; material: ENVO:00002003... | reverse complement strand
AGATCAGCCTCGGTCTCGTGGGCTCGGAGATGTGTATAAGAGACAGGTATATCCATGAGGGCAACGGTAAGCGCAGTGTATTTTTCTCTACGCACAATATCTCAGATATGGAAAATATCACCGATTATGCCATTATAATGGAAAACGGACAGATTGTGGAGCAGGGCTTTGTTGAGGATTTGAAGGAAAAATACATCCTGATTAAAGGAGATGCAGCAGATACAGAGGCTGCCGGTAAGGTGCTGTATTCAATGACCAAAAATCCGTATGGCTTTGAGGGCATATGCTTGGCGGAAAACATAGATAAGCTTGCAGGACTTAATGTGACAAAGGAGATTCCGACACTTTACCAGATAAGCGTTGCTGTCATGAAAAATAACACAAAGATTGTGATGCGCTAGTGCGAGGTAAGGTGTTATGGAAAATAAGTCAGGAAGTATGAATGAAAAAATGTTTTCAAAGGGACATGATACTGAAAGAACAATTAATAAAAAAGATAACAAAGCAAAGAATGAAGTTCTAACATACATCAGGGATTACCGTGTTATGACTAATCTCAAGTATCGTCTTATAACAAATATATTGATTCCGCTTTTAGCAATTTTTACATCAATGCTAATTTCCTGTTCAAAAACAGTCTGGGCATGGATAGGAGTTATAGTAATTGTTTATGATTTTTATATGATGTGCGAGGTGGTGCAGGACTATTTCTGCTTCGGCTGTATGTGCAAGAAGAATGCATTTGGCATGCATTTTTTAAAGACAGGTTTTAACGGAGTAAGATACTTTCAGAATGCAGTTCTTGTGGATATACTTATAAGACCGCTGCGTATTGGAATTACAATACTCATTGCTTCAATGCCGTTTATTAAATTTGGAGTTAATATTTGGTCGATATTTGACATTATTATGATATCTTCAATTGTTTCGGTTGGCTCATTAAATATATTCAGATACATGGATCTGGGAATGTATATTTATCTGCTGGCGCTTATAGTTATCTTCCCGGCAATTGCGGGTAGTATAGCTGTTTTGATTTATGGCGCAAAAATTTGGTTTATCGCACCTGTGTTAGCAGTGGTGCTTGTAGGAGTGATAGCAGCGACATATTATCATATGAAGGTGCGTATCCGCAGATCATATGTTGATGTGTAGAGGCATTTTAAATTGGAAGTATACTTGAAAAGGAGAAATATTATGCTGAAAGATATTAAATTAGGATTTAAATTATTGAGATATGGCTACAAACTGAAGTTGAATGTGATCATGCTTGTATTCCTTACAGTAATCGGAATTGCATCCGATATAATGAGCAAAGGAACTACAATCATAGGCGGGATATACTTTATGATGAGTGGTATGTTCACATTCCAGCTCATCATGTCGATGGATGTATCAGAGCTTATCCAGTCCACATCACTGAAAAAGAAGCTGTAGATATACATTCCGGTGATGTCAAGCACGGTAATCAATCTTGTTATTTTTACATTTCTGGTGGTAGAAAGAGTCATTCTGATACAGTATGGAGTGGCAGATAAGACGCAGCTTATCTACACACTTTTTACGATTGATGTTGTACTGCTGATAGTATATCTGTACACAAGCATATGCTATAAGTATTATGTACTTGGCTTTATCGCATTCATGGTTTTGTTTATGGGCGTTTTTACTGTGCTTTCAGGAGCAGCGTTTGTGCCGGTTTCTAATGCTGTTTTTAAGCTTGGACTCCCGGTGGTGGCATTGCTAGGCTATATTGCTATTTTTGCAGGTGGAGCGCTTGAGATATTGATAGGAGAGCTGCTTTACAAGAAGCCTTTGTCAGAATTCGCATTCAGGGGATTTTTCCGTGATGCAAAGTAGTGATGTTACTGTTCCCGCATAACAGTGTGACAAACAACATAGTGATTTCAAAAAATAAGAAATATTTTTGTAAAAATATTGAAAAAATGATCGCTTTGTAGTATGTTATCATTGTCGGTGCAAAAGCCGGCAATGAGACTAATTAACATATTATCAGGAGAAAAATATATTAAATGGATAGTGACAGTTATAGTAAACAACAGTTAGACGACTTGTTTATGGATATGATTGCCTACTATGATGGCGATCCAAAGAGAATCCAGCATTTCACCAAGGTGCACAGCTATGCAAGGCTTATCGGTATAGGAGAGGAGCTTGATGATGCCTCGCTCTTTATACTTGAGGCAGCGGCTTACACACACGATATCGGCATACGTGTGGCGGAGGAAAAGTATGGCAGGTGCGATGGAAAGCTTCAGGAGCAGGAGGGACCGATAATCGCCCAGAAGATGCTCTCACAGCTGGGCTTCGAGAATTACATAGTTGAAAGAATATGTTTTCTCATAGGTCACCATCACACATATGACAATATAGATGGTCTTGATTATCAGATACTCGTTGAGGCTGATTTCCTCGTAAATCTGTATGAGGATGATGCGGGAAACCGTGCAATCGACAAGGCATACAAGCGTATATTCAAGACTGAAACAGGAAAAAAGATTTTTAGACTAATGTTCGGATATGAAGAAGAGGATTAGTATGAGCCGGGCCGGGAGGAGACTTCCGGCCCTTGTTCGTATTATGCAGCTTATATCAGAAATAGTAATTAATCAGAATTGTAAATATGCAGAATAGTTATCTGAAATAATATTTGGGGATATGTCAAAAATTTTTGAATTTTGAGAAAGAAATAATATAATATGGCAAACAAAATAAATTATCAAAAATTAATGGAAGATTTAATAAAAGAAAATTGCATGGACAATAACTGCACTCCACGTCTTTTGCTCCATAGCTGCTGTGGGCCGTGCAGCACGTATTGCATACAGACGCTCTCGGAGTATTTCAAGGTGACGGTGTTTTATTACAATCCAAACATTTATCCGCCAGAGGAGTATCACATGAGAGCACAGGAGCAGAAGCGCTTTATAGATGAGTTTCCGGTGAAAAATCCGGTTCACTTTGTGGAGGGTGTGTACGACACCAGGCGCTTTTACGATATGGCACGCGGCATGGAGGCTGTGCCTGAGGGCGGGGAGAGGTGCTTTAAGTGCTATAGGCTGCGTCTTGAGGAGAGTGCACAGTATGCAAGGGAGCATGGCTTTGATTTTTTTACTACGACACTTTCCATCAGCCCGTTGAAGAATGCCGAAAAGCTCAATGAGATAGGAAAAGACTTAGAGAGCCAATATGGAGTGCGATATCTTTTCTCTGATTTTAAGAAGAAAGAGGGTTATAAAAAGTCCACGGAGATATCAAAGCAGTATGATATGTACAGGCAGTACTACTGCGGCTGTGTATTTTCCAAGGAGCAGCGTGACAGAGAGATTGCAGCACGTGGGTGAAAATGTGGTTGCGTGACAGCAAAAATTATTATATAATTTAGCACAGTAAAGCGGCTGTTTAGAGCAGGCGGCGGTATCACATCTTATTTTCATATAATACATTGTGATACATGAAAATAAATCATCATTTAATAATCAAGGAGGAATCTCATGGCACAGTTATGGGGAGGACGTTTCACAAAGGAGACAGATCAGCTCGTTTACAATTTCAATGCGTCCATTTCATTTGATCAGAAGTTTTATAAAGAGGATATAGAGGGCAGCATCGCCCATGTTACGATGCTTGGAAAGCAGGGCATCATCTCACAGGCAGAGAGCAACGATATAGTGGCTTGCCTAAAGCAGATACTTAAGGAGGTAGAGTCAGGGGAGCTTGAAATCAGCTCAAAGTATGAGGATATCCACAGCTTCGTTGAGGCTACACTCATAGACAGGCTTGGTGACACAGGAAAGAAGCTTCACACAGGCCGAAGCAGAAACGACCAGGTCGCTCTTGACATGCGTCTTTTCACCAGAAAGACAGTGAAGGAGACTGATAATGAGCTTAAGGAGCTTTTAGCTGTTATCCTTAAGATTATGAAGGAAAACACACAGACTATCATGCCGGGCTTTACACATCTGCAGAAGGCCCAGCCAATCACTCTGGCTCACCATATGGGCGCATATTTTGAGATGTTTAAGAGAGACAGATCAAGACTGTGCGATATATATAAGAGAATGAACTATTGTCCGCTTGGCTCAGGAGCACTCGCAGGCACTACATATCCGCTTGATAGGGACTATACAGCACAGCTTCTGGATTTTTACGGACCGACACTTAACAGTATGGATGGTGTGTCAGACAGAGATTATCTGATTGAGTTTTTATCGGCTCTTTCAACTATCATGATGCATCTGTCACGTTTTTCTGAGGAAATTATCATATGGAATTCAAACGAGTACCAGTTTGTTGAGATTGACGATGCGTACAGCACAGGAAGCTCAATCATGCCACAGAAGAAAAATCCTGATATAGCAGAGCTTGTCAGAGGAAAGACAGGCCGTGTATACGGTGCGCTCATGTCGCTTCTCACCACCATGAAGGGTATTCCGCTTGCGTACAACAAGGATATGCAGGAGGATAAGGAGCTGGCATTTGATGCATTCGACACTGCAAAGGGATGTATCGCACTTTTTACAGGAATGATTGATACAATGAAGTTTAACAAGGACGTGATGAGAAAGAGTGCAAACAATGGCTTTACAAATGCCACAGATGCAGCTGATTATCTCGTTAAAAAGGGTGTACCGTTTAGAGATGCACATGGCATTGTAGGAAGAATAGTGCTTTACTGCATCGACAAGGGCATTGCAATCGACGATATGAGCATCGACGAGCTCAAGGCTATCTCTCCGGTATTTGAGGAGGATGTATTTGATGCCATTTCAATGGAGACCTGTGTCAGCACAAGGTGTACAGTTGGAGCACCATCAAAGACATCAATGGACAAGGTAATTGCCGTTTACGACGAGTATATGAAGTCAAATTGGCAGGATGAAGTGTAGTTTTTGTGCATATTTTATAAAAAACAGGAAGAAAAATTATTAATTTAATATAGTTTTTTCCTTGTTTTTCATTAGAGTTTCAAGTAATATATTTCCTATAAAGACAGTTGTACGCGACGGACGGACATGGCCTGGTTTTAATGTCAAAGTATAGTGTATGACATGGTCGAAGAAAATCTAGAAGATAGGGAGATTAGAGTAATGAGTGAAAAGCTTAAAGTAGGTATCCTCGGTGGAACAGGAATGGTAGGACAGAGATTTATTTCTCTTTTAGAGAACCATCCATGGTTTGAGGTAACAACAATTGCAGCCAGCCCAAGAAGTGCAGGCAAGACATACGAGGACGCCGTTGGTGATAGATGGAAAATGGACACACCAATGCCTGAGGCAGTTAAGAAAATCATTGTAAAGAACGTCAATGAGGTAGAAGAGGTTGCTTCACAGGTTGACTTCGTATTCTCAGCCGTTGATATGTCAAAGGACGAGATCAAGAAGATCGAGGAGGACTACGCAAAGACAGAGACTCCTGTAGTTTCAAACAATAGTGCCCACAGATGGACACCTGATGTGCCAATGGTTGTACCTGAAATCAACCCACAGCACATGGAGGTTATCAAATATCAGAAGGAGCGTCTCGGTACAAAGAGAGGTTTCGTAGCAGTAAAGCCAAACTGCTCAATCCAGTCATATGCTCCGGTTCTTACAGCATGGAAAGAGTTTGAGCCATATGAGGTTGTTGCTACAACATATCAGGCAATCTCAGGTGCCGGAAAGACATTCAAGGACTGGCCTGAGATGGTTGGAAACATCATTCCATTCATCGGTGGAGAGGAAGAAAAATCTGAGAAAGAGCCGCTTCGTCTCTGGGGATATGTGGATGATGAGAAGAAACAGATTGTTCCTGCAGAGTCACCGGTTATCACATGCCAGTGTATCCGTGTTCCTGTATTAAACGGTCATACAGCAGCTGTATTTGTCAAGTTCAAAAAGAACCCTACAAAGGAGCAGCTCATCGAGGCACTCGAGAAGTTCAGCGGAGTACCACAGGAGCTTGGGCTTCCAAGCGCACCAAAGCAGTTCATCAGATACTGTGAAGAGGATAATCGTCCTCAGGTTGCACTTGATGTGGATTATGAGCATGGTATGGGAATCAATGTCGGACGTCTCAGAGAGGATACAGTCTATGACTGGAAGTTCGTCGGACTCTCACACAACACAGTACGTGGTGCAGCCGGTGGAGCAGTGCTTTGTGCAGAGCTTCTTAAGGCACAGGGTTACATCACAAAGAAATAGAGTTGGCAAAAGATTCAATTTTTATTATGAGGGCGGATTTTCCGTTTGTGGGCTGTGGGCACCGGTGTAGCACACAGTAGTATTCCTCAGATAAAATATGAAGTCAGCCACGGGATTTTTTATGGATAGGCTATGGCAGCTTGCAGGTCTAAACTGTCATTTGACCTATTGGAAACCCGTGGCAGTTCATATTTTTTCTTCGGAACATACTGTGTACTCTCCGGTGAAGGTAGTGTATTGAACGGAAAATCCTCACTCTGTGATTTTAATTTGCAAAAGTCGAGTCCCTTAAAAGGGACTCTCTTTTTTTGTTACGCTTGAATTTATATTTTATCGTGGTAAAATAGATAATCTGAGTAGAATATATTTAAGAGGTAGATATAAGTGAAGAATAATAAGTATGAAATTGATATGGTTAACGGTTCAATAATGGATAAGCTTATTTCATTTGCGTTGCCACTTATGATTTCGGGTATTTTGCAGTTAGCGTTTAATGCTGTGGATATTATTGTCGTGGGACAGTTTAGTGGCAGCAAATCACTTGCGGCTGTTGGCTCGACTACGGCACTTATCAATGTGTTTGTCAATTTGTTTATGGGTATATCGCTTGGTGCGAATGTGCTCGCTGCCAGATTTTATGCGGCAGGCAAGGAGAAGGAGATGTCTAAGACGGTGCACACCGCTATTATGATTGCACTCATAAGTGGTATTGTGATGGGTGTGGTCGGTGTTATTTTTGCAAGGGGTGCGCTGGAAATCATGGGTACACCGGATGATGTCATAGGTCTTTCTACTATTTATATGAGGATTTATTTTTGCGGTATGCCGTTTTTTATGCTTTATAACTATGGTGCGGCGATTTTGCGTGCTGTCGGCGATACAAAGAGACCTCTTATCTTTTTGATTATTTCAGGCTGTATCAATGCACTGCTCAATCTGTTTTTTGTAATAGTGTGCAAACTGGATGTTGCAGGTGTTGCAATCGGTACGATTGTTTCGCAGTTTGTTTCCAGCGTGCTTGTATTATATTGTTTGAGCAAAGCAGATACCAGCTATAAGCTCTGCTTTAATAAGCTTGCGATTGATAAGGAATATATGCTTCAGATATTTCAGGTGGGAATTCCGGCCGGCATACAGAGCACAGTCATAAATATCTCAAATGCCATGCTTCAGTCATCAGTCAATTCCTTTGGCTCAATAGCAATGGCTGGATATACGGCGGCAAACAATATACTTGGCTTTTTGTATGTATCTGTCAACTCAATCACACAGGCCTGCATGAGCTTCACGAGCCAGAACTATGCGGTAGGAAAACAAAAGAGAATGGACAGGGTACTGATAGACTGTCTGTTCCTCACGACAGCGGTAGCACTTGTGATGGGAAGTGCTTCATACATATTTGGAACACAGATACTTGGCATATATACAAGTAATAGCGAGGTAATTAAATCAGGACTTGAGATTATTTCGATTACAACAATCCCATATTTCCTGTGTGGAATCATGGACCTTTTTCCGGGAGCACTAAGAGGAATGGGATACTCAACTGTACCTATGATACTTTCTATAATAGGAACAGTCGGAGTCAGAATCATCTGGATATATGGTCTGTTTCCAAGCCACAGGTCGCTGTTTTTCCTGTTTATATCATATCCCGGTTCATGGATAGCGACAATCATCATGCAGGCTATCTGCTATATGTTTGTCAGAAATAAAGTGAAAGCTACAATAGGAGTTTGGAAATTATAATTAAAATCTATTTGTATATGTGTTAAATTGTGATATAATATTTCCAGTTGATTATTTTGGAGGAATATTATGAAAGCAAAACACACAGATTTAGAGAAACTTGAGCAGCTCTATAAAGAGTCGGGTAACCAGCTCGTAGTGCTCTACGGAAGGAGAGGCTGTCAAAAGGAGGAGCTCATAAAGGAATTTTGTGACGGAAAGAAATTCTTTTACTACAGATGCAGACAGGCATCGCCAGAGCATCAGCTTGAGATGATGGGGGAGGAGATAAGTCGTCAGTACAAGGTGAGCCTGAGCAGACAGACATATGAGGAGTACTTCGCGAGAATCAAATCAGGAGACCCTTCCAAGCTTGTCGTGATAATCGATGAGGCACAGTTTGTGGCAAAGAGGGATGCATCATTTATGGAAGCAGTTGCGAAGCTTAAAAAGCACAAGCTGTATCCGGGACCTGTACTTATAATACTTGCCACATCATCTACAGTCTGGGCTACACAAGAGGCAGCAGAGCAGTTTAAGGGAGCCGAAATGAAGCTTGAATCGCTCAATTTCCTTGAGGTTGTAAGACATTTTGAAAGTCTTCCGGTCGCGGAAATCGTGAGGATTTACGGAGCAATCGGTGGAGTTCCGGCATATCTGGATAAGTGGGATGCATCTAAATCCTTTAAGGATAATATATGCAGGCTCGTATTGACACCATCGGGAGCACTGTATGGTGAGGCGGATGCTGTTATATCCGCAGAGCTTCGAGAGCTTTCAGCATATAGTACAATACTTGCAGCAATCGCAAGAGGCGAGAACAAGCTCAATGATATTTTCCATGCGACAGGATTTTCACGTGCCAAAATCAGCGTATATTTAAAGAATCTTGCCAACTTCAATATCGTGGAAAAAGTAGTTTCATTTGAGACCGGCGGATGGGAAAATGCAAAGAAGGGCGTATATCAGATAAAAGACACATTTGTTAATTTCTGGTTTAAGTTTGTCTATCCGAATATGTCTAATCTGTATCTGCTTTCACCGGAAGAGTTTTATGATACATATATAGAAAAAGAGCTTGATGCGTATCTTGAGAGATATTTCAGGGAGGTCTGTACAGAGTATCTGCTTATACTAAATCAGATGGGACAGCTTCCGTTTACCATAAAGCGTGTGGGTACATGGATTGGAAAGACAGGCCGCATAGACATCGTGGCTCAGAGCGAGGATAGAAGGAGTATCATCGGCTTCTGCAATTGGGACAAGCCAATGATGACCATGGATATGTGCGAGAATATGGCTATGGCTATGGATCAGGCAAGGCTTACATCTGATGACTATTATCTGTTTTCGGCAACGGATTTTGAGCCTGCACTGCAAAGCTATGTGGTCAGAGACCCTAGATTCAAGCTCATCAACATGAATGAATTATAGAGGAGCTTATGGGAAAATCACTGATAATAACAGAGAAGCCATCCGTGGCACAGGAATTTGCGAAGGTGCTGCGGGTGAGCGGACGCAATGACGGTTATATAGAAAATGGAGAATATGTGATTTCATGGTGCGTGGGACATCTGGTCGGGCTGGTCTACCCTGAGTCCTACGACATGAAATACAAGAAATGGTGTCTTGAGGATCTGCCGTTTCTGCCAAAGGAATACAAATATGATGTGATAGACAGCGTGCGCAAGCAGTACAATATTGTGCACGCTCTTTTGCAGAGAGAGGACATTGACAGAGTTTACTGGGCAGGTGATGCCGGAAAAGAAGGACAGACCATCGAGGAGAATATCAGAAACTTTGGTGGTGTCAGGGAAGGCATGGAGGAGCTTCGAGTCTGGATAGATTCGCAGACCGAGGAGGAAATCCTAAGAGGCATAAAAGAGGCAAAGCCGATGAGTGCGTATGCAAACCTCGGAAAGAGCGGCATCATGCGTACCATCGAGGATTATGCGATGGGCATCAACTTTTCGCGTGTCATGTCGGTCAAATACGGCAATCTGCTAAACGATGCAGCGGGTACACGCTCGTACACGGCAATCGCGGTCGGACGAGTGATGACCTGTGTGCTTGGAATGGTAGTAATCCGTGAGCGCGAAATCAGAAACTTTAAGGAGACTCCGTTTTACAGGGTAATCGGCAGGTTTACGGATGCCGGTGTAGAGGCAGAGTGGAAGGCTGTAGAAGGCTCAAGGTACTTTGAATCACCGCTTTTATACAAGGAAAACGGCTTCAAAGAGGAAAAGGATGCACTCGCTTTAATTGAAAAATTAAACGGCAAACAGGCGAAAGTTAAATCTATAGTTAAGAATATTGCTAAAAAAAGAGCACCGCTTCTTTTCAACCTGGCGGAGCTGCAGGCAGAGTGCTCAAAGAAGTTTAAAATCAGCCCTGATGAGACATTACAGGTGGCTCAGGATCTGTATGAAAAAAAGCTCACCACCTATCCTAGAACAGATGCCAGGGTGCTTTCAAGTGCTGTGGCAAAGGAGATTGGAAAAAATATAAGCAGGCTTAAAGGTTTTGAACCGACAGCAGACTTTGTGGAGCATATTATGCAAAAGAGGCTATATGCCAATATAGCAGATACGCAGTACACGGATGACAGCAAGGTAACAGACCACTATGCTATCATTCCGACAGGTCAGCTTACAGAGCTTTCGGGGCTTACATCGCTTCAAAGAGCAGTATTTGAGCTGATTGTCAGGCGTTTCCTTAGTATTTTTTATCCACCGGCAGAGTATGAGAATGTGAAGCTTGTCGTAGATGTGGATAAGGAAAGTTTTTTTGCATCATCAAAGGTACTAAAGAGCGAGGGCTATTTACAGGTGGCGAATCCGCCGAAAAAGAAGTCGTTTGAGGAATCAAACGCACGAATACTTGGTAAAAACAGTGAAACTGCAGATAGTACAGATGAAAACAGTGCAGCAAACGGCAGCAATGATGAGATAGTCGTAAATCCCAAGGTGATGCTTGAGCTTGCCGATAAGCTAAAGGCGGGTGATGAGATAGCATGCCAAGGCTATAATATCAAGTTTGGTAAGACATCTCCGCCAAAGCGCTATACATCAGGCTCTATGGTGCTTGCCATGGAAAATGCAGGACAGCTTATCGAGGACGAGGAGCTTCGTGAGCAGATAAAGGGCTCAGGAATAGGCACCTCAGCAACGAGAGCGGAGATAATCCAGAAGCTTGTCCGTATAGGATATCTGAATCTGAACAAAAAGACACAGATACTCACACCCGAAAGCCTTGGTGAGATGGTATTTGAGGTCGTATACATGACAGTTCCTGTCTCTTATACACATCTGACGCTGCCGACGAAGAGGA
>ENA-OXEX01000859-OXEX01000859.1-human-gut-metagenome-genome-assembly--contig:-NODE-859-length-11324-cov-7.077647_pt1 | contig 11324 bp, 5 predicted proteins | sample MGYA00249364_ERZ652261 | MGnify/ENA primary metagenome ERZ652261 (study PRJEB26925, sample SAMN05826642) | human gut metagenome | biome: ENVO:2100002; feature: ENVO:00000062; material: ENVO:00002003... | reverse complement strand
CTTCGTCGGCAGCGTCAGATGTGTATAAGAGACAGCATTTATATTTTTTGTATCAGCCCAGGTCTCCTCTGTCGGTACATCTCCTGCAGCAGTTACATAGTACTTAATTGATTTGATTCCTGATGTAGCATCATTTGCTGTTACATTAAGCTTCACATCTCTATTGTAGAAATGCTTTGCACCATCAAAGCCCGCCTTGTCACTAAGGCTGTTTTTCATTTTCTTGTCAAGGCTTATACCTGCTGTAGGATGTGTTGTATCAAATTTGATTGTCTGACTACATTCTGTCTTATTTCCTGCTTTGTCATACGTTTTAGTTTCAACATAAAGATTCCTTGAATCATAATATGCATCTTTCGGAATTGTTATTGTTCCTGTCAAATCACCATTATCTGATTTTTGCAATGTATCTGCAGTTAATGTACCACTTGTCAGATTTTCGTTTGAATCCTTGCTGGCTTTTACAAAATATTCTACTTTATCAACACCTGATGTCGCATCTGATGCTTTTACACTAAGTGTTGCACCGGAATTAAACCAGCCATCCTTGTTAGCACCAGCATTTACTGTCAAATCAGCAGTAGGGTTTGTTGTATCAAGCTTAATTGTCTGACTACACTCTGTCTTATTTCCGGCAAAGTCATATGTATATGTTGTGATTGTCAAATTACCAGTATCATAATCAGCCATATCAGGTATGCTAATACTATCTGTATACTCTTTTGCATCACTTTCAACACCGGTTATTAATTCTACCGGAGCATCAGCACTTCCCTCAACATAAGTTCCATCTGCTTTTTTAATTGTATAGCCTACTTTTTCAATTCCTGAAGTATTGTCCTGCGCAGTAACAGTGAATGTAGCACCATTGGTAAACCACTTATCACCATCAACTCCACCTTGTAACTCCAATTTTGCAGTCGGAGCTGTAAAATCATACTTTGCTGTAACCGTTGTATCAGCTGATGACACAGACTTATTTCCAGCTACATCTACAGTATCTACGTCAATAGTTAAATTATTGGAATCATAAGCTTTATCTTTTGAAATAGTTATATTTCCTACAACCTCTGTATAAGCTCCGGAAGCATCTAATTTCTTGTCAATAACATTTACCTTTCCGGTTTCCTTTTTCTCGCCACCCAGGTAAATATAATAATTAACAACCGGATTTTCATTTTCTGCCTTAATACCACTTGTTGCATCCTTTGCCACAACAGTATAAGTCAATGTATCGTTATTCCAGCCTTTGCTATTATCTGAAATCGAGCTATCATCATCTCGGGTGATGGTAACTGTTGGAGCCTGTTTATCAATATTGATTATTTTTTCAACTGTTGAAGAGTTATTAGCCCTGTCATAAACTGTTATTGTAACCTTAAGAGCCTTTGTATCGGCTGCATAATCACGACTCTTTAAAAGACTAAACACTGTTGAATAATTCAAGGTGCCAAGATCTGAGCCTTGCAACGTGACAGTTGTAGTAGATGGTAAATCATCATATGTTCCATCGTCCTTCAGCCTTGCAAGCTTATACTCATATCTGTCAATACCCGAAAGATTATCAGTAGCATTTAATTGTAAACAAATAGTTGACTGTTTCCACAAATCTGCATTTTCGTCTTCAAGCTTATTTATCTGATTATCACTATCTACTATATTGACATCTGTGATTTTAGGTGCTTCGTTATCGATTACAGCGCCTTCTGTACTTATATATTTTACATTCCCACTGTTATCTACAATCTTTATATATACTATATATTTATTATAGGACTTGTCTAACGACTCACAAAAGCTGTATTCATCATCTGATTTATTTATTTTAATTTTTTTCCATTTATCAGCAGATAACTTATTTAAGTCAGGCTCTGATAAAACTGTATCCGTATCCAGTTTATTTACATAATAGCTAACTGTCCATATGCCGGAATTTCCGGTATCTTTATCAGTTACACTACCTACAATATTCAACTGATTTTGTTTAAAAATAGATATTGCAGTGAATGGGTTTAATACATTTTCCCACCAGTTACCAATTATTCCAGCATCTGTTTTATCTGTTGAGAACTGTACTTTTCCAACCGGAGCGAGCTCATCAATATAGAATTCCTTTGATTTACTATCAGCTACAGTGCCTTCTTCCGTTTTATTTCCTGCTAAATCCGTTGAAGAAGCTTCAATTTTGTAAAGATGATTACCTGTAAATTTAAGCTTTGCAGTATATGAGCCATCCTTATTGTCAGTCCAGATTTCATCATCTGTTTTTACAATAGCAGCGCCTTGTACTTCTGCCTTGTTATCTAATATATTTACTGCATTTTTATTATCAACCGCTACTTTAATTTGAGTAGCATTTTTGTTAAAAGAAGCATCTGTTACAGTAATCTGTGCATATCTGTCATGGTTGTAGTATTCTACCCCATCCTTTAACTGTGAATAATTATCATTAGTTGTATTTTCATCAGCTGAAGAATATGCAATACCTACAGTTGGTGCAGTATGATCAAAGTGGAACTTTTTATCGTCAGAAAGTGATGTGATTTTTTCATTTCCTGCTTTATCCGTCACCTTGACATACACATTTCCTGCATTTGGAGTATCTGTAAATGATATCGTTACACTCTTAGCATCAGCTTTAAGATTTTGAACATTTTCAGCATCCCAATCGATATTCTTAATGTCCCATCCAGAAGCACTTGTCACATCATCTGTGAGATAAACTGCTTTTATACCAGCGATACCTGAAAAATTATCAGTAGCACTGATACCTACAGATATTTTATCAGTAAAATAATATTTACCTTCATTACTATTCAATGACAACTCCGCATTAGGCAGTGCTGTATCAAATTTGATTATCTGAGTCTGTGTATCAGATTTCAGACCTGCATTATCGTATGCTGTAACATTTATCTTGATTTCTTTATTGGCAAATTTACTTGCCTGTAATGTAATCAAATAGCTTCCATCAGCATTAGGATTAACTGTTTTTTCTTCAAGAAGCGGCTTATCTTTTTCATCTGTCACTGTATACTTAACAGCCGCAATCTTTGAACCAGCATCAGATGGTGAAGCTGTAATTTTAACATCTTTGTTTACCCAGTCTGCATCATTATCCTTTGCTATGGAAAGTGTAGGTTTTACACTATCATAGTTGTATGCTCCACTTACTGTTCCCTCATTGATATAAGACACAGTATCATTTTCTGTATTTTTCTTTTCCTGTCCAATAACTAGAGCAAATTGATTTTCGCCCTGTGTGATATTATTGACATCTATAGCAATTTCTTCTACAAAGCTGCCATCAGAATTTTTGATTTTATAACCATCTTTTGCCTTGATTCCTGTCACTTCTGAATACCAGATTTTTCCATCTGAAGCAGTATTTGATGTTCCAACTACCTCACAATATTTTCTAAAATCATTGTAAGCATATGGCTTTATTGTTGTAGTATATGTTTTCTCTGCACTGTTATATTTGTCATCCTCTGCAATAGCAGCCTTGATTGTAACTTTTACTCCATCAGCACTGTTATTATAGCTCTTTGCAGTCCATTTACCATTGTTTGCAAAATCAGTATCCTTTGTGATGTACTCTTCTCCGTTAACCACACTATAAGTGATTTTGCCATTGGTATCACTAGCACTTGAGCTTGCAGCTGCTGCAACCTCATCACCTACATAAACCTCTGCTTTTGTATCAGTAAATGAAAGTGTCTGTTCTAATTTTGCAATTACTACATCAGACTGTGTGATTGTCTTATAACTATCACCAACAGATAGTGTAGCCGTAAAAGAAACTTTTCCGGCTTTCCTTATAGTTACTACACCTGTATTTCCATCAACATCTGCAATTTTCTGATCTGAAGATGCATATTTAATAACACTATTATTACCCGCGCCATTCACAGCAAGTTTTTGAGTAGTATCTAGTTTCCAGTCATTAAAATTTGTGGAGAAAGCAAACTCTTTATATGTGTCCTTAACCATTGCAACCTCTGTATAAACTGGACTGTCAGAAGCCTTCACAGCGGTGCATTCCTTCTTCCAGAAAAGATATCCATCAGAAGATATATCCACAGAGTACTTACTGTCCTCGACAAGATCTGTCACAGCAATTTTTATGCTATTGGGTGCTACAGGCTTAGCATCCTGCTGTTCATCTGCCTGTCCGACAGGCTCATTTGAATTGTCAGAGCCACTTTCTGAGCCTGTATTTTCAGTATCCTTTCCAGCAGCGTCATCCTTACCGGTATCAGTATTACCCGGATTGTTATTACCTGAATCGGTATTATCTGGATTTGTATTATCTGGATTTGTATTTCCAGAATCAGTTTGTGCCTTAACCACTTCGGTCTTCACAAACTTTTGGTCAACTTCTTTTCCGGTACTGTCAGTAACAGTTACCTTGATATTATCTTCCTTGGTCCAGTTCGAAGCACCTGTCACCTTAAGGTAGATAGCACCATTTGTGTCATTCGCTTCAACTATCGTGAAGTTTGCCGGCAAAATGGTGACAACCATAAGTAGGGCCATTAAAAAGGCCATCATGCGTTTTCTCATGCTACTCACTCCTTTGCTTTAAATTATTTCATCTGTATGTATAAAGGTAATATCCTCTAATACCATAAACTGATTGAGAACTGTTGTCTCGCTTGGATTCTGTGGCATATGTGATGAAAGTACCGTTGTTTCCCCAACATTCTGCTGACTGAGAACTGTTGTCTCATTTAAATAATTATGATTCAGAACAGATGTCTCATTTGAATAATTCTGTTCAAGAACCATCGTCTCATTACTTTCATTATCTGTATCCATTCCAACAGACGCCTGCTGTTCTAGCTTCATCGTGCTGATTTTTTCTGTATGAACCCCAAAACCACTTGTGATTCCACGTCTTTGTAGATTTCCTGACGGAGTCATTTTATCTGTCAGTCTGCCTCTTTCCAGATTAACTGCACTTGCCTTATAATCTTTTCCACCGGAGGCTTCATTCTGCTTTCTAATATTTTCAATTGCCTTTTTTGCATTTCTGCCTGTTAAATCACCAATTACATTTGGAATTTTAAGTGTAATAAATAGTATCACTGAAACCACAAACATTACAGCACACGCTATGAAACCCACGATAAAAATCAGCCTGTAAATATCATATGTCATTCTTTCTCAGCCTCCTTTACCGTGTTTATCTTCTGCTTTGTCGACTCGATGTTGTCCTGAAGCTTCTTCATATCGTCTGCAATAACCGATTTGTCAACCTTAGTCGAACTGTCTGATATAGCATCCAAAAGTGCAATCACATCATCCTTGGATGTCACCTCCAAAAGAGGAGAAATATTGTTGTTTACAATATCATCTACTTCATTCCACACCTGAAGCTTTGAATCCACACTGTCAAACTGTTCAGATTCCTTTTCCAGCTCTGTAACTTTTTTCCAAAGATTTGCATACTCTTCATACATCTTCTCTGTCTGCTTAACCTTTGCTCCACCATACTGGCTTATGAGATCCAGACAATCGGAGATATCACAATATATCTGTGCAACAGGATATTTCTGCACAGCATCCTTGTACCACTTGGCGGCATTAGCATATCTGTCCTTTTCCACATTTATATCATAGTAGAAAAGAAAGCTCTCGCCATACTGGTAGCAGACCTCCTGATACCCGTCAGGATTTTTCTTTTTCAAATCCGAAAGCACATCATACGTCTGCGAATATCCGTCACTGTTTTTTCTATCCAGTCCGACCTGTATCTTTGCAAGTATGTTTGCCTCATCCTTGTCCAATACAAAATCACTTGTAAGCATATCATTCAGCTTCAGATATGCATCTGTCCTGGTAGGGTCTGTAATTATTGCATTGTAATAGTCCTCATAAGTACCTGCCGTTTTCAGAATGTTATCATAGTTTTCACTTTTTTTATTCTCGGCTGAAACATATCCCCATATAGAGGTTGCTCCCAAAATCACTGTAATTACCGATGTAGTGATAAAAGCTGCAAGCTTTCTTTTTTGTTTTTTTCTATATATATCATCTATCTCATCATAGTGCTCAAGAGCATACATCAGCTCTGCCGCATTCTGATATCTGTTAGCCGGATTAGGCTGTGTACACTTTAAAATGATTCTTTCAAGTCCACCTGACAAGCTTGGGTTTATCTCTCTGATTGGCCTGATTTCATAAGGTGGCTCACATGGGTTTTTCCCTGTAACCAGATGATATAGTGTAGCACCAAGACAATAAATATCTGTTCTGCCATCCGTCTGTCCCATTCCTCCAAACTGCTCCGGAGCTGCATATCCCATAGTTCCGAGACATGTCGTATCAGCCAGATTTTTTTCTTTAAACTCTCTTGCTGTTCCAAAATCAATAAGAGTGATATTGCCATCAGGTTTAAGCATAATATTGGCAGGCTTCATGTCACGATATATGATAGGTGGATTCTGTGAATGCAGATATCCAAGTACATCGCACAGCTGCTTAGCCCAATGAATCACATCATCCTGAGGCAATGCGCCATACTCTTCAATAGCCTTGCTAAGTGAATTTCCCTGTATGTAATCCATGACGATCAGGAATCTGTCGTCATCCTCTATGACGTCCACAATATCCGGCAGATAAGGATGATTAAGTTTTTTTAGCATGTCTGTCTCAGCCACAAGACTCTGCTTCACAACCTCAAAATCCTTTACACCGTCTTTTCGTACCTCTTTAATAGCCCACTGCTTATTTGCTTTTTCGTTCATAGCCAGGTAGACGATACTCATTCCACCATGGCCCACTTCATTCAGTATCTTGTATTTTCCATCAACAAGAGAACCAATCTCAAGCATAAACTTTCCTCCTACTGTACCTTAATCAGCGCTGCTGTGATATTGTCTCTCTCCCTACGCTGCATGTTGAGTTCTATCAGAGAACGAAGCTGCCTATTCATCACATCCCTGTTTGTCATAAATGATGGTCTGATTGCCTGATAAATCTCATCAGATGTAATCTCATGTCTGAAACCATCCGAACAAAGCAGAAACTCCGTACCACTTTGCACATCTCCAAAAAACATGTCAGGATTAACAATCTCAGAAGCACCCACACACTGTAAAAGCACATTTCTGCGCGGGTCTGTTTTAGCCTGCTCTATTGTCATATGACCCAGCTCTATCTCTCTACCTACAAATGTCTGATCCTTTGTAAGCTGTATGAGCTTATCATTTACAAGATATGCTCTTGAATCACCGACATTCATCAGATAGTATCTCATGTCAGTGACAAGAAGCGCTACTACAGTGGTTCCAAGATTAACGCCCTGACCTGCTCCATACTGTTTGATTTTTTGATTCTGATTTGCTACTATACTCTCCCACTGCGCCCTTATTACAGAATCCTCAATATATCCGGGTCCATTCTGACAAATCATCTGCAGATCATCATTGACCCACTTATCAAATGCTCTTATGACCGTGGCACTGGCAAGCTCACCCTTCGCAAGACCTCCCATACCATCACACAATACTGCAAAAACCATATTCCCAAGATTGGTAAAAATACGTTTCATCATTATGCTGTCCTGATTTGTTTTCTTGACTGTTCCCACATCTGTCTGGGCTGCAATTTCGTAATCCATGCCATTTCCTCAATATATGTAATATTTATCCTGTGATTTTTGTTTACTAGTACATGAAAAATTCAAAATCCTCATTCGCCAGTCTGATTTTTGTTCCATGCTCGATTTTAGTCTCCACATTGCTCTGAATCATTGAACCATTCACATATGTATGGTTTGTTGAATTGGTATCCACAATATAAAACTCATTGTCCTTGTTAATGATATTTGCGTGGCTTCTGCTGACCGCTGTATTGTCACTCACAAAATAATCCACATAGCTTCTTTCTTTTCCTATTCTAAATACCGGCTTGTTGAGTTCTATTCTCTCATTATTCTTTATTCTAAGCAGATAAGGCTTAATAATCTGAGCCTGTGATGTTCCCAAAACAGTGGTCTCTCCAGCCTCTGAACCGACTCCAAGCACTGTAGTCTCTCCAAAATTACCGGCCTTTGTCATGTTCTCCAAAATCTGTGGTGGAACTGATGGATTTCCGGTCATGCCTGTATTTGTATTTTGATTCTGCACCGGCTGTGGCTGAACCTGTTGCACCGGCTTTTGCTGTGCCTGTGGCATCGGTTGTGGCTGTGCAAATTGTTGTTGAGGTTGCTGTGGCATTACAGGTTGTGGCTGTGCCTGTGCAGACTGTGGACGCTGCTGTGGTGGCTGGCCTGGGATGGCGAATGAAGCATTTGATGCCTTCACATTTTGACCAGGCATTGCTGCTCCGTTTTTTTCTGCTTCCTTTTGAGCCTTTCTTTGGGCTTTTTGTCTCTCGTAAATCTGCTTATTTTCTTTACTGTAATGTGTCAAAAGTCCAAACATGGACATCTGCTTCTCACTGGTTGTTTCCACATATGTACCTGAAATATTCGTCCCCATCTGCACATTATTATTAATTCTATTCTGGTTTTGTGGATTCATATTAGGTACTGCAAAATTCACCTGATTAGGCTGTACCACATTATTTGCTGATTGTGTTTCACGCTGTGATTGCATTTTCCCCTGAGATGGCATATTTGTCTGTACCTGTTCATTCTTTAGCTGATTCATAGCAGGCTGCATAGGTTTAGGCTGCTGACTCTGTGACTGGCTCTGTGGTTGAACCGGTTTTTGCTGACCAACAACAGCCTTTGAAGCTGCAATATTTAAATTATCAGCATCTATATCCATCAGGAGCTTTTCAAAAGCATCCACAGAAAATACAGGTGTACTATTCAGATAATTAATAATCTGTGCAACATAATCGCAATTCTCATTTTGGTCAAACTGTGTACTAAACATTATCTGCTTAAAAAACATAGGAATATTAACAGACTCATTCTGTCTGACCAAAGGAAGACATACAAGCATTGCATCACACTTTGACACATCAACATAGATATGTTCCAAATCAATCAACAGGCTTCTCGCATCAATCATATATTCCTCTGTTGATTTAATTGCCTTTAATACGCTGATAAACACACCTAGTAATCTCTTCTTATTTACAACTCCTGATAAAAACTCTTTTGCTGACACTTTTGCAGAAATATTATATTTAATAAATCTATCAGTATCTGACTGGGTGAACAGAGTCGGAACAATTCCATCTATCTTATTATTAGTAATCATTCCAAGGCTCATTGTATCCACGTTATCCGAAGCTCCTATTTTATATACCAGATAAGTATTGTTTCCTTGATTTTCATATGTAAAACTCATGCCTTTGTCTCCTTTGTTCTATGATTCATGATTGTATAAATATAGTGTCAAAACCTGCCATTTATCATCCGTCTTAACAAATGTCTTGCCCTGTTCATTGAAATCGCACGCATCATCAAATCCTGTCGCAATGACTTTATTACCCTTTTCATCCACATAGCCCCAGCCATTTGTAAATCTAACGGCCGCCAATCCGTTTGAAAAGCTATGAGCCTCATTAAATTGAGGCTTAATCATCTGTTTACCATCCTTATCAACAAATCCCCATTTGCCGTCCACACATACTGCGGCATATCCATCATCTGCAAATAGCCGCGCATCATCAAATTTAGTTTTTACAACCTTATTGCCTTTAGAATCAAATAAATAATAATATCCATTCTGCTTTGCAAATACCCTATCGTTTCTACATACTATTCCTTTACTGTCCATAACAACCGAATCATATTTATCTTTTGTTACTTTCTTTCCCTTGGTATCAATAAGACTCCATTTATTATCAGACTTGACAGCTGCTACTCCATTTCCCATGGCTGAAACCTCATCATAGTCACCAGCTATCTTTTTCTTGCTGTCCAAACTGTACAGGCTCCATTTTTTGCCATCATTTACTGGAAAAATATTATCCATTGACATATATCCCAGTTTCTCAATATTGTCGACAAAATCAATGACTATCTTTCTGTTGCCCTCGTTGTCTATATAAAATGCCCTGCCTTTGTCATCTATAACAGGTGCAACCTCTTTAGCAAACGCTCCCGCCTCTTCAAATTCGGATTCTATTACACGATGCCCTTTGCTGTTCAGATAGCCCCACTTTTTTTCTTTCTTTACTGCTGCATAGCCATTACTGAACTCCTCTACCTGTGCATATTCACCTTCGAGATAATACTCATATTTGATATCTGAAATAATCTCTTCAATCTTCTTTGATGAAATTTTCAGTCCATCCGCTTCATCCTTTATCCTGAAACATGAGGCATAGTCTTTTTGCTCCAAATACACCTGAATCAAAAACTCATATCCCACCTGTTCCTTTGGATATTCACTTATGAGAGACTCTCCCCATTTGGCAGCTGTTCTTAAATCCTCCGCTTCTATATACATCTCTCCCAGCTCTGCCCGAAGCTTCGCTGAATCTTTAAGCTTTAAGGCATCAAGATAGTCCTCCTCTGCATTCACATAAACCTCAAGCTTCCTATTCTGTCTGGCCTGAGTTATATCATTATCATATTGTTTATTAATTTTTTCTCTGTCACTGTATGTTTTATATACAGAGCCTCCTAACAATGCTACAAGCAATATAGGTACTAAAAATTTATAATTCTTCATTGTATATCCTCTACATTCCAGTCAAAAATATTGATAACCACGTTCCTATAGCAAGAGCCGGACCAAATGCCATTGCATCCTTTTTGCCTTTTCTTTTTGTAATAAGAAAATAAATTGCTGTGATAAATGATAAAACGAGAGATAAAAATATAGCGCTCCATATTCCATCAAGTCCAAGCAATAGCCCCATAACCACAAACAGCTTTATATCCCCGGCGCCAATTGAACCCCTGATACATATCTTGCAAAGCAAAGAAGCTATAAACAGGGCTGCCGCTGCAATAAGCGAAGAAATGATATTGGCAACAATAAACTGACTGCCACATATCAGCTCAACAAATATACTTAACACCCAGTATACAAGTCCTGTAATAATATATTCATTTGGAATCCTTAGCTCCGTGAAATCAACATATGCAACAGATGCCATAATTGAAAGAAGTGCTATCATCCTAAAATTCTTATAAATTGCATTATCGTGATAAAAGAACTGAAGCATACAAGCATCTATCATGACAAGAAACATACCTATAATACAATAGACAATAAGCTTTTTACTCTTTTTTTCTTTATTTCTGATCAGTATATAGATACTCACTCCACATAGAATAATTGAAATGAGTATCATTAAAATCTGTCTCTTATACACATCTCCGAGCCCACGAGACCGAGGCTGATCTC
>ENA-OXEX01000851-OXEX01000851.1-human-gut-metagenome-genome-assembly--contig:-NODE-851-length-11381-cov-9.483489_pt1 | contig 11381 bp, 6 predicted proteins | sample MGYA00249364_ERZ652261 | MGnify/ENA primary metagenome ERZ652261 (study PRJEB26925, sample SAMN05826642) | human gut metagenome | biome: ENVO:2100002; feature: ENVO:00000062; material: ENVO:00002003... | reverse complement strand
CTATCCTCTTCGTCGGCAGCGTCAGATGTGTATAAGAGACAGATTTACGCACGGAGCTAAAAGAGGATGCTGCTGTAAGTAGTACCGGAAAGAGCCGAACGCATATTGTGTTCAGACGGTTCGGCAAAGCTGTTGCAGTCGCAGCAATTACCATAACCCTGTTATTCTCAACGGCTATGGTAGCTAGTGCACAGTTCAGGGAAAAAGTGATTGCGTGGGTAGTTGAGACATTTGAAAAATACAGTATCTTTGAACTGCAAAGCGACGGGGAAAATACGCAGTCTGATTTGCAGAGCTATAAGCCTACCTATCTTCCAGACGGGGCGGAATTGAAGAATACGGTTGAACAGCCGGAAATGCTTGCCTATGAATATGCCATCAACGAATCGAGTTATTTTAATATTCTTCTTAGTAAATCAGATACACGGATTTACGCCGACGCAGAAAATACAGAAATTGAATCGTTTGATAAGGGCGGTGTGATCGGCTACTACTTCAAGAAAGATGATTTGAATTATATTTGCTATGAGCGGGATGGCGATTTCTTTTCTATATATGGCTCTATTGATATGGACGAACTGATAAAAATTGCCGCTGGTATAACAACAGAATGATATACTCATCTTAGCTGAACAAATCGTGATTTCAGGAGGTATAATAAAATGTCAGACGTATATAAAAACTGTCCAGCTTTTGAAAATGATAAATTTCTATTATCCAAATGAAGATCGAATGAGACAAGCTATTGAGTTTTGGCTTAGTTCCTATTCATCCCAATGGTTTGTCAGGTGGACAATTAACAGATAACTTCCAGCTTGCCGTAATCGTTCCTATCATGGTTTGGGACTGGCACGCCATAACAAGAAGCTGCCCAATGGACAGTTTCTTCTCCATTGCGGGAGCTTTTTGCAAATACTGTTTTATGGGAACTTGGCAAAAACATTGTCCCTTTTTCTGTGTTTGTCCGTTATATAAGTAAATCCACAAAACAGGAGATGAGATAAGCGATGGCAAAGGTAAATACTTTATGGGAGCATTTGTGTGGGTCTGCTTATTTCCCTTGCCCGCTATGGAGGCTGCGACTTAAAATCAGCAGGACAAGCGCATAGCTTATATAGTCGATGTTTAGGTTATGCGCTGCCGATGGTTTTATCTACTAATTTTCCATGCTCTCAATGGGCATTGATACCAAACGAGGGGGATGGCTATGAAAAATATTTTAAAAATAATGCTTATGATGATTACAATTTTTACGATAGCAGGTTCTGCTGTCTATGCCGCGGAAATACCGGTTTCAGATCAGGATCAGTTAATAACGAGCCGTGATTGGACAGAAATCAGTAATTTACAGGATGAAATGAAAAAAGAAGAGCCGGATGCAACCATCGATTATGACAAGGCATTAAAAGTATATGTGGATTGTAATCTTATAAAATTGCAGACGGCAGATACGAAAAAACTCACAAGTGCTCTGGAAAGTGCAAATTATGTATGGGTCATTCCTTTTAAAATGGAAAAGACATATGGAATGTTTACCGTAGCCAAAGGACTTCCATTGCGTGAAGAAGCAAAGTCTGTATTGACAAAAGCAGAACAGGAAGAAGTAAAAAATCATGCTGGAAAATGGATGATTACAGAGACAGCAGAACATACAGTGGAACCTTACTATGATATACTTCTGGAAAAACGAGAGGCATTATCGGACTGTACGAGAGTAGTACTGGTGGGAAGTCAACCGGGAATGAGACAGCCGGTTGCACTTGGGATGGATGATGAAACAGCACGTATCTGGATTTCGTTGGGGTATCAGTATCCGGTTATGGAGAAAATTCCGGAAACTCAAAATGTGGAAAGCGGTGTCTATTCATTTGATTCTGTAGCGGAGATTTCAGATACTTATATTGAAGATTCTGAGGTAAGTACAGGAGCTGGAGTACAGAGCAGAAGTTCGATGAAATATGTGGCTGGCATTGGAATTATAGTGATAGGAAGCATATTAATCCTTAGTGTTTTAAAGAAAAAGAAATTGGAGGATTATGAATGAAGAAAATCAGTCTGTACTTATTAATTTTTACAATGCTATATTGTCTGTGTGCGTGTGGAAAAAATTTTGATGCAAAATCAAACAGTAGAGAAGATGATGGCAGAAAAGAACAAAAGATAATCATATCATCAATTCAGGTTGCTTCAAATACGAAGGTTATGCGTGCAAAGGTGTTCCTTCCGAACGCAAAATCTTTGGAAGGAACAAATTATTGGTTAGGTGGGTTAGATACTACCAGTAAGGTGGATGTAATAGATACAGGTGATGGTATTCAGATCAATGTGTGCGGCTTTTATTCCGATGATACTGCGTGGAAAAATCCGAAAGTATATAAGGGATTTCAATCACCGGATAATTCAAATACGCCATTAAAAAATGTTTTGGTTAAGGGAAAAGTTGTTCCAATGAAGGAGAAGATGTTAAAAGCGGATGTTAAGAAAACAAAAAAAACAATCCCTGTTGAAATTACACCTTATACGGTTAGTATTTGTCCCGTCAATGACTGGAGAGAAAAAGGGTGTTTTTATCATGTAGTTGCAACAATAAAAGACGGAAAGCAATATTCCATAGGAGAGTTACCTCTTACCGATGACAGAAAAGGAACTGAAAAAAAGAAACATCCTTTCATGGATGGTACAGATCTTGAAGAGCTTGGAGATGGCTATGCATCTGCAAGTGAAATGAAATATTGTGGGGCTCGTTATATTTTCAATCAGAAGATTGATATCACACAGATAGAACAGATAGAAATAATAAAATATAAAATCAGCAGATGATATAGGTATAAAAACAGGTCATAAATTTGTTGACGCTGACAGGAAACCATGTTAGGATGATGGCAGAGACTATCAATGAAGTGACAGGGGAATGAGTTTTTGACTCATCCCCCTGTTCTGATTATCAGGAGAAATGGATGAAAAAGAACAAGCAGATGAAACCAGACAATGTAGCAAAACGTCTATGGGCATTTTTTATCGTGCTCACCATGTGTATTACCGTGCAGCCTGTCGTGCCGGTAAAGGCGCAGGAGGCTGTGCAGACAGCGGCAAGAACGATCTATACGGAATTTAAAGATGGAAATTCTACCCATTCCGGAGATGGAAGCTATGGAAATCCCTACAATTTATTTGAGGATGCCTATGCGGCTGTCGGCAATGGGGATGAAATCTCAATTTTGGGAAGTGGTGCTTTTTTAAATGCCGAGGCTGCGGAACCGTTTATTTTTGATAAAAGCGTGACCGTCAACGGAAATGGAAATACTTTTTCCAACCGTAAGGGGGGATTTATCCTGAATACGGATGTGACATTTAAAAACATTACGCTGCGGTTTTCCAATCGTCTGCACGATGCAATTTTTGCAAATGGGCATAAACTTGTTCTTGAGAATGTTACGTGCGACAGCGGATTCCGCTATGTAGATATCTTTGGCGGATCCCTTTATGAGAATGGAAAGAATATGGGGAATCATCCGGGATCAGAGGCACAGATTCTGATTACGGGTGGTGGTACCAATCTGGGGAATATTTATGCCGGTTCCATGAACGGAACATATGACGGTAAGACACAGATCGTGCTTGCGCACGTTTCCGGTACGCAAAATGGGGAAATCTATGCATCCGGTGCCCTTGAACCATATGTAAATCAGGATGACTGGTTTTCCACGCAGGAGCCGGATCCACCGGCAGCGGATGGACAATATACGGTTTCCGGCGATGTGGAAATTTCACTTACCGGTTCCGATACGAAACAGGTGTACGGAGTATCTGAAAATCACGCAGGGAAGACATTTCTGACCATAGATACCGACCAGTCCTATACCGGAATTCCAGGTATAAGCAAAGTAGGAAACCTCACAGTAAAGGGCGGTGGAACATTTGCACCGGCAGCGTTGGACAGCTGTACGGTCAGGCTGGAAGGGGCAAGTGCGATTGATCTTTCCCAGATGGAAACTCCACAGGTACATTCGATTGTGAGTGCGGATTCAGCAGGAAACCGACTGATCTTAGGAAAAGAACAGAAGCTGAATGTTATAGATACCATTACGGGTGCACTTACATTTGAAACCCTGAATGGAAGAAATGGAAAATCCGGAATTGCAGAGTATGGTCACACCTATCTGGAACTTGGAAGGGCTGCGGATACGGAGGTTTCTTTTACACCGACAGACGGACAGGCGGGAATGACACTGGAACGGACATCGTCTGGAGACAGAGAAATCTGGAAAACCAGTGAGTTGTCAGGGGATGAACCGGTTGCGGTAAAAAATGTTACAGTAAAAAATCCTGTACTTTTGGCGAATGTTTCAAATATTATGAGTAGTGATAAATCGTATTATCTGGATGTGGAATGGCAGGAAGGGACACCCGAAAATGGGAAAACTTTATATCAGGTTCCACTTACATACGAAGTAGAGTTCAATAATCATATATATTATTCAACGGTTGGTGATGATGGAAATGCCAATGTTTCGGATCTTAGACTGGCATTTCATCCGGAGACAAATCAGGACGGGGTACATACAATTACACCGGAATTTTATGAAGATGCTACTAGTGGCGAACTGAAACTGCCAGAACCGGGAACCTACTACATCACAATCCGTCCATTTTCAGCAGATGAACAAATTGAGCAGAAGGTAGTTCTGATTGTAAACAAAGATCCGGATACATCCAGTTCGACGGTTACTTCACAGAAAACAACCACTACGATAAATGGATTACCATCGGCCGTGTTCATGCAGGATGAACTGAATCTTACCGTGCAGACGGTCTATACAGATAGCAGCTTACAGGGACAGAACGTGCCATCTGCTGGTTTTTCGATATACATTAACCAGACCCCTTATGAAGTATCCGGCATCACGCTTCAAAACGGAGTGGCAGCCATAAAGATTCCGGTTTCAGAGGCAAACGGATTTCATATGGGAGAAAATGCAATTACAGTTTTTTATGCAGGAGCAGCCAATGAAAACTACAGGGCACTTCCTTCCCAGGCAAACGAAACCGTGACGGTAAATCCAATTGCCGTAAAGATGCAGTATGATACCATCCAGCAGACAGCTGCATACACAGGGCTGAAACAGAGCTGCTTTGTTTCCACGGTAAATGTAGTCCGAACGGACAACGGAAAGACGGTAGATTCGCAGGTAAAGCCTGAAGTTTTCTATCGGCAGGATGGGAAAAATGTTGTTCCGGTGCAGCCGGGCAGTTATGATGTCTGGTTTAAAGTGGATAGAAACCAGTACGATGTGGAGGAAAAAGTCGGAACCTTTACCATTACAGCGGCGAAACCATCGATTCGTCTTACGGCAGAGACAGAAAACGGTAATTCCGTACATCTGTATGCAAAGGTAGATGGAGTCCGAAATGGCAGTATTCCGCTTGGTTCGATTTCTTTTTATCAGGACGGAACCATAATAAAGGCACAGGAAAAACTCGTATATGGGGAAGCCGATACGGTTGTATCAGGCTTAAAACGTGGCGGTTCTTATCAGTTTAAGGCAGTATATGAGCCGGATGATAAGGATGGACAGACTTATTACGAAACGGTGACAAGTGAAGCCGTGACCGTTACAATCAAAGAGGACAGTTCCACCGGAGGCAGTGGAACAACCGGAGGCGGCTCATCTTCTGGAGGCGGTGGAACGACTGGAGGCGGCTCATCTTCCGGAGGAAGTTCTGGTGGCGGAAATACTTCGGGTGGTAACACAGCCGGAGGGGGAACACCGTCCAACGGAAACAAAACCGATGTAGAAACTCCGTCTGACGGAAATACAGCTGGTACACAAACACCGTCCGATGGAAACGCGGCCGGACAAAATATACCAACCGTGACCGTTACCGGAACCCGGAAAAATAAAGCCATCAAAACAACGGTGACCGCTGATCTGATAAAACAAACCATGGAAGAAAATAATGGAAAACACACAGATGTGACGATCCGGGTCACCGATCCGGCTGGCAACATAAGCTATACACTGACCGTAAATACAGCAGACATACAGACCGGAAACAAGCTGTATGTGTGTGCAAAAGATCAAAAGACAGGTGCCTATGTCCTTGTAAACGACAAGAGTTATACGGTTACAAAAGCCGGAAATGTGAATTTTTCAGCAGATTCCAATAAGAATTACGTCCTTATGGATCAGAAAGATATGGATCAGGTCACAACGAAAATATTAAAAACGGTTACATTGAAGAATAAAACCGTTCAGGTGAAGAAGGGAAAACAAAAGAAGGTTTCTCTGGCAGCCACCTTAAATATGGACAATGTAAAAAGCATTTCTTATCAGAGCAATAACAAAAAAATTGCATCTGTAAACAAGAAGGGTACCATAAAATCGAACAAAAAAGGAACTGCGTCCATTCGCGTGACAGTAACCTTAAACAATGGAAAGACCAAAGTTTTAAAATTAAAAGTCAAAGTCAAATAGCAGATGCAGGAAAAGACAAAACCCCGGAAATAAATATCCGGGGTTTTTGTTTTACCTAGAGAGAAAGTGCACACTGATCAATTTTTTCCAGTTCCTCCTCCGTAAACGGAGCAGAGTTTAACACTTTCAGATTTTCAAGAATCTGTGCCGGGCGGGAAGCTCCGATCAGAACGGAAGTGACCACACCGTCACGGATGACCCATTTGAGTGCCATCTGTGCGAGGCTTTCACCACGGGCAGCCGCAATCTCATTCAGACTCCGGATACTGTTCAGCCGCTTTTCATCGAACTGGTCGGCATGCAGAAAACGTCCGTCGGTATTGACACGGCTGTCCTTTGGAATGCCGTGCAGATAACGGTCGGTCAGCATACCCTGTGCGAGCGGGCTGAAAGAAATAATTCCTTTCTTCCCATCTGCTGCGGCCTGTTTTAAACCGTTTTCTTCAATGGTACGGTTAAAGATATTGTAGGAATTCTGGTTGATAATAAACGGGCAGTGCAGATCTTCTAAGATGGCAGCTGCGCGTTTCATGGTTTCCCCGTCGTAGTTGGACAGACCGACATACAGTGCTTTTCCGCTTCGCACGATCTGGTCGAGTGCACCCATGGTTTCTTCCAGCGGCGTATCCGGATCCATGCGGTGGTGATAGAAAATATCCACATAGTCCAGACCGAGCCGTTTTAAGCTCTGGTCAAGGCTGGCAATCAGGTACTTGCGGCTGCCCCAGTTTCCATAAGGTCCCGGCCACATGTCAAAACCGGCTTTGGAACTGATGATCAGTTCATCGCGGTAGGAAGAAAGCTCTTCCCGAAGGATCTTCCCGAGATTTTCCTCCGCACTGCCCGGCTGCGGTCCATAGTTGTTTGCCAGATCAAAATGTGTAATCCCGTGGTCAAATGCCGTAAAGCACATCTGTCTCATATTTTCATACACACCGGTATCTCCGAAATTGTGCCAGAAGCCCAAAGATACTTCCGGCAGCATCAGTCCGCTGTCGCCGCAGCGGTGGTATTTCATGGTTTCGTAACGTGATTCATTTGCGTGATACATAAGAAATCCTCCTTAGTTTGTAAAAAATTTATCATAAATGCCAAATCCAAAGATAAAAAGCACAATCAGCGGCAGAATATAGGTAATGTAGCCGCGCATCCAGTTTTTAATTTTTAATCCTTTTCCGGTATTGGCTTCGGTTGTGTAGTTTTTCCAGCCCCAGCCGTAGCGGCTTGTGCAAAACAGCAGATATACCAGGGAACCGAGAGGCAGGAACAGGTTGCTTACCAGAAAATCTTCCAGGTCAAGCACAGACCCGCCAAAGATTGAAAAACCTTTCCAGTTCCATACATTGTATCCGAGTACACATGGCAGGGAGAGTACAATGATCAGTACCAGATTAACGGCACAGGATTTCTGGCGGCTGCATCCGGTCAGTTCCATACCGCAGGAGATGATGTTCTCAAATACTGCCAGGATTGTGGAAAACGCTGCAAAAAACATAAACAAAAAGAACAGGCTTCCCCAGAGTCTGCCAAGCGGAATATGGTTAAAAATATTCGGCAGGGTGATAAAAATCAGGCTTGGTCCGGAAGTCTGGTCAACATGGAACGTAAAGCATGCCGGAAAAATGATAAGTCCGGAGGTGATAGCAACAAACGTATCCAGAATGGCAATATTTACCGATTCACCAAGCAGAGAGCGTTCCTTTCCGATATAACTTCCCAAAATTGCCATCGCGCCGATTCCAAGGCTTAACGTGAAAAATGCCTGGTTCATGGCACCCGTAATGGTTTTTGCAATACCGATCTGTTTCATCCGTTCAAAGTCCGGGATCAGATAAAAGGCAAGGCCTTCTTTTGCACCATCCATAAAAAAGCTGTTGACCGCCAGAATGATCATGATGATAAGCAAAGAAGTCATCATGACCTTTGTTACTTTTTCCAGACCGTTCTGCAGTCCACGGGAGCAGACAAATACGCCGGCGCAAACAACTACCACCATCCAGAAGCCCATGGTCAGAGGTTTGCTCAGCATTGTGGTAAACTGTCCGGATACACCGTCGGCATCCAGTCCCTGAAACTGTCCGGTGACCGTCATATAAAAATAATGAAGCATCCAGCCGGTGACCGTTGTATAAAACATCATAAGAAGATAGCAGCCGATCAATGTGATAATCCCGTGGATATGCCATTTCTGTCCGGTTTTTTCCAGTGCCTGGTAGGCTTTGACCGGACTTTTCTGGCTGGCACGCCCAACCGCAAATTCCATCGTCATGATCGGGAGTCCGAGAATAATCAGAAACAACAGATAAAACAGCACAAAGGCACCGCCTCCGCCCTGTCCGGCAGTGTATGGAAATTTCCATACGTTTCCGATTCCGATCGCACATCCGGCTGACAGGAGAATGAATCCCAGACGGGATTTTAATTTTTCTCGTTCTTCCATAAAATAATCCACCTTTTTGTAAACATTGTATAAAATACAAACGAAATTATACAATCTGTTGTGAGAAGTTTCAACCCTTTTTGACGAAATTTTACCAGGTATGTGTTGCATTTTTTTACAGATACTAGAGGAGAAGGTTGCGGAGTGTTCATGTTCTGCAATCAACAAGATTATCTTATGGAAAGAAAGAGGTATAAACCATGGTTTTAACAGAAAAAGAGATGGCTACAATTGAGGATCTGCACACACAGGAGCTGTCCTGCGTGGAGAAGTACAAACGTTACGGACAGGAAGCAAAAGACCCGGTACTTCGGGATTTGTTTGCCGATCTGGAAAAAAAGGAGCAGAAGCATGTGGAGTCTCTGGAACAGGTCATGAAAGGCAGCGTCCCATCCTGTAACGTCAATGACAGGGATGGAAAGATGTATGAGCCAAAGGCAACCTATGATTCTATGACCAATCCGGAAGATAAGAAAAACGATAATTTCCTTGCCACAGACAGCATTGGTTCTGAAAAAATGGTGTCCGGAACGTATAATACCGATGTGTTTGCATTCGGGGATTCCGATGTGCGCAAACTTCTGGCAGATATCCAGGTGGAAGAACAAAACCACGCGGAGATGCTCTATAAATATAAAACCGTAAACGGCATGGCATAGCCGGCATGTGGAGTGGATGTCCCAAAGCATCCACTCTTTTTCTTTTTACCTAAGACTTACAGAAACCGGATAGTACATCTTACATAACCTGTTTATCATAAATCCTGTAATAAATCTTACAGATTTCACAAGGAGAACAAAATTATGAAAAAAAATGTCATGAAGATTACAGCCGGAGTCCTCTCTTCCGCCGTATTGGCCGGCATGTTTGCGACCGGAGTTCCGACAAAGATTGCAGCAGCAACGGAACATTGGAACGATGCTTCCCAGGAGTCTACGGGCTGGAGCAACTGGAAAAAGAACTGGGCTGCTTACAGCAGCCAGTATGAACATGTATCGCTGACTCCGGGTGCGGATGAGACAAAATTAAATTATGCATGGTACAGCAAAACGGCTGAGACTCCAAAGGTGAGAATCTCTACCAGACAGAATATGGATGGTGCGACAGAGTTCACCGGAGCGCAGACCGAAGCTGTGACCATAGATACCACAAAATATTTTTCCAATAAAGTAACCGTAAGCGGGCTCAAAGAAAATACCAGCTATTATTATCAGGTATTTCAGGATGGAAAGTGGCAGGATACACAAAACTATACCACACAGGCGTTTGATGAATTTTCTTTCCTGTATGTCGGGGATCCGCAGATCGGTGCTTCGAAAGGTCAGATCAGCAGTGAGAGTGAAAAGATGGAAAATGCAGGAAATGTTGTAACTTCTGCACCGGAAAAAAATCTTGCAGCAAGAAATGACAGCTATAACTGGAACAACGTATTAAATGAAGCACTCGAGGATCATTCCGATGTAAGTTTTCTTGTGTCCGCAGGAGATCAGGTGAACTACGGAAGCAACGAGCGGGAATATGCAGGATATCTTGGGGCAGAGGCACTGACTTCCCTTCCGGTAGCAACGACCATTGGTAACCACGACAGTGTTTCGAATCAGTACAGCCTGCATTTTAATAATCCAAATGCTTTTTCTGATACTGATATCAATTATGTACATGGAAAGACAAAGGCAGGAACTGATTACTATTATCGTTATGGAAATGTCCTGTTCATTGTTCTTGATACAAACAACTATAACTGTGCAACGCATGAGAATGTCATGAAAAAAGCAATCAATGAGAATAAAGATGCCAAATGGCGTATTGTGGTATTCCATCAGGATATTTACGGCAGTGGTTACGACCATTCCGATTCCGATGGTATGGTGCTTCGTACACAGCTTACTCCACTGATGGATAAGTATAAGATTGATGTGGTGATGCAGGGACATGATCATACCTATTCCAGAACCTTCCAGCTTGAGGGGGATGGAAAGGATCATACTTCTTACAGCACTTATGGATACAAATCTGTAGAGGAAGCTGAAAAAGACAGTGATTATCAGGCACAGAATAACTGCTATGAAATCGTAAACAAGACCGTTGGCGGAACCGTTACCAATCCGGAAGGAACCGTATATTTAGAGGCAAACTCTGCAACAGGTTCAAAATTCTATAACCTGATTGCTTCCAAACAGGACTTCATTTCTGAGAGAAGCCAGACCTGGACACCAACCTATTCCGTCGTAAAAGTAACGGACAAAAAGTTTTCTGTAACAACTTATGATGCAACGACCAGAAAACAGTTACAGGGATCTACTACATATACGATCGTAAAAGATGCGGTAAAGCAGACCATTCAGGCGAAGAACTCTTACAAAAAAACCGTAGGAGACAAAGCCTTTTCCTTAAATGCAAAAGCAAAAACACCGCTTACCTATACCTGTCTCTTATACACATCTCCGAGCCCACGAGACCGAGGC
>ENA-OXEX01000844-OXEX01000844.1-human-gut-metagenome-genome-assembly--contig:-NODE-844-length-11498-cov-8.772175_pt1 | contig 11498 bp, 10 predicted proteins | sample MGYA00249364_ERZ652261 | MGnify/ENA primary metagenome ERZ652261 (study PRJEB26925, sample SAMN05826642) | human gut metagenome | biome: ENVO:2100002; feature: ENVO:00000062; material: ENVO:00002003... | reverse complement strand
TTATTACAAATTTTTTTTATACTTTTCGACATATTGCGCCATAAAATGTGCTGTGATAAACTAAAGATATTTAAAATATTTCACATTTTGCTGCTTTCAGATGAGGTTATTATGAACTTAAAACAATATATCAGACATCTTCTTTATGATAATACAACTTATGAATCACCAGATATTTATCAGCGTTTCCGCATTGTCTGTCCGGAGTATTCGCAGCACGATATCGAAGTCAAACCATATCCCCTTCCGGAATCAGAGCACATGTTCGGACTGATCTGGGATATCCACGAACCTCACACTGTTTCTGCCACGATCATCCCCTCCGCTACCGCCTTTACTTACGAGAAACGGTTTGAACCGGGCATGCGCACCCAGATGCACTCACATGAATATCTCGAACTTTTTTATATCGTGGACGGCGAATACCGTCAAAAGATCCTCGGCAATGAATTTACTTTCCACAAGGGGGAACTCTGCCTGATCGACCGCAACTGTGAACATCAGGAAATCTTAGACAGTGGTTCTTCCACGATCTTATTTCTCGGTATCACAAATGCTATTTTTAATGATATCATGAAACATCTGAGCACTTCCGGAAGAATTGCTTCTTTTTTAAATATGGCATTATTAGAGCAGAAAAATCTGCAGCAGTATCTGCATTTCCGTCCACAGCCGGAGGGTATGGAAAAAATGGAACAGGCGCTTTATCAGCTGCTGTCCGAGTTAAAACAGCATGATGTTGCCTCCCCTTTGATCTGTCAGGGATTACTGCTGCGTATTTTCAGGATTCTTGGAACAAATTATGAATTTTCGCTGTCAAAACAACTGCGAAAACAGATGAACTGGATTTTATTTGAAGAGATCACAGATTATATGGAAAATCATCTGACCCAGATTTCCATTACAGGACTTTCTGAGGAATTTCATTTTCAGGAAGATTATTTTAACCGTCTCATAAAAACACAGACCGGGCTTACCTATACGGAATACTTACAGCTTCTGCGCCTGCGCCGCGCTGAAACGCTGCTTCTTACGACCGATGCCACGATCGACCAGATCACGGAAGCGGTCGGTTACCACAACAAAGGTTATTTCTATAAAATATTTACGGAACGGCACCAGCTTACGCCGGCACAGTTCCGCAAAAAGATGTAACTATTTTTTCAGATTTATCTTACAGATTCCATTTCCAGTCTCTTACCTCAGGCAGATCTTGACCGTACTCGTGGATGTACTGTTTGTGCTCTACGAGTTTGTCGTTCATCTGCTGTACCAGATAAGATCCTCTGTTTCCAAGCTGTGGCAGATATTTGATGACGTTCTTTACTAAGTGGAAACGGTCGATTTCGTTTTGTACACGCATATCAAACGGTGTTGTAATCGTACCTTCCTCCTGATAACCGTAAACGTGGATGTTGCGGTTGGTTCTGCGGTAGGTCAGCTCATGGATCAGTGTGTGATAACCGTGGAATGCAAAAATGATCGGTTTGTCTTTGGTAAAGAGTGCATCGTATTCTGCATCGCTGAGTCCGTGCGGATGTTTCGTGTTCGGCTCTAATTTCATCAGGTCGACAACATTGATCACACGGATCTTGATCTCCGGCAGTGCTTCTCTTAAGATCGTAACTGCTGCTAAAGTCTCTAATGTCGGGGTATCACCGCAGCATGCCATGACAACATCCGGCTCTTCGCCCTGATCATTGCTTGCCCACTCCCAGATACCGATACCCTGTGTGCAGTGTTTTACTGCCTGTTCCATGGTCAGCCACTGCTGTCTCGGGTGTTTGGATGTTACTAACACATTGACATAGTTACGGCTGCGGATACAGTGATCGAAGCAGGATAATAAACAGTTTGCATCTGGTGGCAGATAAAGACGTACCACGTCTGATTTTTTATTTGCAATGTGGTCTAAGAATCCCGGATCCTGATGTGTAAATCCGTTGTGATCCTGCTGCCATACATTCGAACTTAAGATCAGATTTAAGGATGCAATGGACTGTCTCCAAGGAAGCTGGTTGCAAACCTTTAACCATTTTGCATGCTGTGCACACATGGAATCAACCACACGGATAAATGCCTCATAACTTGCAAAGAATCCATGACGTCCGGTTAACAGATATCCCTCTAACCATCCCTCACACATATGCTCACTCAACATAGAGTCCATGACACGTCCGTCATGTGCAAGGAATTCATCCGTATCATAAGCCTCACCGTTCCAGTCACGGTTCGTTGCCTCAAATACTTTTCCAAGACGGTTTGACATCGTCTCATCCGGTCCGAAAATACGGAAGTTCTTTGCATCTTCATTTAACTCGAAAATATCTCTGACAAATCCGCCAAGTTCGATCATATCCTGCGCTTCCACAGCACCCGGCTTTGGAACATCCACAGCATAATCTTTAAAATCAGGCAGACGCAGATCGCGCAGTAATTTACCCCCGTTTGCATGCGGGTTTGATCCAATCCTGCGGTCGCCGGTCGGTGCTAATGCCTTTAATTCCGGAATCAGTTTTCCGTCCTCATCAAACAGCTCCTCCGGATGATAACTTAACAGCCAGTCTTTTAACATCTGAAGATGTTCCGGTTTGTCCATCATGATCGGAACCTGATGTGCACGGAAAGAGCCTTCGATCTGATTGCCATCCACTACCTTTGGTCCTGTCCAGCCCTTCGGGGTGCGGAGTACGATCATCGGCCATTTCGGTCTGGTCAGATCATCATTTTCTCTCGCATTTTTCTGGATCGCCTTGATCTCATCCATCGCCTGATCTAAGGCAGCCGCCATCTTGCTGTGCATATCCATCGGCTCATCGCCCTCCACGAAATACGGTTTCCAGCCGCATCCGTCGAAGAAATGCTCTAATTCTTCACGGGAAATACGTGCTAAGATGGTCGGGTTGCTGATCTTATATCCGTTCAGATGCAGGATCGGTAAAACCGCACCGTCTGTTTTCGGGTTTAAAAATTTGTTGCACTGCCAGGAAGTTGCAAGCGGTCCAGTCTCGGACTCACCGTCTCCGACGATACATGCTGCAACCAGATCCGGGTTGTCAAATACCGCACCAAAAGAGTGTGCCAGTGAATATCCAAGCTCACCGCCCTCGTTGATGGAACCAGGAGTTTCCGGTGCAACATGGCTTGAGATACCACCCGGAAAAGAAAACTGTTTACACAGTTTTTTCAGTCCGTCCATATCCTCTCCGATGTTCGGATATACCTCGCTGTAAGTTCCCTCTAAATATGTATTTGCCACAAAAAAGTTTCCACCGTGGCCAGGACCGGAAATTAAGATCATATCCTGATCATATTTTTTGATGACACGGTTTAAATGAACGTATACAAAGTTTTGTCCCGGAACGGTTCCCCAGTGTCCGACGATCTTTTTCTTTATATGATCCATCGTCAACGGCTCGCGTAATAACGGGTTGTCCAGTAAATATAACTGTGCTGCTCCAAGATAGTTTGCCGCACGCCAATAGGCGTCCATTTTTTTCAGGTACTCTTGGGTAACAGGCTGCTTTTCCACAGCGTTTACTTCTGCCATGCTGCTTTTTCCTCCTTTATTGAAACATTTCCTGTCTCGTTTGTTATATTTTAGACAATCTTTTTTCGGAGGGCAATTTCCCATTCCTGTTATCTTGTAAAAAAGTTACCTGATCCGACTGGTTGTGTGACAGCCTTTTTAGTTTTTCCTGACAGCAAGACAGTAATTAACATGCTCAAAGGCTTTCATATCCGCCCCTGCCTTGTCGATAATATCCCTTTGAATATCATCCGGTGTCAACAACTCATAAATCAGAAAGCCATGTTTCTCCAGGAGTTTTTCAATCTCGCTATAGGAAAAGGCTGATTGCATTGGCTCGCCACCTGCTTTTGCCATCATAATTGTGTTCTGCACACGCTTTTCGGAAGCATCAAAGAAATTCTCATCTGGATAATCAAACACAAGCGAACTCCCATCCGCACAAAGTTCGGAAAGTGCAGCCAACATCGTATTGATTGCTTCCGTCGAAAGATAATACGTTACGCCGAGCCATGAGAAAAATGTTTTCACAGATGCGTCAACCCCCCATCGATCAGACGTTCCGCTACATTATCTTTCGTAAAATCCGCAGGAACAAAGGTGAGATTATCAGGAATCGTCCAACCGGCACGGGTGATCCGTTCTATTTTATCTTTCTGCGTCAGGGGATGATCGACTTCAAATACCCTATGTTTTGATAAGAATTCTTTTTCCCGAAAAGCGAAGGTATCCAGACCTGCGCCAAGCATAACATATTGCTTTGTGCCAGTCAGAACGGCGGCATATTCTTCTGCTGTCATCAGCTCTTTTGCAAGATGATCCGCGAAAACCGGATGATCTTCATTTTCTGCATGAAACGCCCGTCCAAATGAACTCATCAGGGCAGTAATACTAACTTCGTTATTCATTCCTTTGTCCTCCATGTTTGATGTTTCCCCTATTTTTCTTCCATTTCTTTCGTATTTGCATGAAACAGCTCCAGTGCCCGTATGAAGCAGTTGCATTTCTACGGTAAGACCTGTGTCATTTACAGGCGTGCTGAGTGTATTGATTACAAAACGCAGAGCAAACCTTCATCTATCAGGTCTTACTCTGCGTCTAAGCGTCTGGCGTTTTAATTTCTTCAATTTTTTTATTTCTAAAATAAATCACACAAGTATATTTACATTTCGGACAAAATAACGGAAAATCCTCTAACTAATTTCTTTTCTATATTTTCAACCATTTATACCACCTCACCTTTTCCTGATTGCAATGATCTTTACGCTCTCTTAACCTCTTGAATCGTCATAATATCTCAAGCGAAATCTGCGTGGTTCGTTATGCGTTTTTCTCATATAACTTTCTCATTGCGCTGCCAATACTGCATCTCTAAGATACATTTTATCCATGTCGCACCCTCATCATATTCGTACTTCAAGGATAGAGTTGATTATCTGTCGGAAACCATAGTCAAGGAACTCCTCTTCTGTCATACCATTCTGCGCGCAAATGAATTTTCCCTTTGTCTCGGCAAGCGCAAGCAGCGAATCAATGCTTGTGGAGAGGACATAGACCGTCAGCACAGGAACAACTTCTTTTCTTACCTCGCCGCTTTTCTGCCCACGCACAATGAGTGTTTCAAGAATCTCATTTATCTCCGTCCCAAGGCAAAGTATATTTTTCACTGTATCTGAAGCTGCCACTTGCTCGATCTCCGCCGCGCCAGAACGCTTCAAGGTTTCAAGCGAGTTGGGATACTCCTGTCTGTAACGGCTCTTCGCTCTGCACACCGCACGGCAGGCATCGACAAACCCTGCATTATCATTTACAGCATTTTCTATATCCGTCTTTAGTGACCGCAGCCCCTTTTCAATAATGTGGTGCAGAATATCCTCCTTGCTCTCATAATATGCGTAGATCGTGCGCCGACTGTATTCGGACGCTTTTGAAATATCATCTATCGTCGTCTGCGCGTAGCCTTTTTCCGAAAAGAGCTTTTCCGCAGCTGTCATGATCCGTGCTCTATGTAACGAGGTGACTGCTTCTTTTCTGCTCATTTGTTCTATGGTAGACTCCTATTCTAAAAAGTATACTGTGAGTATACTATGTAATTTTGACATTGTCAACCAAAAAATCGCAAAGGAATTTTCACCGCATGAAATACATGGAACGCCGCGGAAGTGGTCTACGCAAATTTTGGCTTTCTGCATAGAATCCAAATCAAAGAAAGAGCTTGCATCATTTTGCGGCTTCAAAGATTTAAGGAACTTCACTTTGAAACATATCAACCCGTTTGGGTATAAGAAAACCCCGGAAAGCCTTGATTTTCCGGGGTTTGTAAACATAATTCGATTGTCTCTTTCGAGATAATTATCTCTTTGAAAACTGTGGAGCGCGACGAGCTGCTTTGAGACCGTATTGCGCGAGTTTTTGAGCTGTTTTCCCTTGATACTCCGGGATTTTCCGGCTTTCTGCCTCTCAGTTATCCGGTGTGCGGACCATAAAAAACGGCATTTTTTCATTCAGCAATAGCCTGATGAAACGCACCATTTACTACCCCAAACAGCTCCTCTGGTTTATTGTACTTCACTTTTGCATAGATGTCCATAGTTGTTTTGCTGTTTTCGTGTCCGGCAAGGTATTGGACGGTCTTTGGATCAACACCAGCATAGAGAAGATTGGTAATGTAAGTGTGCCGCAGCTGATGCGGGGTTACATCAAAGTCCAGCGTATATCTGATTTTGGGTTGATTTTTCTGGGTCATGCCCAGCGTTGGGGTAACCGTGTATTTGATGCTCTGCCCATTCACATACTTATAATAGTTCCGGGGCTTAGTGGAGCGGACAACGACATACTGCCACACTCTTTGAAACTGCGAAGCAGCCAGCGGCTCCCCTTTGCTGTCAGCAATCACATAATCTGATATGGAATTTTCTTTCGTTTCTCTCAGACAATCCACCAAACACTTCGGTATCGGAATATCCCTTTTTGCCGCCGGAGTCTTTAGCACCGTAGAAATCACGGGTCTGTTATGCTCTGTACGCCATGCCCGCCTCACCGATAGATAAGGTGTATCCTCGTCCAGAAATACACAATCCCATTGCAGTGCAAGAATTTCTTCCCGACGCAGACCGGAATACAAACCGAGCATAATAAACAAATATGGAGGAAGTCCCTTGACTGTATCCAGAAGCACGGCTACCTGCTGATCTGTCAATGCCTCCTTCTTTTTTGTCGGTTTTCCGCCTTTACCGGATATTCCCGCACAGGGATTGTGTTCAAGAATTTGGTTTCTCTCTGCCGCATAAAAAATGCACTTGAGTAGCATATTGACCTTATTGTATAAGCCTTCCGATTTCTTTGACAATGGAACAAGCGCCAGCCGAATATCGTCAGCAGTCACTTCTTCCATATACATCTCTCCCAGAGGTTTGATGATATAGTTTGTCATATCCCTCGTATAACCTCTGAGTGTAGACGCAGACACCTTTGCCGACTGCATCAGCAGCCACTTCTCTCCATACTCGGCTACTGTCGGGTGCTGCCGGTGAAAGATAATTTCTTCCACCTGCTTCCGGGCCTCTAACTGCTTCTCATACAATTCTTCACAAGTTGCGGCATACAAACTCAACTCTTTGCCATCTGCATCCGTAATCCTGGTTCTGTAATACTGGATTCCTTTCAATGTAATGGTCCCGTACTTCGGGATCTGTGTTTTCTTTTTTGCCATCTTTGATCGTCCTTTCTTGATAATGTGTAGTCTCCGTATCTACACTCTCTTTTTATCAGAAAGCCCCGATTTAATCAAAGATACGGCTGAGGTAAAACAAAGAGCGAGACATCCTTGCCTCGCTCCTTCTTCATTTCCTATTTGTTATTACTGTGCTGCATCCCAGCTTGCAAACGCACAGTTCATTGATCTGACCAGCTCATCTGGTCTGTTGTACTTAACCTTTGCATAAATGTCCATGGTAATCTTGCTGCTTTCATGGCCTGCCAGGTATTGAACCGTTTTGGGATCTACCGATGCATGAATGAGATTGGTAATGTAAGTATGCCGCAGCTGATGGGGTGTTACTTCAAAGTCCAGACTGTAAACCACTTTTCCGTTATGAGCAGCCTTTTCTCCCAAGACAGGTGTGACAGTATGCTTTACTCTTTTTCCATCTTCATACCGATAATAGCTCCGCTCCTTGACCGTCCTCGTAACAATATACTGCCAAAGTCGCTTAAACTGCGTGTAGGACAGCGGTTCGCCATCCCGGTTTGAAACCACGTACTCCGAAGTCGAAGTTTCCTTTGCTGCTTTCAAACACTCAGCCAAGCAAACAGGAAGGGGGATATTTCTCTCCGCAGCCTTGGTTTTCAATTCATCCGAAATCACCGGTCTGTTGTGTTCTGTATGCCATGCCCGCCTTACCGTCAGATATGGAGTATCCGTATCCAGATATACTGAATCCCATTGCAGAGCAAGAATTTCTTCCCGGCGCAGACCCGCATACAAACCGATCATGACAAAGACATAAGGCGGCAAATCTCGGATAGCATCCAAAAGTCGCTCCACCTGTTCATCTGTCAAAGCCTGACGCTCCTCTTGAGGAACACCGCCACCTTTTGTTGTCAGATAAATCGTTGGGTTATGGTCAATGATCCTGCTTTCCATCGCTGCGCGAAAGATAGACTTGTAAAGGATCACCACAGATTTATAAACCGATGCAGATTTCTTGGAAACCGGAACAAGGGCAAGTTGAATATCATCCAGACTAACCTCTCCCATCCGTTTATCTCCCAATTCCGCTATAATATGCCGCCTGACCTTTGAGGTGTAATCCGTCAAGGTAGTGGCTCGTACATGAACCGACTGCATCAGCAGCCACTTTTCACAATACTCTGCAACTGTGGGCGTTTTCCGATGAAAAGTAGCATTCTCAATCTGTTCCAACGCAAGCGTTTCTTTGTTATATAGTTCTTCAGGTGTTTTTGCGTAGATAGCTACGAGCTTACCATTCGCGTCTTTGATTCTGGTCCTATAATATAGGACACCTCTTTTCATAACTGTGCCATATGTACTGATGAAGGAGCTTCCTGTATACTTTAAAAAGTAAAAGGAATTGACCAAAAAGAATACCTCAAGTAAATTTAGATTATTACTGACCTGCCAGTTGGTAAAATCTAAAAACACAAGAGGTATTCAAGATGAATGTTAAAGCAACAAGAATAAAAAAGCAAGTAAATGTAGAAAATCAGGCAATAAAGCTTCTGTCAAAAGAAGAATTGGGCATAAAAATAGAGGTGATTAAAAAAGAACTGAGATCCTATACTTGGCGAGACTTGGAAACAAATGGTAAGTTTGCTAAGAACGATAAACTCTCCTTCATTACGGATGACATGCTTATAGCAGGATGCGATATAGGCAGTGAGACTCATTATATTAGGGCAATCGATGTCAGAGGAAGAGAGCTAAGCAGCGGGGCATTCGAGTTTAGCAATACTTCAGAAGGCTTTGCGAATGCCAAGGCATGGGTGCTGGCACTTGCGGCAAAAAACGATAAGAAACAGATAGTGCTGGGTCTTGAACCGACAGGCCACTACTGGTTTGCATTGGCTGCATGGATGGTTTCTAACGGAATCAGCGTTGTCCAGGTAAATCCATATGCTGTAAAGCAGAGTAAAGAAATAGAAGACAATAGCCAGCTCAAGGCATGATTGCCTTTAGTAAAACGCTTTGCAAATTCCACACCCAGCCGGTTCGCTTCTTCCGGGGAGATCTCTCCGGGACGGAAGGACTGGCGCACATGATAGGCAATCACATCATCTGTACCACGCACTCGTCCGGTAGCGGCAATGTACTGCCGCTTTGCCAGAAGGAACTCCGCATCCGCAGTCCGGCTGTCACACGCATAGCCGGTAATGAGCCTGCCGTTATCTGTTTTCTTTGGATTGGCCACATAGTCGATGATGTCACTGATCGCCCGACTCTCTGTGCGGCCTTTGCCGACATGAAGCGGCATGATTCTTGTAGTTGCCATAATAGAAGGTCCTCCTCTCATAAATATTTTTGTTTTCGCTGAACTCTTTGCTTCTATCGTTGCAATAACTTTCTCCGCTGGGTATAATAAAAAAGAACTTTCTACAACCTCAAAGGAGGGATTTCTATGATAGAACAGCTCATTGCTGAAGCAACCGAATGTGATTTCAAAGTTGCTCTCGAAACAAAAAAGCCAAAAAGCTGGTTAAAAAGTGTCAGTGCCTTTTCCAATGGAATCGGCGGCACTCTGTTTTTCGGAATCTCTGATGACCGGAAACCTATCGGCTTGTCCGATGTTCAAAAGGATGCTGAAGCGATCAGCCGCTTAATCAAAGAACGTATCACACCATTACCTCAGTTTATCTTAAAACCATTACAGGAAGATGGTAAAAATCTATTAGCTCTGGAGGTTTCTCCCGGCCGCAGCACCCCATATTATTACAAGGCAGACGGAGTGATGGAAGCATATATCCGTGTTGGAAATGAAAGCGTAATTGCCCCGGATTACATTGTAAATGAACTGATCTTAAAGGGAACCAATCAGTCCTTTGATACCCTAACAACAGACGCGGTAAAAAAGGATTACAGCTTTACACTTCTGGAAGCAACCTATCTGGAACGGACTGGTCTCCGCTTTGAGCCATCCGATTATGTTTCCTTCGGTTTGGCTGACAAAAATGGGGTCTTGACCAATGCCGGAAAGCTCATGACCGATCAGCACACAGTTTATAACTCCCGTATGTTCTGTACCCGGTGGAATGGCTTGGAAAAAGGCTCTATCTTTGATGATGCGCTGGACGATAAAGAATACGAGGGAAATTTGATTTATTTACTGAACAGCGGCAGTGAATTTATTCGCAATAATTCCAAAGTCCGTTTTGTCAAAAAGGCACAGTATCGTGTAGACAAGCCGGATTATGCTGAACGAGCTGTGACAGAGGCTCTTGTCAATGCGCTTATCCATCGTGATTATATTGTGCTTGGCAGCGAAATCCATATTGATATGTTTGATGATCGGGTGGAAATCACATCTCCGGGCGGTATGTTTGGCGGCGGCTCAATTCAGGAATACGATATTTACAGTATCCGTTCGATGCGACGAAACCCTGTGATTGCTGACCTGTTCCACCGCATGAAGTACATGGAACGCCGTGGAAGTGGCCTACGCAAAATCGTCAGTGAAACTGAAAAGCTGCCTGGATACACAGAGGCATATAAGCCAGAATTTTCCTCAACAGCGACAGATTTCAGAGTTATTTTGAAAAATGTGAATTACCATCTTAGTCAGAAAGACTTAGTCAGTGACCAAGATTGTGACCAAGTTAGTGATCAAGATAAATCACAGGACATCCTACACGCAGTCTTGGATTTTTGTATAACAGAAAAAAGCAAACAAGAAATTTGCTCGTTTATTGGTTATCGAAATCTCACTTATTTTACAAGAAAATATTTGAATCCTCTACTGGCAAGTGGCCAGCTTAAAATGACTATTCCAGATAAGCCAAACAGTCGAAAACAAAAATATATTACAGTTCGTTCCGAATAAACAGCGAAGCAGGGCATTGGGTCTCATCTCCCATTGTCCTGCTTCTTTTCATTCCAGATTATATTCACATCATTTACCCATACATCCAATCCTGGATCGCAAATTTCAAATCCTGTACCTTACCCAACAGCCAGATCGCCGCAAGCGGCAATCCCATCGGGCTAATCAAAAAAGCTATAACCAGCAAAATCGCACCATTCTGCGGGGAATAGGTAATAAGCACAGCCACGCCAAGCAGAGCAATTACCGTGCTGAGTAGACCAAGCACCAGACCAGATATGTAGATCAGCCCCGTGCAGAGCCAGACAAAAAGCGTCAACACCAAAAAGACCGGTGCAGTTACGATCATCAGCAGGCATTTCAAAATCTTCATTCCAGTTTCTCCTTCCAACGCTCCAGATGCCGTTTGCACC
>ENA-OXEX01000835-OXEX01000835.1-human-gut-metagenome-genome-assembly--contig:-NODE-835-length-11590-cov-7.356047_pt1 | contig 11590 bp, 11 predicted proteins | sample MGYA00249364_ERZ652261 | MGnify/ENA primary metagenome ERZ652261 (study PRJEB26925, sample SAMN05826642) | human gut metagenome | biome: ENVO:2100002; feature: ENVO:00000062; material: ENVO:00002003... | reverse complement strand
TCTACACTATCCTCTTCGTCGGCAGCGTCAGATGTGTATAAGAGACAGGTCTTATATAACAAGGCAGAGATGACAGACGAGGACGGTATGAGACTGTGCGAGCTCGAAGAGCAATTCGCCGAGATGGATGGTTGGAGTGCCGAGAGCGACGCCGAAATACTGCTCAACGGCCTCGGCATAACAAACGACCTCCACTATCTCAAAATGAGCGAGCTTACGGGCGACCAAAAGGTTAAGGTTCTGCTTGCGCAGGCTCTTTTCGGCAACCCCGACATACTTCTTATGGACGAGCCGACAAACCACCTCGACCTTGAAGCCATAGCTTGGCTTGAGGATTTCCTTATCGACCTCGACTCTACCGTTATAGTTGTATCGCACGACCGTCACTTTTTAAACAAGGTTTGCACCCACACGGTAGATATTGACTATAAGAAAGTCACCATGTATGTGGGAAATTATGATTTCTGGTATGAATACACACAAATGGCTCAGCGTCAGATGCGCGAGCAAAACAAAAAGGCTGAGGCAAAAATCAAGGAGCTTCAGGACTTCATATCCCGTTTCAGCGCAAATGCATCAAAATCGAAACAGGCCACAAGCCGCAAAAAACTTCTTGACAGCATAAAGGTTGAGGATATTCCCGTATCGTCAAGACGTTTTCCGTATGTTGACTTCAAGCCCGACCGCAAAGTAGGCAACGAGGTGCTGACCGTAACGGGAATCTCAAAGACGATAGGTGACAGAAAAGTTCTCGACAACGTAAGCTTTACCATACTGCCGAGACAAAAAGTCGCTTTTGTCGGCAGTGACCCTCTTGCAAAAACAACACTATTCAAAATTCTCATGGAAGAAATCGAGCCGGACGAAGGCACATTCAAGTGGGGTGTAACCACATCACGCAGTTATTTGCCGACGGACAACTCCGCTTATTTCGACGGCTGTGAAGACTCTCTTATAGATTGGGTAAGGAGCTACTCAAATCTTGTTTTTGAAGCCGATATAAGGAGCTGGCTCGGCAGAATGATGTTCTCGGGAGAAGAAGCCACCAAAAAGGCAAACGTGCTCTCCGGCGGAGAGCGTGTAAGATGTATGCTCTGCAAAATGATGCTCTCGGGCGCAAATGTACTCTTGCTTGACGAGCCGACAAACCACCTCGACCTTGAATCCATCGCCTCATTAAACGACGGCCTTATCAAATATCCCGAAACAATACTTTTCACATCGCATGACCATCAGTTTGTGGAGACGGTTGCCGACCGTATAATCGACGTAACACCCGGTCACTTCTTTGATGAAGCGATTACCTTTGACGAATACGTTGAAAAAACATCGGAGCAAAATGATAAAAAATAACGATAAATCCAAACCATATTCACACCCAAGGTGGAATGATACTTCATTGCCTGAAACAATAGGTTATACAGAGCCCAATCCAAAAGAGTATGAAAAGGATCACGAAGAATTTATTGAATACTTAAAAAAAGATTGGTCGTAAATTTTAACAATTAAATACATCAAGCACTTTGCAGAAATGCAAGGTGCTTTTTTAATGCTGTTTTGCAGCTTTGCGGCTGTTAAATATAAAATCACGGGACAAAACCCGTTAATCAAACAGCGAAGCGGTATGGATGAAATGATAAAGCGCATAAAACCGTATGCAATTTTAGTATATGGCGGAGAGGTTGAGTACGATTATAAGGACATTCCTGTATATTACTGCGAAAACAAGGTTACCGAGAGATTGAAAAGTGTAAAGTGATAAGATATAATGGGCGGAAGAGGAGCAAGCAGCGGAATATCTGATAATGGTATTCCTTATGGGAAAGAATATACATCCGTTTTGAAAAGCGGCAATATAAAGTTTGTTAAGAAAAATGACGAATCCGCTTCGTCACCATTGGAAACAATGACAAAAGGTCGTGTATATGTTACCGTAACGCAAGATGATAAACTCAAATCAATTACCTATTACGACAATCACAATAAAAGATTCAAACAAATTGACTTAGACCATTATCATAAAATTAACTGTAACCTTGAGAAGCCTCACACGCAATATGGGTATTATCATAACGGCAAAGCTATTATTTCTCAGACGAAAGAGCAAAAAATGATTGACAGGGTAATTAAAATATGACAATATAATAACAGATAAGTTGTAGTATAGTAGGATTACGCCCACTAAAGCTGACTTAAATGTAATGAGGAATCATAAGTTAATTAAGCATTATGCTTTTTAGCCTCTTTGTTTTCTTTGTTTTAGAAGCATGGGAGACTCCGGTGCAAATCCGGGCGCTTATCATTATAATACAATCATTTAACCGTTGACTCAACAGTCAGCGGCTATAACCACAACGGAAATGACACAGCTAAGGGGTATGCTAACTTAACAACCGAAGAAAAAACAATGATTGTCAGAGTTAAAAAGCTGTGGGATAAGAATAAAGGAATATAGTTTAAGTCTGGGAAAACGGCTTTGCAAAAAGCATTTTTCGGGTTCAAATCCCGATATTCCGCAGGGTGCAGTAATGCGCCCTGTTTTCATTTTTAATACTTTTACCGCCAGCTTAATCAGTCAATGGTTGACAGAGTTAAAAAGCTGTGGGATAATAAAAAAGGCGATAGGTAGTAGTATAGGATGAGTACGCTTCCATCGTGTTGAGGCCCCGGTGGAAATCCGGGCGCCTATCGCTGTAAATATACTTATTGTTTACCGTTGACTCAACAGTCAGCGGTATTTTTATATCCAAAAAGAGAATTGACAATGCTTAATATAGAGTTACAACATTCGGTGGCAGAGGAGCAGACAGCTATAATTTAAGTGGTAGTTCGATTGCTCTTCTTTAATTATGTACGGACTTTTGTACGGACTTTTTGAGCATTTTTACGGACTTTTTTTCCTATTTCGGCGCTTTGCATTTTCATAAAAAGGCAAAACATAAACCCCTAAAAAGCTTATAACATCAAGCTTTTTAAGGGTTTTATGAATGGTGAGCCATCGGAGATTCGAACTCCGGACACCTTGATTAAAAGTCAAGTGCTCTGCCAACTGAGCTAATGGCTCATATAAAAAGCGTTTTACCGCTTTTATATTTTAGAAAAAGAGAAGCAGAAGTGTGGCACCGAGTGCAAGCACAAAAAAGAATAAACCGAAGTATTTCGTAAATCTGCTGAGCTTAGCCTCCATGGTTCTGCCTTTATTCTTACCGAAGAAGGTATCGGCACCGCCGGCGATTGCACCGGAAAGGCCTGCCTGACGACTCTCCTGCATAAGGATAACAACGGTCAGTATAACAGATGATAATATAAGTAATACAGCAAGAATTATTTCAAGAGCCGACATTTTCTTCCTCCGTTCAAATTTGAATTCGTTTTCAGAATGCTAAAGCATTCTATCATACTGGGTGTAAAAAAGCAAGTCTTTTTTATAATTTTTTTATATGCCGGGAAAATTCATTGCATATATCGCCGATTTCGGAGCATATTATTTAATGCAGAAGCTTTTACACATAAAGAGCGTTTGCCGTAAAAGCTTTTGTGCCGCTTGCAGCTTTCATTGCCGCGAGCGGTTTTTTATCGGCTCGCATAAAAAGCATTGTGAAACAACATCATTGGCCGGTCGTGATGCTCTCTCCGGATGAAGTCTCGCTTTCCGAAGTCTCTGCGGAAACACCGGAGTTGTATATGTAATTTGAGCCTTTGTCGGTATCCGCCGCGGCTTCAGTCGTTGTTTTCTCAAAAAGGCCTGTATAATTTTTTATGACGCCGAACCCGGTTAAAATCGAAAAGGCACTTACCAAAGCAAGGAGCACCGCCACCACGGTCAAAAACACCGCAAGCCCCTTTTCTGCGTTTTTGCTTCCGCCGCCGTTCTTTGCTTTGACAGCTTCTTCAAACATCATCGGCTGATTTTCGCCGTAAAAATATGTTTCCTCGGGTCTTGCCTCGCTTCGCTTTGTGCCATTCGAAAAATCATATTGAAATTCCTCACAGGCACGTTTTTTTTGCTCGCCCGCACGCGGCAAAGCAGGCTTGCTGCCGTATGATGAATTCTTTTCCGTATCCGTTTCGAGCATGACACAGCCTCCTTGGAAATCAATTTAAATAATTTTAGCATTGTGCGCATAAAAAGTCAATTACTGCCGGTTTTTGCAAAAAAGTTCGCGTGCTTTGCGGCAATATTCGCCATATGAATGTTCGCCATATGATAAATATAAAATAAATTACCGTAAAATTATTGAATTACGGAAATCATTATGCTAAAATAATAAAAATATTTTTATTTTTTACAAATAATTTCCGGGATGTGATTTTTTTGGGAGAAAATGCCACCAGTACAACTGTTGCTGAGCCGTCCGAGCAGGAGCTTGAAAAAGAGGTCAAAAAAGGCTCCGAGCAAAACAGACGTTATATCCGTCCGAGCGAGCTCGTTGCGTTTTTGCTTACGACCTTCGGTCAAAAGAACCTTGACCAGTTTGTAAACGCATACAGGCAGTTCTTTATGATAAGCTTTCTCGGAATTTCGGGACGTGCCTACGGTCTTATAGTCTTTATTGAATCAATATACGACGCCGTTGACGATTCTCTTTCGGGTCTTATTATTGACAGAACAAGAACTCGTTGGGGCAGACTTCGCCCGTACATGATAATCACCGTACCGATTTGGGGTCTTGCCACGCTGATGCTTTTCACAACGCCGCAGTTCCTCTCGGGTAACACATCAAAAATAGTTTGGGCAGTAATTGCAATATTCGCATACAATTTAGGTATGTCATATTTCAATGCCTGGCAGATACTTCTTTACAATATCACCCCGAGCCTTCGCGAGAGAGACAACCTTATAGCGACTTCAAAGTTCTTTGAGCTTTTCGGAACGTGGATTCCGGCTTTTGTGCCGATATTTGTTTCGTTTATGCCGAAGATTTCGAAAAGCATCGGTATGCAGGACGTCTACTCCGGATTTGCCGTAGCCATGATGGTAATAGCCGGCGGCACGGCAATATACGGATTCTTTGCAATGAGAGAAAGAGTCCCGCTCGCATCTCGTGAGCAGATGCAGGAAATCAGCGTTCTTGATTCGTTTAAAAATGCGGTCAAAAACAAGCCTATGTTTATACTTATGCTCGCAAACTTTTTCAACGGATTCAAATCAGTCGGAGCTTCTACCGAAAGCTTCTTTTGGCTTCACAACACGGGCAGCCTTGCAAACGGCACAATAGCCGGCTTATTCACGGGCATTCCCAACTTCATAATAACGCCGATTACGCCGAAGCTTATACATAAATTCGGTGCCAGAAACACCGCAATCGGTGCCGGCATTTTCGGCGGCATAGCATACACGCTGATGTTCATAATAGGTTATGCTCCGTTCGGAAGCTATTCCGGTGCGGAAAGGTACAAGAATTACAGCGGCGGCAGCGGAGTCGCAAATATGGTTTACATTACCATAATGCTGACAATATGCGGTCTGCCGAACTGTATAATCCGTGTTTGTCAGGCGGTTTTGCAGGGTGATGTTTACGATTACAGCGAATGGAAATACGGTGTCCGCAATGAGGGCCTTGTAGCAACGGTATCAAACTATTTTACAAAGCTTGCCAATGCCGTTACCGGACTTCTCTCGGGTCTTGTCATAACCTTCGTCGGCTACACCTCGCACAAGGACGCACTTGGTAACGTACTACGTGACACAAGTCCGAAGGTTCTCATGGGATTTTTTGCGGTATTTGCCCTTATGCCTGCCATTGCAAGATTTCTCTTTGGTATAATACTTATATTCTTTAACGTTCACGGCAAATTCAAGGAAGATATGATGAAAGAGCTTGAAGAGAGACGCCTTGAAAGAGTACGCAAGATGACCGAGGAGGAAAAAGCACTCGAAAGCTCGGATGCAAACGGCGAAATTCCGATAAACGCCGACAACTGACGCTTCGGCAGAATCACAACAATAAAAGACGTGAAGTGAGAAAAATCTCGCTTCACGTCTTTTTTATATACTGATTATGTAATCAATATCCCACGCTGCCCGTTAAAGTCTCGTCATCGTCAATCCACTTTTTCACATTGACTATGCGGTAATCATCGTGAGTGTCACGGATAATAACATGGTCTATTCCGGAATTTATTATCACTCGTTTGCAAAGTGCACAGCTGCTCGCCTCTTTTACGTATTCGCCGGTATCGCATTCTATTCCGACAAGATACATTGTGCTTCCGAGCATTTGATTTCTCGCCGCGCTTATAACGGCATTCATCTCGGCGTGTACACTGCGGCAAAGCTCATATCTCTCGCCGCGCGGAACATTAAGCCTTGTACGGACACAGTAATTTAAATCAGTACAGTTTTCTCTGCCCCTCGGTGCACCGCTGTAACCGGTTGATATAACCTCATCATCCTTGACTATGACCGCACCGAAATGACGTCTCAGGCAAGTGCTTCGCTGAGCCACCGCCTCAGCCAAATCAAGATAATAATTTATCTTATCGCGTCTTTCCATATGTCTCCTATGTCTCCTCCGTTTACAAATCTCTGAAGATATTTTATCACAGCGCAAAACCGTGTTCAAGACGTAATAATCAACAAATTTCGACATTAGCAAAACTGCATATAAAAAGAAAAGTCGGACTGCACTAAAAACGCAATCCGACTTTTGCCAAATTAATCTTCTACCGTAAAGGAGTCTTTACCCAAACCGCATACCGGGCAAACCCAGTCCTCGGGAACATCCTCCCACGCGGTTCCGGGAGCTACGCCGTTATCGGGATCTCCCACTGCGGGATCGTAAACATAGCCACAGGGGCATACATATTTTTTCAAAGCAAACACTTCCTTACAATACATTTATTTGACAAAGCTTAAAAAATCAACCGAAGTATCTCTTGAGAAGACCCTCAAAGGCTCTGCCGTGTCTCGCTTCGTCACGAGCCATCTCATGAACGGTATCGTGAATAGCGTCAAGGCCCTCTTCCTTAGCTCTCTTAGCAAGTTCAAACTTACCGAGTGTAGCACCGTTCTCTGCTTCGGCTCTCATCTCAAGGTTCTTTTTGGTGCTGTCTGTGACGACCTCACCGAGAAGCTCTGCAAATTTAGCGGCATGCTCTGCCTCTTCATAGGCAGCCTTTTCCCAGTAAAGACCGATTTCGGGATAGCCCTCTCTGTGAGCTACTCTTGCCATTGCAAGATACATACCGACCTCGGAGCATTCGCCTGTGAAGTTAGCGCGAAGACCCTCAAGGATATCCTCGGGAACATCCTTTGCAATACCTACAACGTGCTCTGCAGCCCAAGATTTTGACTCCTCTTTAACCTCTTTGAAGGTTGAACCGGGAGCGCCGCACTGAGGGCACTTTTCAGGCGGATTTTCGCCTTCGTAAACATAACCGCATACGGGACATACAAATTTTTTCATTTTTAATTCCTCCAAGAATTTAATTATTATCTTTATTATTTGACACGAACAAATGCTTTAAACATTCTTCGCATTTGCCGTAAAAGATTAGGCTGTAACCCTCTGCCCTGCCCTTGAAATCACCCAAGCAACGTGCCGTAACGGACGAGTCAAGCGGCTCAGAGGGTAAATCGAAATATCTGCCGCAGGATGTGCATTTGAAATGATAATGCTGATTTGTATTAGCGTCAAAATGCTCCTCCCCGCCGAGGGTAAGGCTTATGATTTTGCCGCTGTCACGAAGAAGAGTAAGATTGCGGTAGAGAGTACCGAGGCTTAAATTCGGAATATCCTCCCTGACGGAGAGATAAAGCTCCATGGCAGTCGGGTGGTCATACCTGTTTTTTAAATTTTCAAGGATTGCCTCCCTTTGCCGACTGTAACGCTGTTCCTGCAATATTCAGCCTCCGTTCTTAATATATCGGATAACGTGCGCCGTAAAAAGCCGTGTCTATATCATCGGCTTTAACTGCGTTTTACGTTGCGGCTTGTAGCCGCTCAATAACCAGTAACGATTATCGTTATTATTATAATAACACAGATTTTTATTTTTGCAAGTGTTTTTTGAAATTTTTTTAAAATTTTTTCAAAGCTGTAAAATCAACGGCATATCCAATTTGCACAGCGGTGTAATATTGCGGACAGGATTTGAATAAATATTCTTAGAAACGAAAAATACATTTCAGCAAAGAGGAGAGACAGTAATGGATTTTTGTGCGGAAACGAATGAAGTTTCAAAAAGAAAAACAGCCTGTCGGGAAGCTTTGGAGCAACCTATTGAATGTGATATAACGCTGCCCGAATACCTCCCCGATATTCAAAGAGTATTAAAATGTTCGCTGACTGCACATATAAGCAGCGTTCAGAAAACCGGCGACAGGGTAACGGCAGACGGAACGGGGCGTCTCTCGGTACTATACATGAGCGATACCGGAAAGCTGCAATGCCTTGAGCAGGGCGTCCCCTTTTCTCGTTTTTTTGAAAACAGAGCGGTTGAGGAATGCGAATGCTGCGTCAGAGCGAAAACGGAATATGTCAACTGCCGTGCCGTTTCCGGCAGGCGACTTGATATTCACGGCAGCATAAGCATAACATTTTCATGCTATTCGTGCGAGCGTAAAAAACTTATTTGCGCATGCCGCGGCGGCGGGGTCGAAACCAAAATCGAAAAGAATGAAGTGTGCAATATGCTCGGCTGTTCGGAAAAGGGCTTCACCGTCAGCGAAATATACGAAATCGGAGATGCAAAGCCGTCGATATCGCAGATAGTGCGTTCCTACGCAAGTGCCGTAATAGAGGATACAAAGGCGGTATCGGGAAAAATTCTTATTAAAGGCGAGCTTACCGTAAAAACTCTCTATATTGCAGAGACAAATGACAACGAGTTGCAAACAACCGAGCACACCATGCCGATAAATCAAATAGTTGAAGTCGAAAAAGCAGACGACGAAAGCATCAATATAATAAAGCTTGTGATTTCGGATTTAGCCGTATCCGCTAAGTCCGACGCCGCAGGAGCACTTCGCCTTTTGGACGCAGGAGCCGAAATACGCGCATACACCGAAACATACAAAAGCGAAGAAATGAGCATGGTGACGGACGCATATTCGGTAAATTACGAAATCGAATCAAAGCTGACACCGACGGAGATACGGCGGCTTGACGACAGCTTTACCGACACTCATCTTTGCAGGGGCAGGCTCGATTTATCGGGTACCGATACCGAGAGAATTTTAGATATGTCAGTCGCCGGCATAGAGTACAATACCTCACGCGTAAAAGACGAGCTTTTAATCTCGGGGGCAATAAAAGTTAATCTGCTCACCGTAAGCAAAGAAAACGAAATATCGTTTTTTGAACGGCAATTTGATTTTGAATACCGACGCCGTGAGGAATTCTCGGGCGAAAGAACGGAATTTTCGCCGTTTATAACCGTCACGGGATCTGATTATATACTTAATTCCGGTGACACTATTGACGCCCGTGTGGAAATTACAATATCCGCAGCTGTTTTTTCCGTAAGCACGGTAAACGTCATTACGGATATTACCGTTGACAGTGAAAGGCCGAAAAAGCCGTCCGAAGCCGCACTTACGGTATATTTCGCCGACAAGGGCGAAAAAGTATGGGATATAGCGCGACATTACAACACGACAGCCGACAAAATTATAAGTGAAAACAATCTTGAGGGCATGCTCGTCACCGAAAAATGCAGGCTGCTCATTCCGCGTGCATAAGGGGGAGCCGAAAATGAAAAAAACAAGTATTTACAACGATATTGCAAAAAGAACCGACGGCGACATCTACGTTGGCGTCGTAGGTCCCGTGAGGACGGGAAAATCAACGTTTATAAAGCGATTTATGGACACCCTTGTGATACCGAATATAGATAACGCCGGTCAGCACGACCGAGCGGTAGACGAATTACCGCAATCCTCCGCCGGCAGAACAATAATGACGACCGAGCCGAAATTCATCCCCGAAAATGCGGTAGAGATAAATCTTCCGGATAACGCAAGCTTTAAGGTTAGGATGATTGACTGTGTCGGTTATATTGTTCCGAGCTCGCTCGGCTATATTGAGGGCGACGGGCCGCGAATGGTTCACACTCCGTGGGCGGAGGACGAAATGCCGTTTGACAAGGCCGCCGAAATCGGTACGCGAAAGGTCATAGCTGAACATTCGACAATAGGTCTTGTCATAACGACAGACGGCAGCATAAGCGACATTCCGCGTGACGAATACGAAGAGGCGGAAGGTCGCGTAATAAGCGAGCTTCAAGAATTAAACAAACCGTTTATAGTCCTCTTAAACTGTATGTACCCACACGCGGCTCCCGCGAAGGAGCTGTCTGTAAAGCTTTCCGAAAAATACGGCGTTCCCGTGCTTCCGATAAACTGCCTTGAGCTTACCGAAACAGAAATTAAAGAGATAATGACGCAGCTTTTGTTTGAATTTCCCATTCGCGAGGTATCGGTAAAGCTTCCGTTCTGGCTGACGGCTTTGCCGCACGACCATTGGCTGAGAAAAGCACTTTTCGGCGCAGTGGCTTCCGCGGCAAACGAAATGGAGCTTGTACGCGACGTATCCTTAATGACGGAGCGCCTGAAGGAATGCGAATATACGGATGACTGTTCTGTAAGCAGCATGGATCTGGGAAGCGGCAGCGCAAATATTTCGGTACGCGTAGGGTCGGGGCTTTTTTATAAGGTTCTTTCCGAATCAACCGGTCTTACCGTGGAAAATGAGCAAAGTCTTATGGCCACAATGCGCGAGCTCGCTTCGGTAAAGAAGGAATACGACAGGCTGAAGTGCGCGCTTGACGAGGTGGAAGCGACAGGCTACGGAATAGTGATGCCGTCGATAGACGAACTGACGCTTGAAGAGCCCGAGCTTGTAAAGCAGGGCGGCAAATACGGGGTTAAGCTGTCCGCCAGCGCACCGTCAATTCATATGCTCAAAGCCAACATAAAGACCGAGGTCGCGCCGATTGTCGGCAGCGAAAGCCAGTCGGAGGAGCTCGTAAAATATCTGCTTCAGGGCTTTGAGGAAGACCCGCAAAAGATATGGGAGTCAAATATATTCGGGAAATCGCTTCACGAGCTTGTAAACGAAGGGCTCAGAGGCAAGCTCAATCATATGCCGTCAGATGCGAGAATGAAGCTTCAAGAGACGCTCGAACGAGTTATAAACGAGGGCTGCAACGGGCTTATCTGTATAATTCTGTAACAAAAAAACAACCGGCAAGGCGCTGTTTGCTGCTTGTCGGTTGTTTTTTGTAATGTGATATGATTTACACACAAGAAAATACGCAATTGTAATTGCCTTTACAGCAAAGTCGCAAGCTCCTTTAACGAGCCGACGACCTCACTCGCACGAATATCGCTCTTTTTATATTGCTCGGGGCTCGTAACACCCGACAGCACAAGCACAGACGGTATACCGTTAGCCTGCCCTATCAGTATGTCGGTTTCAAGTCGGTCGCCGATAAAGCACAGCTCCTCTTTTTTACAAGACAAAAGCCGCGTAAGATAATCGACCGTGTATTTATGCGGCTTGCCCATTATCATATCGGGTTTTCTGCCGGTTGATGCCTCAAAAAGAGCCATCATAGAGCTGTCTCTTATACACATCTGACGCTG
>ENA-OXEX01000827-OXEX01000827.1-human-gut-metagenome-genome-assembly--contig:-NODE-827-length-11698-cov-6.889461_pt1 | contig 11698 bp, 8 predicted proteins | sample MGYA00249364_ERZ652261 | MGnify/ENA primary metagenome ERZ652261 (study PRJEB26925, sample SAMN05826642) | human gut metagenome | biome: ENVO:2100002; feature: ENVO:00000062; material: ENVO:00002003... | reverse complement strand
CCGCTGAACATGGCTAGAGCGCAAGCGGAAGCCATTTTCAATCGTCCCGCCTTGCCCGGCGGGCTTTTTTTCGCCTTTTTGTGACAAACCCCGCCCGCTGTGGTACAATAAAAGGGTATCGAACTTACACAGAAAGGACGTTTCCATGCAGCTGTTTGAACTGGTCAGCCCACGGCTGTTCCGCCCGCTGGCGGGGCCCAACCGGACGTTTTATGCAGAGCTTTTGCTGCTGCTCTGGGAAGAGTGCCGCCATACGGCAGATTACAGCATTTCCCGCGCCGAAGCCGTCTCCCGCGCCGAGGATTATTTTGCCGCGCTGGCAAAGCCGCTGGCGCTGGACGCCGACGGCGCGGGCGATGAGGACGAGCAGCCCACCCGCGACCCCCACACGCTGGCGGTGGGCTTTTTGCTGCGTCTGCGCCGCACCGGCTGGCTGGAAGAGCAGCCCGGCAGCTACGAAAGTGAGCCCACCCTTGCCTTTATGCCGGAGGTCACCCCGCTGCTGGACGCGCTGGAAGAGATCCTGAACCCCCGGGTGGTCACCTACACCGGCAAGCTGTATAAGGCGTGGCAGCTGCTGGGCAGCATCGGGCAGGAAAAAAGCCCCTACGAGAACGTGCTGCGGGAGGTGGCGGCAGACCTTGAAACTTTGAACAAGTCTCTGCGTGCCCTCAACGCTTCCATCGGGCATTATATCGACCGCCTGACCCATAACCGCACCCCGCAGGAGGTGCTGGAACTGTTCGATCAGTACGAGGAAAAGGTGGTGGCGGCGGCGTACCATCGCTTTAAAACCAGCGATAACCTGTTCAATTACCGCGCCTATCTGGAAGAAGAACTGGACGACTGCGAGCAGAACCAGCTGCCGCGCTTAGCGCTGGATTACGCCCGGGTGGAGCGCTGCGCCCCCGGCGAAGCTGCACCCCGGGTGCGTGCCCTCATCCAGCAGCAGAGGGACGCGCTGGAAGAGATGAGCACCCTGATGAAGGAGATCGATGCCAGCCACATCCGCTACCGCAAGCGGGCGGTGCAGCGGGCACAGTTTTTGCTGCTGAGCGACCGCTCGGCGCAGGGCAGCGTCACCGCCCTGCTGCGCCGCTATGCGGAGGACATCCGCAGCCCGGAGCAGCTGTTTGAACCGGACGATGGCCCGGTGGCAGCGCGGCTGCACCTGTACCCGGCGGCAGTGTTCGGCGCAAAGCCGCTGTATCCCCCCGCCGCGCCCCGCACCGAAGCACCCCTTGCCCCGGTGCGCACCGAACCTCTTGACCCCGACCGGCTGCGGCAGGAACAGCAGCTTCTGCTGGATTACGCCCGCCTTGCCGTCACCGAGGAAAACGTGGCGCTGCTGGCGCAGCAGGCATTGGCAGCCCGCGGGCAGGTGAACGCCTCCACCCTTGTGGAGGAATACCCGAACGATTTTACAGGCATCATCGGCCTGCACACCTATTCCCAGTCGCCGCACCGGGAGTATGATATCACCATGACCGGAAACTGGGTGGAGCGCGGCGGCTTCCGGTTTCAGGATTTTGTCCTGACCCGCCGCAAGGAGGTAAACACGGATGGCAACCATTGATCTGCTGGAAGAGACCGCAAACTATCTGCTCAACCACTGCTTTGTGCTGGGCTGTGTAGAGGAACAGCGGGCGAAATATCTGTATATTCAGGATCACCTCAACGAGGTGCGTGCGGTGTTCAAACCGCTGGGCTACGCGGTGCTTTTGTACCCCGCGCCCATGCAGGCGGCGGCGCTGGTCAACGAGCACGAGGGCAGTCAGGCACGGCTGCTCAAGTACGAGAGCATTTTGCTGCTGGTGCTGCGGCTTTTGTACCTGCAAAAGCGGGAAAGCCTTGCCGCCAGCGCAGACGAGGTGCTGGTGACCGTGGAAGAGGTGCAGGCCGAATTGCAAAAGATGAACCTGCCCCGCAAGCTGGATCAGCAAACGCTGGAAAAGCTCATGCGCACCCTGCGCCGGTACAATCTGGCGCGTCCGGTGGGACGGCTCTCCGGGCTGGACAGCCGCATCGAGGTGTTCCCCACGGTGCTGCTGGCGCTGCCGGACGCTGACCTTGCGGATGCTGCCGCCGAGAGCGCCCGCACCCGCACCGAGCTTGGCCTGTACGAGCGCCCGGAGGGCGCAGACACGGAAGCAGGGGAGGGTGAAGCATGATCGAACTCAAACGCCTGAAACTTATCAACTGGCACAACTTTGAAAATACCACCTTCGACTGCGCCCGCCTGACCTATATGATCGGCGTGAACGCCGTGGGCAAGACCACCATTCTGGACGCCATCCGCTACTGCCTGACCACCAACCGCAACTTCAATGCACTGGGCAATAAAAAGAGCGGACGCACCCTGCAAGGCTCTGTCCACGCCAAGCAGCGCGGCGAAAACGCCTACCGCCGCCCGGGGCATACCGTGGCGTATATCGGGGCAGAGTTCTGGGACAGCGTAAAGCACACCAGCTTTGTCATCGCGGTGCGGGTGGAGTCCGAAGGCCCCATGCAGGAACTGCACCCCGGCGACCAGACATGGTATATCTCGGAGGACGGCATCACGCTGGAACAGCTGCCCTTTATCGACCCGCGCACCGGTGCGCCCAGCGCCAAGGAGGACTTCAAGCCCGCCGAAGGGCGGCTTTCCTACACCCGCAGCCCCAGCGAGGCGCGGGACCGCATCTGCCGCGCACTGGGCATCGGACGCGCAGCCAGCCCGCTGGGTAAAAAGTTCAATGAGGTGTTCCAGATGGGCACCAGCATGGACGAGATCCCGAATTTCCGGGAGTTTCTATACCAGTACATCCTGCCCCAGCCGGAGCTGGACTTGGAAGCCTTGCAGGGCGACCGCTTGGAGCTGGAAAACCTGCACGCTGTTCTGGCGGAAGCCCAGACCCGCGCCGATGCGCTGGACGAGATCGTCCGTTTTGGCCGCGAAGCCACCGAAAAACAGACCGAAGCCCTTGTGAACCGGGGTGCCGCCCTGCTGGCGCGGGCTGCTGCCGATGCCGGGGAAAAGGCCGTCTGGCAGGAGCGGGTAGACGCCGGACGCCGCCAGCAGGAAACGCTGCGCACCCGCTACGCCGAAGCCAAGACCGCCGAAGCGGAAGCCCGCCGCGCCTACCTGACCGCCCACAGCGCCGCCGGTGCCAGCGGCGAGGGGCGCGCACTGGACGCCCTCAGCGAGGAGCTGGCACACCGGCAGACCGCACTGGATGCCGCCGCCCGCCGCGCCGATACCGCCGAAAAAGCCGCCGAAAAGACCGGCAATCTGCTGGCTGTGCTACGCCGCAGCGGCTTTGCCGCCGGGCAGAAGATGGCAGACCTGACCCCCGACACCCTGCCCGCCCTGACCGACTGGCTGACCGCACAGGAAAAGCCGCTGGAAGAAGCCTATTTTGCCGCCCGGCAGCACACCGCCGCCTTGCAGCGGCAGCAGACCGAGAAACGCGCCGAGCTGGATGCCGTATCCGGCGGCAAGTGGGTGTACCCTCACGGGGACGCCGCCACCCGGGTGCGGGACGCCGTGAATGCCGAACTGAAAAGCCGTGGCATGGAGCCGGATGCCCGCATCTTCTGTGAGCTGCTGAACGTAGAGGATGAAAGCTGGCAGGACTGCGTGGAAGCCTGTCTGGGCGACCGCCGGTTCGATATCCTTGTGCCGCCCGCCCACTACGCCGCCGCAAAGAGCGCTTTTGTGGCGCTGAAAGATAAGGTAGGCCCCATCAGTCTGCTGGACACCCCGGGTCTGCGCAAGGCCAACCGCCGCGCCGACACCGCCCCCGCCGACAGTCTGGCGGCACAGGTCACCAGCGAAAACCCGCTGGCCGCGCAGTACGCCGACACCATTCTGCGCCGCATCGTCTGCTGCGACACCCCCGACACGCTGGAAAACTATCCCGACAGCGCCACCCGGGACCTTCTGCGTCACCATCCCTTCCGGTTGGAGCGTCTGCGCACCCCGCAGCGCTATATCGGCTTGGAAGCCCGCCGCGCCCGCGCCGGGGCACTGGCAGGGGAGATGAACGCCCTTGCCGAGGAGGTGCGCGCCGCCGCACAGGCAGAGCAGAACCTGAAAGCTGCATACAGCCAGTACCAGACCCTTTTGCGCGGCACAACGCTGGAAGAACTTGCCGCCTTGTGGGACGCCCGCGCCGCTCTGACCGCCGCCCGCGCGGCGGTGGACGAGCAGGCCGCAAAGCTGGCCGAGTGCCGCGAGAATCCCCTGTTGCAGCAGCTGTATAAGGAGGAAGAGGTGCGCGAGGCCGCATGGGAAGCCGCCCGCACTGCCGTGGAGCAGACCGGCGGCGACCTGCGCGTATGCGAAAAACAGATCTCCTCCTGTGAGGTGGAGCAGCAAAAGGCGGTGGACACCGCCGAAAAGAGCGCACAGGCCGCAGAGAGCTTTTTTGCCGCTCATCCGCTGGTGGAGCCGCTCTCCCGCAGCCGTCAGCAGGCGCTGACCGGGCCGGATAAATCCCCCCGCGCCGCCGCGCAGGCCGCCGAAAAGGCACAGGCCAAGCTGGACGATGCCCTGACCGTCTACCTGAACAGCACGCTGGAACCGGCGCAGAAAGCCTACAACCAGCGCTATGTCTGCGATTATCCCTTGGGCCTTGCCGGGCTGGAACAGTACCGCGCCCAGCATGAGAGCCTTGTGCGCATCGATTTGGAGCGCTACGCCGCCCGCCTGGAGCAGGCACAGCGGGACTGCAAGGACCGCTTCCGCAAAGATATCCTGTTCCGCATGAAGGACGATATCTTCAACGCCCGGCGGCAGTTCCGGGAGCTGAACAAGGTCATGGAGCAGCTGACCTACGGCGAGGAGGTCTACCGTTTTGAGCTGGAGCCCAGCCGCGACCCGCAGCTGGCGGCGTTCTATCAGGTCATCGTAGATAAGGGCAACCAGCAGATGACCGAGGGCGACTCTCTGGACAACCTTGCCGCCACCGCCGACCCCGCCTACGAGCGTCAGGTGGACGAGTTAATGGAAAAGATCATGGCAGACGTAGACGAGAACACCCGCGCCCGGCAGGAGGGACGCACCGCCGCCGGTGCCACCCTTTCGGACTATGTGGACTATCGCACCTATCTGGATTACGATATCAAGGTGACCAATCAGGTCACCGGGCAGCAGGCGTATCTGTCCCGCGTCAGCCGCGATTCCTCCGGCGGCGAGAATCAGGCACCCTTCTATGTGGCCATCTGCGCAAGCCTTCTGCAAATCTACCAGAAGAGCGAAAACAGCATCCGTCTGGTGCTGCTGGACGAAGCCTTCAGCAAGATGACCAGCGACCGCATCCGCCCCATGATGGAACTGTTCCGCCGCCTGCAATTGCAGGTGCTGCTCATCTCCACCGTGGAAAAGAGCACCGCCATCCAGCCCTACTGCGATATCACCTACTCCATCGTCCGCCACGGCGACGCCAACGCCATCGCGCCCTTTGTCCGCCTTTCTGCAGAATGATGCAAAACAGAGCTTGACATAAAAAATAAACTTTGCTATACTGTTTTTCGCTCATCGGAGGGCTGTTTCAACGTAATTGAAAGGCCGGATAAGATGTCATCGTTCGTGTTTCCCGGAGGCTGTGGGCACCGTAGTGCCGCAGCAGAAGAGGGAACGCACCGGAGCGGTGGTTCTTATCCGGCCTTTTTGCATATACGGATCTCAGAAAAGGAGGATCTATGCCAAAGAAAACTATCCAATTGTCCGACCACTTTACCTATTCCCGCCTGCTGCGGTTCGTGCTGCCCTGCATCGGCACCATGCTGTTCACCTCCATCTACGGCATCGTGGACGGTCTGTGTGTTTCCAACTTTGTGGGCAAAACGGCTTTTGCAGCGGTCAACCTCATCATGCCGCTGCCGCAGCTGCTGGGCACTGTCGGCTTTATGCTGGGCACCGGCGGCAGCGCCATCGTAGGCATCACGCTGGGCGAGGGCGACCCCAAAAAAGCCGACCGCTATTTTTCCATGTTTCTGCTGTCGGCGCTCATCTCGGTCAGCGTGCTGGCCGTGCTGGGCTTTGTGTTCCTGCGGCCGGTCGCCGTGCTGCTGGGCGCAAAGGGAGAGCTGTTGGACTACGCCGTGCGCTACGGGCGCATCCTGATGCTGGCGCTGCCGCCCTTTGCGCTGCAAAATATGTTCCAAAGCTTTTTCGTCACCGCCGAAAAGCCGCTTCTGGGCTTCTGGTTCACCGTAGGTGCAGGCTGCACCAACATGGTGCTGGACGTGGTAATGGTGGGTATGCTGCACTGGGGCGTGGAGGGCGCTGCCCTTGCCACCCTCATCAGCCAATTGGTGGGCGGCGTGCTGCCGGTGTTCTACTTTATCGACCACGGCAATACCAGCCGCCTGCACCTGTGCAGAACACAGTTTTACGGCCGCGTGCTGTGGGATGCCTGTATCAACGGTTCTTCTGAGCTGATGACCAACCTTTCCATGTCGCTGGTCAATATCCTGTATAACTTCCAACTGCTGCGGCTTGCCGGAGAAAACGGCGTGGCGGCTTACGGCGTCATCATGTACGCTGCCTTCCTGTTTGTGGCGGTGTTTGTGGGCTATGCCGTGGGCAGCGCACCCATCGTCAGCTTCCATTACGGCGCGCGCAACCACGCCGAGGTGCATAACCTCTACCAAAAGAGCCTGCGCCTCATCGCCGTGGTGGCTGTGAGCATGACCGCCGTATCCATGGTGCTCATTCCCTATGTGGCACGCATCTTTGTGGGCTACGACGCCCAGCTGCTGGCGCTGACCAGCCGCGCCTTCCGGCTGTATGCGCTGAGCTTCCTCATCATGGGCTTCAACGTGTATGCGTCCTCCTTCTTCACCGCGCTGGGCGATGGCGTGACAAGCGCTCTCATCTCTTTTCTGCGCACCCTGCTGTTCCAGCTTGCCGCGCTGCTCCTGCTGCCCGCCCTGTGGGGCATTGACGGCGTGTGGCTGGCTGTCACCGCCGCCGAGCTTGCCGCGCTGGCGGTGAGCGTGTATATGTTCGTGACAAAAGACCAGAAATTCCATTACCGTCATGTTTGACGCGCCATAACAAGAAAGCCGCCGGGACCCCGGCGGCTTTCTTGGTTATTCAAAGGTATATTCCACCAGCTGGCAGTTTTTGATGCCCGCAGCGGCGTACTCCTCGTTGGTCATATCGTAAAAATAGGAGTGCACCACCCGGGCGATGCCGTTGTGCGCCACCAGCAGGTAGGTCTTGCCGGTGTCCGCCCTCAATTCGTCCAGCAGGTTATAGATGCGCTGTGCCAGCTGCATCATGCTTTCGCCGCCGTCATAGCGGTCGGCAAAGTGGGTCTTGGAGATGCGAAACTCCGCGCCGTCCCGGGGTGTGCCCTCGTATTTGCCAAAGCACTGCTCCCGCAGGCGGGGCTCGCAGCGGGCGGGCAGACCGGTTGCGGCGGCAATGGCCTTTGCGGTGTCGGCGGCGCGGGAGAGGGGAGAGTACAAGATCTCGTCAATGTGCAGGCCGCTGTCCCGGACAAGCTCGCCCAGCTGCCGCGCCTGCTCCTGCCCGCGGGCGGTCAGCGGGCTGTCGGTCATGCCGCAGATCTTATTTTCCACGTTCCATACCGTCTCGCCATGGCGGGTGAAATAGATATTATGCATAAAATTACTCCTTACAGCTTGTGCAGGGTGCCGTCCGGCAGCAGACAAACGGTGTCTCCTTCGTCGACGCCAAGAAATGTCAGCTCCCTGTCCGGGTAGGGCAGAATGCGGGCAGCCCCGGCGGTATCGGTCAGGGTCACATCGCACAGCACCGGCTGCCCGGCGGGCAGCTCCTCGCAGCCGTACAGCTGCTCGTCAATGCGCAGCACGCGGTATTCCGGCATGGTACAGCCCCTCCTTTGTGTTTTTCCTTATTATATAGCACCCGGGGGCTTTGGTGCAAGGGGGAACATAACCCTCTCAGTCACGCCTGACGGCGTGCCAGCTCCCCCGAAGGGGGAGCTTTTTGCCATCTTCCGGTCAGTGCGAATAAAGCTCCCCCTTCGGGGGAGCTGGACGCGACCAACGGGAGCGGACTGAGAGGGTTTATTCTCCCCCCGCTTGACAGCGGCGCGGAGAAATTGTTACAATACGATTACGACTGCAAACCATGCGGAGGGGTTCATGAATATTACGGAACTGCGGTATCTGGTAGCCATCATGAAATGGGGGTCTGTGTCGGCGGCGGCAAAGCAGCTGTACGCGGCGCAGCCCAACGTGAGCAAGGCGCTGAAGAACTTGGAAGAGGAATACGGGGTGCGCATTTTCGAGCGCTCCTCCACGGGCATGATCCCCACCGAGCAGGGCAAGCGGTTCATCGCGCAGGCGCAGCGGGTGCTGCAGCAGGTGGACGAGCTGAAGCAGGAGGCGCATCAGCAGCGCAGCTGCGCCGAGCTGCGGGTGGTGCTGACCCATGCCACCTACGCCTCCTATGCGGCGGTGGATTTTTTGCAGCAGGCAGCCCGCAGCGAGCAGCTGCGGGTGCATATCCGGGAGAGCGGTGCCATTGAAGCCTTGGACTTTGTGCTGCGGCAGGGCTACCACATGGCGCTGCTGCGCTACGCCGCCGAGGACGAGGACTACTATCTGCGCTACTGCCAGCGCCACGGTCTGCGGCAGGAGCCTATCATGGAGTTTTCCTACCTGCTGCTCACCAGTCAGGACAGCCCGCTGGCGCGGCGGCAGGTGCGCGAGCTGGACGAACTGAACGATTACATCGAGGTGCTGCACGGCGACACCCATCTGCCCGGGGACGAGAGCACCGCTTCCCGCTGGGAGGTGAACCCCAACCGCCGCATCCATGTGTACGAGCGGTGCAGCCAGTTCTCCATTTTGCAGAATCTGCCCACGGCCTATATGTGGTCGTCCCCCATGCCGCAGCGCGCGCTGGAGCAGTACCATCTGGCGCTGCATAACTGCCCGGCGCAGAAGCAGCAGATGCGGGATGTGCTGGTATACCCGGAGCGGGAGCCTTTGCAGCCGGAGGAGCAGCTGTTTGTGCAGTTGCTGCACAAGCAGGCGGATGCCACCATCAAGGACAGCGGGTGGAAGAAGATTTGAAATGCGCGCCGCTTATCGGGTTGCGGCACCCAGCATCCGCATCGTGCCTTGGGCGGCACGCGCGTCTTGCTGGCCGCTGCCCCAACAACTCCTCCCTGTTTCCGCCGCTGGCGGCGGTCGTCGTCGTTGCTAGCCATGTTCAGCGGAAAAATTATTTTTAATTTCGCGTTTGCGGAGCGCAGCGCAGCAATGAAAGCCCCAGTGGGGCTTTTAAGCGGCAGAGCGGTCTGCGTTAGCAGATGGAGGGGCTTTGCCCCGACAAGCTCTGCGGAGCGCTCCAAACGCCTTTTCACGAGAGGGGTTATCTTCTCTTTTTCATCTGGCGGCGGCGCTGGTTAAGGGTCAGCCCGCCGCCGCAGCGCAGGGTGACAAAGCCCAGCGCGCACAAAATCAAAATCAGGGCGCAGAGCAGCAGCAGGGTGGCCTTGATATCGGTGCGGAAGTCCGACACATACTCCCGGTGGGTCACAAGGTCTACCTGTCCCACCTCGTAGCCGTCCAGATAGACGGTGGCGGTGCCCAGCTTCTGACCTTCCTTGACGGTAGCGGAGACGCGCTCGGGCAGGTCGAAGGAATAGCTCACCTTATCGTCGCTGTGGCCGTAGCCGCTGACCGGGGCGGCGGCGTACAGCTCCACAACCGGCTCGGTGCGGCACTTGTTCAGGTCTATGGTGGTCAGCACGGTTTGGGTATCCACCAGCGGCCGGTCGGCAAAGCTGGCAAAGGCCCAGTCAAACAGGTCGTCACACGCGGTAAACAGGTGATCCAGCGTGTCACAGCCAAGGATCACAAGCCCGTAGTTGTGGCCGTCCTGCTGGGCAAAAGCCACGATGCAGCGGCCTGCCAGCGTGGTAAAGCCGCCCTTGACCCACTGGACGTACTCCCGGTAGTTGGTGCTTTCGCTGTTCATCAGGCTGTTAGAGCTGCTGATGGTGTGCTCTGCCTTGCGCAGATTGGTGGCTGGCAGCACATAGCTGGCGGTGCCCGCCACCTGTGCAAAGGTCTGGTTCTCCGCGCAGGCGGCGGCGATCTTTGCCAGATCCTGCGCGGTGGACACGTTGCCGTAGTCAAACAGGCCGTGGGCACAGGTAAAGTTCGTGCCGGTGCAGCCCAGCTCCGCCGCCCGGGCGTTCATCTGCTGCACAAAACCCACCACGCTGCCCCCCACGTCCCACGCGATGACGCTGGCGGCGTCGTTGGCGCTGACGATGAGCATAGCGTTCAGCAGGTCGATGCGGCGCACGGTCTCGCCGATGCGCAGCCCCATGGTGGTGCCGTTGGCGTTTTGGATATCCTTGAACTCCTGCGTTAAATCGGTGGGCACGGTCACTTCACCGTTCAGGTCCTTGCCGCTTTCCACCAGCAGCAGGGCGGTCATCAGCTTGGTCAGGCTTGCCACATATTTCTGCTGGTCGGCGTTCTGGCTCAGGATGGTCTTGCCGGTATCCGCGTTGAACAGATACACCGCCTCAGTCTCTGTTGCAGTCTGGACGGGCATGGGGTATACTGCAAATACCGGCAGCACTGCGCTGACGGCGACCGCCAGCGTGAGCACCAGTGCCGCCAACCGGCGGCAGAACGTGTTGTGAAGCATGAAGGTACCCCCTTGAATCCCGCTCCGGCAAAACCGGCGCGCACATTTTTGTTCCTTACTTATAAGAATACCATAAAAGAACCAAAAGAGAAAGGTGGTTTTTAACAATGTTCTTATCCTTTTGTGGAAAAACGCCCCGCGATGAGGGCGCAGCTTTTGTAGCCCCCAGCGCTACCGTGCAGGGAGATGTGGTTTTAAAGCCCGGCTCTACCGTCTGGTACGGTGCGGTGCTGCGCGGCGACGACGGCACGTTAACCATCGGCAAAAACAGCAACGTACAGGACAACGCAGTGCTGCACTGCGACATCGGCGGCTGCGTGACCCTTGGCGAAAACGTCACGGTAGGGCACTGCGCACTGGTGCACGGCTGCACCGTAGGGGACGGTAGCCTCATCGGGATGCACGCCACATTGCTGAACCATTGCGTGGTGGGCAAAAACTGCATCATCGGGGCAGGGGCGCTGGTGCCGGAAGGCATGATCATCCCGGATAATTCCGTGGCGGTGGGCGTGCCCGCCCGGGTCATCAAGCAGGTGAGTGCCGCGCAGGTGGAAGCCAACCTGCACAACGCCGCGCATTATGTAGAGCACGGAAAGCTGCACGCAGAGCAGATGAAAAATGGGTGAGGGCTTCCTCAAACGTTTCATTTTGTATTTTTTTCGCACTGCGGTACAAAGTTTCAAGAACTTTTTTGATTTTTCACAGAAATGTAATGACTTTTTTCGTAAAATCGGGTATACTGTATCTTGCAGGGACAGTGGGGCCGCAACCACTTCCCCGCACATGATTCCTCCTCACACCAAAGCAATACCCCAAACAAGAAATCCCTCCGGTGTACCGCAAGCGCCGGAGGGGTTTCTTGTTGTTTCGTTATTTTTAAAAGGTGCGCAGCTTTGCCGCGAACACCGAGAGCACCACCTTGGGGTTCACCTGTGCGCCCAGCCGCTGCAATGCGGCGTCTGCCAGACGTACCGCCTGCCGCGCCTGTGTGCCCGCTGTCTCTTATACACATCTCCGAGCCCACGAGACCGAGGCTGATCTCGT
>ENA-OXEX01000823-OXEX01000823.1-human-gut-metagenome-genome-assembly--contig:-NODE-823-length-11726-cov-5.296975_pt1 | contig 11726 bp, 10 predicted proteins | sample MGYA00249364_ERZ652261 | MGnify/ENA primary metagenome ERZ652261 (study PRJEB26925, sample SAMN05826642) | human gut metagenome | biome: ENVO:2100002; feature: ENVO:00000062; material: ENVO:00002003... | reverse complement strand
ACGAGATCAGCCTCGGTCTCGTGGGCTCGGAGATGTGTATAAGAGACAGACAGTTGGCTTCGCTGCCCTTACGCGAGTGAACAAAGGAGGAGTTATTAATCTCCAGCGCCACGCGGTGCTTCGCTGCCACCTTCGCGACAGCCTGAATATCAATCGGGTACCTCGGGTTGCCGGGGTGGCTGATAATGTGCACATTGCCGCTGGCAATGGTGGCAATCATCGCCGCGGTGTTGGTGTCTTTATCCTGAGGCGGGAAAACCGGCTCATGGAAACCGGCGAGGATAAGGTCAAGAGACGTGAGCATCGGGCCGGTGCAGTCGATCTCACCGTCGGTATTTTTGATGTTCGCCTCAATGCCGCGCAGTATCCCAATGCCGTCCACCAGACGTGGCCAGATCCGCATATTCACAAAATGCCAGTAGTGCGGCGCATCCGCCATGTCCGGGCCATGGTCGGTGATCGCGAACAGCTTGATGCCTTTAAGCTTCGCCTGGGCGATATAATCATGGAGGTTGCTATACGCGTGGGTGCTGGCGACGGTGTGCATATGCAGGTCAACGGGATACATCTCTCTCTCCTCTGCGGTTTTTCCAAAGGATAGCAGTTATCAGCGGCGAATATTAGCAAAAACCCGGCAAACGCCGGGTTTCTCTCAGTAGCCGCGCTGTCTGTCGACCTGTCCGGTGACCGCGTTACCCTTTTCCATTTCGCTGATGGTATGGGAGATATACGCCACCGCTTCTGCCGGACGCGTCACGGCAGCCACGTGCGGGGTCATCGCGACGCGCGGGTGCGCCCACAGCGGGCTTTCCACGGGCAGCGGTTCACGGCTATAGACATCCAGCATGACGCCTTTGAGCTTTCCGCTGTCCAGCGCCTTCAGCAGATCGCCTTCCACGACATGGACCCCGCGCGCGAGGTTCATCAGGTAGCTCTGGTCGAGGAGCTGGTTGAGCAGGGCTTCATTGATGATCCCTACCGTTTCCGCCGTGTTTGGCAGCAGGTTAATAAGCACGCACGCGCGTGCCTTTCAGAAAGGCCGGAAGCTCATCCGTTCCGGCAAAGCTCTCTACGCCCGGATAATCCTTGCGGCTGCGGCTCCAGCAGCGCAGCGGGAAGCCCCACGGGGCGAGCGCTTCGGCCACTTTTGAGCCCAGCACGCCCGCACCGAGGATGCCGATCGTAAAGTCTTCGCGACGGTAATCCGGAAGCGGTTCCCAGTGGGCCCGCTGTTTAAATAGCTGATAATCATCGAAGCGGCGGAACCAGTGCAGTACCTGGCTCACGGCATACTCCTGCATCTGCTGGCCCATTCCGGTATCTTCCAGGCGGAAAAGGGGGACGTCTTCCGGCAGCATTTCAGGATGAGCCTTCAGTTTGCTCAGAATGGAATCCACGCCGGCTCCCAGGGCAAAAACGGCCTTCAGCGTGCGGCCCTGGAGCATTTCTACCGGAGGATGCCAGACCAGCGCATAGTCAGCATGTTCATTATCGCCACGCTTCCACTCGCGAACGCGTGCGCCGGGTAACGCCGCCGAAAGCGCCTTGATCCAGTATGCCGTATCAAACGTGGGGTGATAGAAAAGTATATCCATAGTCATTCCTGCCTTTTATTGCGCTGATTTATTTTGCTTTTTCACTGGACGGTCAGCATAACAAATTTATAGCGCAACTGTGTTGCTGATAAAAAAGACGCTTTCAGCACATTTAAGAATCATGTTGCCTGAAGTTTGTCTAAACGCGCTAAATTACTGAAAAAGTGAGTTGACGGCAGTTCGGCTTTTCCTTACATTAGCGCCCGTCCCGGCAACAACGGGATGACAATATGGTGAGGTGTCCGAGTGGCTGAAGGAGCACGCCTGGAAAGTGTGTATACGGCAACGTATCGGGGGTTCGAATCCCCCCCTCACCGCCATATTTAAGATGAGAGCTCGTACGAAAGTACGGGCTTTTTTCTTTTATATTCTCCGTAAAGGGGGGGATGAGAACCCCCGACCGGGGTTCGACAACTGGTGACAACCAGTTGGACAGACTGAGAGCGCAGCGAACAGGCTGCCCGTAGGGCGAGCGAAGCGAGTCAATCCCCCCCGGTGCTATATGCAACTCGGTGCGGCCTGAGCCCCTCTCCCCAGGGGAGAGGGAAGTGCTACTCTTCCACCATCCGCGCATACTCTTCGGTCAGAAAATCCACCAGCGTCCTGACGGACGGCAGCAGGCCGCGCCGCGAAGGATAAACCGCGTGAATCACTTCCCGTCGGGGTTCCCATGCGTTGAGCACCCGTACCAGTTCCCCTGACGCCAGCTGGTCCTTGACCATCAAAATCGGCAGCTGCACCACGCCGATGCCTGCCATGGCAGCTTCACGTAGCGCCAGCATGTCGGTGGTAATCAATCGGGGGTGGTAATGGATCTCCGCTTTGGCACCTCCGGGGCCGGACAGCTCCCATTTATGAATATGTTTCCCCTCGTTCATGCTTAACCCGGGCCAGGCACTGAGTTCAGATGGCACGACGGGTTCTCCCATGCGTTGAATTAAGGCCGGACCGGCGACCAGACAATGCCCCCTGTCAGCCAGCACCCTTAATACCAGGTCGCTGTCATCAAACGGACGCGGGCGTACGCGGATAGCGATATCAACCCCCTCACCCACCAGGTCTACCCGCCGGTTGGTCGCCTCAAGCTGAAGATTGATCCCGGGGTAGCGCGCCATAAATCTGGCCAGCATCGGACCCACGTGGACATGCAACAGAGTTATCGGGCACGTAATTCTGACAACACCGCGCGGTTCAGCCTGCAGTGCCGCAACGGCTTCCTCCGCGGCCTCGGCCTCCACCATCATCGCTTTACAGTGCTGATAGAAGGTCTGCCCGACCTCGGTTACCGTAAACTGTCGGGTTGTTCGGTGGATAAGCCGCACGCCAAGGCGTTCTTCCAGCTGCGCTATCCGGCGGCTTAGCCTGGACTTTGGCAGATCAAGCGCCCTTCCCGCCGCGGCAAAGCCACCGTAGTCCACCACCTTCACAAACCAGACGAAGTCATTGAGATCCTGCATAAATCCTCATCGTTCCAATTTCAGAACAGTGAATGCCATTTTCACTATCTACCGGGATATTAACTCTGAATATAAGCTAATTACATCAACAGAACATCAGGAGTTAATCATGAAAAACGTAACAGGCGTTTATACCGCTCCCCGCCAGCACTGGGTTGGCGATGGTTTCCCGGTCCGTTCAATGTTCTCTTATCAGACGCACGGCGAGCCGCTGAGCCCGTTCCTGCTGCTGGACTACGCGGGCCCGTACACCTTTCCGGCAGATGGGGCGAAACGCGGCGTAGGCCAACACCCTCACCGGGGTTTTGAAACGGTCACCATCGTCTATTCCGGTGAAGTGGAGCATCGCGACTCTACGGGCAAAGGCGGCGTTATTGGCCCAGGCGACGTGCAGTGGATGACGGCAGGTGCAGGCATTTTGCACGAGGAGTTCCACTCCAGCGCGTTCTCGCAGAAAGGCGGAGAACTGAAAATGATGCAGCTTTGGGTCAACCTGCCGGCCAAAGACAAGATGGCGGCACCGGGCTACCAGAGCATTACGAAGAATGCGATCCCGACCGTGACGCTACCGGACAACAGCGGTTCGCTGCGGGTCATTGCCGGTCGCTACGAGGCTGTAACCGGCCCGGCGCACACCTTCTCACCGCTCAACGTCTGGGATATTGCGCTGAACCAGGGAAGCCACCTGACGCTCAATCAGCCCGAAGGCTGGAGCACCGCGCTGGTCGTGCTTGAAGGCAATATCACGGTGAACGGTACAACGCAGGCGGGTGAAGCTCAGCTGGTCGTATTGAGTCAGGAAGGCGACAAACTGCACATGGAGGCGAACAGCGATGCCAAAGTACTGCTGATGGCCGGCGAGCCGCTGAATGAACCCATCGTGGGCTATGGCCCGTTTGTGATGAACAGTAAAAGCGAAATCAACGAAGCCATTCGTGATTTTAACTCCGGCCGCTTCGGCCAGATCTGAACGTAATAAAGGAGAAGATAATGTCTACACCTGCGAATTTTAATGGCGCACGTCCGGTTATTGATGTGAACGATGCGGTGATGTTGCTTATCGATCACCAGAGCGGTCTGTTCCAGACCGTTGGGGATATGCCAATGCCGGAACTGCGCGCCCGTGCGGCTGCGCTGGCAAAAATCGCTACCCTGGCGAAGATCCCGGTGATCACCACCGCGTCCGTTCCACAGGGACCGAACGGACCGCTTATCCCGGAGATCCACGCCAACGCGCCGCATGCGCAGTATGTTGCCCGTAAAGGGGAGATCAACGCCTGGGATAACCCGGAGTTTGTTGCGGCGGTGAAAGCGACAGGGCGTAAGACGTTGATTATCGCGGGCACAATCACCAGCGTCTGCATGGCTTTCCCGTCAATCAGCGCGGTGGCGGATGGCTATAAAGTGTTTGCGGTGATAGATGCCTCCGGTACCTACAGCAAAATGGCGCAGGAGATCACCCTGGCGCGCGTGGTGCAGGCCGGCGTGGTCCCGATGGATACGGCGGCGGTGGCCTCCGAGATCCAGAGAACCTGGAACCGTGAGGACGCGGCTGAGTGGGCTGAGGTGTATACCCACATCTTCCCGGCTTACCAGCTGTTGATCGAAAGCTACGGCAAAGCACAGGAAGTGGTTAAAAACAGCGAAGTGCTCGATTCACAGCGTTAATCCCCTGCTCCACGACGTAAATACCGTGGAGCTGATTAATGCTTAACCGAACAGGCACTAAAGCTGAAAATCTGCTTGACCGTGTTAGCGCAACTCCCTATAGTAGCGCCCCGTTGCCCCCCAAGCGGTCAGGCAGCAAAACAATATGGTGAGGTGTCCGAGTGGCTGAAGGAGCACGCCTGGAAAGTGTGTATACGGCAACGTATCGGGGGTTCGAATCCCCCCCTCACCGCCATATTTAAGATGAGAGCTCGTACGAAAGTACGGGCTTTTTTCTTTTATATTCTCCGTAAAGGGGGGGATGAGAACCCCCGACCGGGGTTCGACAACTGGTGACAACCAGTTGGACAGACTGAGAGCGCAGCGAACAGGCTGCCCGTAGGGCGAGCGAAGCGAGTCAATTCCCCCCGGTGCGGACTGAGCCGCCTCAGCGACAAAAAAAGCCCGCACTAAAGTACGGGCCCGTCTCAAACCGCTACTCAGCTATTCAACTTTGCTGCCGGCTGCTTTCTTTCAAGCGATGAAACCTGCTCAGGCTGAACACCATCCTCATCCTTACGCCCATCAAGCCAGTAATCCGCATTTTTAATCCCCAGCCGAATCGGGTCAAACTGTGGATCCAGCCCCTGCGCATTCTGGATTTCATAATCCTTAAGGCTGGCAAACGCTTTTTTATGCAGCAGAACAATGGCAATAATGTTGAGCCACGCCATCAGCCCAACCCCAATATCCCCCAGTCCCCATGCCAGATCCGCGGTGCGAACCGTGCCATATACCGTGGAGGCCATCAGACATAGCTTGAGCAAGAATGTCAGCCACGGACGGTGAATTTTACGGTTAATGAAGGCGATATTAGTTTCGGCAATATAGTAGTAGGCAATAATCGTCGTGAAAGCAAAGAAGAACAGCGCTATGGCAACAAAGTAATTACCAAAGCCCGGCATCATACTTTCCATCGCCGTCTGCACATAGCCAGGACCCGCGGCCACGCCAGCAATGCCGGTATAAAGCGCTGCGCCGTCGACGCCCTGGACGTTATACAGCCCGGTGATCAGCAGCATAAACCCGGTCGCGGAGCAGACAAACAGCGTGTCGATGTAGACCGAGAATGCCTGAACCAGCCCCTGCTTCACCGGATGGCTTACTGCCGCCGCAGATGATGCATGCGGCCCGGTCCCCTGCGCGGCCTCGTTGGAATAGACGCCGCGCTTAACGCCCCACATGATGGCCTGACCCAGGATGGCACCGAAACCTGCTTCAAGGCCGAACGCACTTTTCCAGATCAGCAGAATAACCGAAGGGAGCTGGTTAATATTAATAGCGATAATCACGCAGGCGACAATAATATAACCCAGCGCCATAAATGGAACGACCATGCTGCTAAAGCTGGCGATCCTTTTCACACCGCCGAAAATAATAAAACTTAACAGCACAGCAAGTAATGCTGCCGTAACGTTCGGACTCAGACCAAAAGCAATATCCAGGCTCGCCCCAATCGAGTTTGCCTGCACGCCCGGAAGCAATAATCCGCAGGAAAAAATAGTCACAATAGCAAATAACCATGCGTACCACTTAACGCCTAAACCTTTTTCAATATAAAAGGCAGGACCGCCGCGATATTCACCGTTAATTTTTTCTTTATAAACTTGTCCCAGGGTGGATTCGACAAATGCGGAGCTGGCACCCAAAAAAGCGACTATCCACATCCAGAAAAGCGCGCCCGGACCTCCGAAGGTAATTGCCGTGGCCACACCGGCGATATTCCCTGTCCCCACGCGGCCTGCCAGCGTCATCGTCAGCGCCTGAAAAGACGATACGCCTGCATCGGTAGGACGCCCCTGGAACATCAGGGTAATCATATGTTTGATATGGCGTAATTGCAGGAAGCGACTACGCAGCGAGAAATAGAGGCCGACCCCCAGACATAAAAATATTAACGCAGGGCTCCAGATTACACCATTAATAGCACCAACCAGTTCGTTCATGTATGACCCTCAGCGTGATGTTTCAGGGAAAAGGCTCCCCTGTTGTGTTTCTTCTTAGAATTTTGTTCGAACAAGTACGAAACATAGATAACTCACCTGAAGACACCAACTTAATTTTTACTTCGTAGTAATGTTCTGTGACAACATTCACGTTTAATTTTTAACTAACAATTAGCGCGCTCATTATATTCACAGGTATTTTGTGGGTATTATCACTTCATATCACACTTCTGCAAAAAAAGAATAAAAACATCCACCCATTTAATAATCGAAATTATTGATTCAGCAATACGGTGCTTAAATAAGGGGGAATTTCTGCGAAGTATATACGATGCTTCCCGGCATTACGCCGGGAAGACATTACAGTAAAGAGGTAAAACGATAATGCTTTACCTTTAGTCGGAATAGACTTGCAGCGTGCGCTGACAGAGCGCGGAACGCACACAGTCCTCTTTGGTGAAGCGTACCACCCCAATCATCTCATCTTCCTCAAAACGTGACATGGCGTCGCTCAGCCCGGATTTCACACCGGATGGCAGGTCACACTGGGTAATATCGCCGTTAACGATAACCGTCACGTTCTCCCCGAGGCGCGTTAAAAACATCTTCATTTGCGCAGCGGTCACGTTCTGAGCCTCGTCAAGAATGACGACCGCATTTTCAAATGTACGTCCGCGCATATAGGCGAACGGCGCGATTTCCACCTTGCCAATCTCTGGTCGCAGGCAGTACTGCATAAAGGATGCGCCCAGTCGCTTCACCAGCACGTCATAGACGGGCCTGAAGTACGGAGCAAACTTCTCCGAAATATCTCCGGGCAGGAAGCCGAGATCTTCATCAGCCTGCAGTACCGGACGGGTAACAATAATGCGCTCCACGTCCTTATGAATCAGCGCTTCCGCCGCTTTGGCTGCACTGATCCAGGTTTTCCCGCATCCGGCTTCACCGGTTGCAAAGATGAGCTGTTTACTCTCGATAGCATTCAGGTAGTGCGCCTGAGCCTCATTGCGCGCCACAATTGGAGAATTATCACGGCTGTCTCGGGCCATGCCAATTGCTTCTACGCCACTCATCTGCACAAGCGAGGTGACCGATTCTTCTTCACGCTGTTTATGGCTACGTGAATCCCGTCTCAGCACACGTTTTGCTTCGCGACGAGCTTTGATCACTGCTTTTTGTCTTCCCATGGATAGCACCTTGAGTTGTTGGTATTCATCACACGCGCCAGCTTCGGCACGATTATGCGCACGAACATCAGAGGGTTGGCTTCCTTGTAAGCCATTGCTTGCTTTATCGGATAACGATACGGAACAGCTACGCGCACCGTTCTGCACGTCGGTCGAATCAGATTCTTGAGGAAGGGGGGAGAATTTAGTGGTGAGGAAATCGCTGCCGGAGTCTGAGCCTCCGCGCCGGGTGCTGCGGTTGTTATGTTTACCTTGTCCAGTACAGGACGCAACCATTCGCGATCTCCATAGTGATTCAGCATCACTGCCGGGAACTACCGCTGTCTTATCTTAAGTACATCAGGAGTTATCATAAATGCAACATTTATTTTACCTGAATGCAACTTTTAAGACTGTCCCTACAGGTGAAATCAGTCTCATATAGAAATATTACAGAAATATAACAGGAGGATAGTCATATGAAAAAATAATGTCCCCGCGAACTGTTGCGGGGACAATTATCAGGCTTCAATAAGACCTTGAGCGAGGTATGCGTTCCGATCGCGCACGCCCGGCAGGGCAAAGAAATAGCCGCCGCCGATGGGCTTAATGTACTCTTCCAGCGCTTCGCCGTTGAGCCGCTTCTGCACGGTCAAGAAGCCTTTTTCCAGATCGTGCTGATAGCAGACGAACAGCAGGCCCATATCAAGCTGACCGGCGTTAGTCACGCCGAGCGAATAGCTGTAGCCACGACGCATCATCAGGCTGGACTGCGTCTCTTTGGTGCGCGGATTGGCCAGACGAATGTGGCTGTCCAGCGCGATGGTATCGCCATTGGGATCGCTGGCGTAGTCGGGCACGTCATGCTCGTTCTTCATGCCGAGCGGCGCGCCGCTTTGCTTATCGCGACCAAAGATCGTCTGCTGCTCTTTCAGCGGCGTGCGGTCCCAGAACTCCACGTGGAACTGGATAATCCGTACCGCCTGATAGCTGCCGCCCACCGCCCACGCCGGTTCGCCCTGATCGGCAGTGACCCACACCACCTCCTTCATGAGCGCACCATCGTGGCTGTCAGGGTTGGCCGTACCGTCCTTAAAGCCCAGCAGGTTCACCGGCGTCTCTTTCCCTTTACTGCGGGCGGCGTGGTCCGAGATAAAACCTTCCCGCTTCCAGCGCACGCTCAGAAGATCCGGCGTGTGCTTGATGATATCGCGCAGGGCGTGGATCACCGTGTCCTGGGTATTGGCACAAATCTGCAGAAGCAGGTCGCCATGACACAGCGCCGCGTCCAGGGAGTCGTTCGGGAAACGCGTCATTTTCTGCAGCGCTTTCGGCTTCTGTTTTGCCAGCCCATAGCGCGCGTCAAACAGCGACTCACCGAGCGAAACGGTAATGGTCAGGTTATCCGGGGCGATAAACGGCCCCAGAATGCCGGAGTCCATTGGCGGCAGACGCGGGTTCGGCGTATCGGGTGCCGGTCCGCCGGCGGTGAGAAACGCGATGCGCGTCGTCAGCAGGCGGAACAGGCGCTCCAGATCGGCTTTATCGCTGGCCAGCGAATCAAAGGCCACCAGCATCATGGACGCCTGCTGCGGCGTCAGGATGCCCGACTGATGTTCGCCATAAAACGGCTGCGTCTCCATGCGGGCATTGGGTGACAGCGTGCCGGGCGCGCTTTGCGGTTTCGCCGCATGCGCTACCGGACAGCCACCGGCCAGAGCAAGAGCGCCCCCCAGCGCCCCCACCCCTTTTAACAATCGACGACGTGAAGGCTCAACCACATCGTTCTCGCTATGCTTATTCATCGTGCTTAGTCCAGACCCAGTACGCCGCGCAGCAGAGAGAGATCTTCCGCCAGAGCGGTAATCGGGCCTTTCAGCGCGTTACGGTCGGCATCGGTCAGCTTGTCGTAGGTTTCAAACCCGTCTTTAGTCCGGTACTTCGCCAGAATGGTGTCGACTTTTTTGAAGTTGGCATCCACTTTGGCCAGCAGTTCGCCGTTCTCTTTTTGCAGCTGAGGACGCAGCAGGTTAACAATTTTCTGCGCGCCGTCGACGTTGGCCTGGAAGTCCCACAGATCGGTATGGCTGTAGCGATCTTCTTCGCCGCTGATTTTACTCGCGGCCACTTCTTCTATCAGACCGGCCGCGCCGCCCACCACTTTTGACGGCGGGAAAGCCAGCTCGCTGATGCGCTTTTGCAGCTCCAGCACGTCGCCGTTCAGCTGCTCGGCGTATTTATCCATCCCTTTGGTGGAGTTGTCGCCAAACAGGGCTTTTTCCAGACGGTGGAAACCGGTGAATTTCGGATCGGCGGCTTTCTGCTCGAAATCGTCTTCGCGGGCATCGATGCTGCCATCAAGGTCAGAGAACAGTTCGGCAATCGGCTCGATACGCTCGTAGTGCTGACGGGTTGGCGCATACAGGGATTTCGCTTTTTCGATGTCACCGGCCTTCACCGCATCGGTAAAGGCTTTGGTTGCCGCCGCCAGGTCCGCCGTCTCTTTCGTGACATAGGCTTTATACGCCGTAATCGCGTCGCCCAGGCTCAGCACCGCAGCGCCTTTCGCCGCATCGGCCGTCGCTTCACCTTTGACGATCAGCTTCCCTTTAGGGTTGGTCAGCAGACCGCAGGTCATCTCATACTCACCCGGCTGCAGGTTGGCGGTCATCTTCTGGCTAAAGCCAGGGGCGATGTTTTCGCGCTCCTCCACCACCAGAACCCCTTTCAGGATCTCCCACTCCAGCGCCTTCTGGCTGTGGTTCTGAATAATGAACTGGGTTTTGCCGCTGTTCACCGTGAGGGTCATCGGCTCACACTGCTTGTCATTAACGGTGACTTTAACCTGAGGTACATCCGCGCCCCAGGCGGAGAATGCAGAAGCGAACAGCGCGGCAATGCCTGCGCATAACGCACTACGACGGAACTGAATTGCCATGACTCTTCCCTTTAAAAGTATGTTGTAACTAAAACAAAAATTATGGCGTAACGCGCGACGCCTGCGTGCCGGTACGCGGCGGCATTGCGAACAGCACCAGCGCCGGAACCAGATAAATAAAGTACATCGCCACTTCGCTGACGCTCGGCGTTTCCTGATAGCCGAAGATACCTTCGAGCAGGGTGCCGGTCAGTGAATGGGTGGAGAGCACGTTGCTGAGGTCAAACGCCACGTCCTGGAAATGGTTCCACAGGCCCGCCTCGTGGAAGGCGCGTATCGCCCCCGCCGCCAGCCCTGCCGCCACCAGCAGAATAAACAGGCTGGTCCACTTGAAGAAGGCGCCCAGGTTCAGGCGAATACCGCCCCAGTAGAGCAGGAAACCGAGCACCACGGCCGTAGCAAGACCCAGCACGGCTCCCAGCGGTGGCCAGATCCCCACGTCCTGCTGAAACGCCGCCAGCAGGAAGAAAACGGACTCCAGGCCTTCACGCGCGACGGCAAAAAAGACCATCATAATGAGCGCCCAGCCGTGGTTATTGCCCTTTTGCAGCGCGTTATCCACCGCCTGCTCCAGCTGCACCTTCACGTTACGGGAGACTTTACGCATCCAGAACACCATCCAGGTAAGGATCACCACCGCAATCACGGCGACGATACCCTCAAACAGCTCCTGCTCTTTCTGCGGGAACTCCCCGGTGGTTTCGTTGATGAGGATACCGAGGCCCAGACAGAGTGCCGCGGCAAGGAATACCCCGACCCACATGACGCCAATCCAGCGTCCGCGCTGGGTTCGCTTCAGATAACTGGCGATGAGGCTCACGATAAGGGCAGCTTCAAGCCCTTCACGTAACATAATGAGAAATGGAACAAACACTGTCTCTTATACACATCTGACGCTGCCGACGAAGAGGATAGTG
>ENA-OXEX01000820-OXEX01000820.1-human-gut-metagenome-genome-assembly--contig:-NODE-820-length-11752-cov-5.510387_pt1 | contig 11752 bp, 7 predicted proteins | sample MGYA00249364_ERZ652261 | MGnify/ENA primary metagenome ERZ652261 (study PRJEB26925, sample SAMN05826642) | human gut metagenome | biome: ENVO:2100002; feature: ENVO:00000062; material: ENVO:00002003... | reverse complement strand
CGAGATCAGCCTCGGTCTCGTGGGCTCGGAGATGTGTATAAGAGACAGCGTATTTAGTTGCTTATATAATGAATAATTAAAAGCATCATCTATCTTTATATGCTTAATCATTTCTGAATATTCACCATTATAATCAACAAACAGTGCTAAATTGATTGCACACAAAGCAAACACTTCATTATCTACTCTGCGCGAATAATAAGCTATTCCATCATACTTCATTTTTTTACATGCCATCATTAGCGATTGTGATATGATATATTCCGACTTAAATACTCTATTTTCTTCTTTAATTACATAACAAGTTGCAATCGTAAGAAGATACAGTTTCAGCCAACAATGTACCCTATCTTCTTCAAATTCATTTAAGCATCTAAAATCTCTTATAGATATAGCTAAATTAAAAATCCTCTGATTTCCTTCTAATAATACTGGTGAAACATTAAAATCTATTTCCGCCGGACACCCCATTTCTATCCAGCACCCATATGAAGAATTCGCCAAATACATACTTGGATTCCCCGGAATGCTAAATCTATAATTTCCTGATTTCGATCTCATTGAATTAGGTAAATGAAGCATATCTTTAGCTGTAAATGCCTTGTTTGGTGTTCCTAATCTACTTCGGAAAAATTGCAACTCATTAGTCTTGATACCAGGAAAAGCCTCACTGTTAATAACTGTATTCACTGCAAATGAATTATCCCCTATATCTCTTACCAATTCCAAAATAATGTTATTACTTTCTGCTATATCAGCTTTATAATAAAAATCTAAGGCTTCCAATATTTTAGTACTAAAAATATTTATAATTCTCAGACTTTCATCATCAGCATTAGCCTTTTTTGCCTGATCCATAACTATATTGTATTTCTTTTCTAAGTCGCCCCGATAATCTATGTCTTTGTCTATTTTGAATGGAGCATATAATTCCTTACATATAAACCCATTATTTAACCATGTCAATTTCATTTTATCGTACCACCTTTTATACTCATTTTACAAAATACTTTTTGTATCCTTCTGAGTTAAGTCTTTACCAAACTATACCACAATAACAGCTACATTCCTACCCCTGCTTTCCTGCCTTCTGAGGAAATTCCATCTTAAACTTATACTGAAATCCCTTGATTTCCTTGCCGTCTTTCGTGTAGGAAAATTTCTCGATGCTCTCTGGAATCAGGTACGCATCATAGCTACCTTTCTTGCCTTTTAATCCTTTTACAAGTATCTTTTTCCTTTGAAGCAGGCTCTTAACCTGTGAATCGGAAAGTGTTACTCCAAGTGCCTTGCCGACATTCATACCGCACTTTCCGGTACAGTACGCTCCAAATTTCCCTTTTACTACATCAGCACCACACTTCGGGCATTTGCCTAGCACTTCCTGTCCACCCTTACCTGTGCCAAACATGGCTTTATATTCATCACTAACGCTGTGATAGGTCTTTACAAGATCACTTACCATAGTTTCAATCCCAGACATAAACTGTTCTGCAGCAACTTCTCCTTTGGATACAAGAGTAAGCTCATTCTCCCAGTCAGCGGTCAGTTTCGGAGATTTTACTACATCTGGAAGTATCGTGATCAGCTTCATTCCATCCTCTGTCGGAATCATCTGCTTTTTCTCACGCTTTACAAATCCGTCTTTTACCAGCTTTTCTATGATATCGGCTCTGGTGGCAGGTGTGCCAAGCCCTTTTCTCTCCACTTCATCACCCATATCCTCTGCTCCGGCTCGCTCCATGGCGGACAGCAGGCTGTCCTCAGTGTAATGTTTTGGCGGCTGTGTGAAATGCTCGGAAACCTTTGTCTGCTCCACTGCAATCATCATGCCCTCACGAAGCTCCGGCAGCTTCTTTTCTTCCTCTGCATCCGATTTATCCTCTGCGGTTTTATAGGAATTTTTGAAGAAATCCTCAAATTCCTTCCATCCATTTTTCCACACTTCCTTGCCAGATACCTTAAATACAGTATTGTTGCAGGTAATCACTGCCTTTGTGGAATTATAAATGTGCTTCTCCCCGGTCGCACACAGCAGACGGTTTGCACAAAGGGAAAGTATCTTCATTTCGCTCTCCGGGATTGCCTTTAAGTTCTGCTTGATGATCTCCATGGTAGGAATGATTGCGTGGTGGTCCGTCACTTTCTTGCTGTTCAAAATTCTTTTAATATCTGGATTGAACATGATATTCTGCTCAAATAACAGAGAATTGAAAATCGCTTCGATCACATTTTTTGCAGTACCTTCCATGTCATCGGAAAGATACTGGCTGTCTGTTCTTGGATAAGTCACTAACTTTTTCTCATAAAGGCTCTGCGTATATTCCAATGTCTGCTTGGCAGTAAAACCAAACAGACGGTTTGCATCCCTCTGGAGTGTTGTAAGGTCATAGAGTTTCGGCGGTGCTACCCACTTTTCTTCCTTTACCACGGAAGTGACAAGAGCCTGTCCGTTTTCACAAGTTTCTGCAATTCTATCTGCTTCCGTTTTATCACTGATATGCTCGGATACCGCATCCAGACCATTTCCCATGATGTGAGCCATATAATAGGCTTCTTTCTTGAAATTCATGATTTTACTTTCACGATCCACCAGCATGGCAAGTGTCGGTGTCTGCACTCTGCCAACCTTCAATGCCTTACCGCCATATAATACCGTAAAAAGTCTTGTCCCATTGATACCCACAAGCCAGTCTGCTTCCTGCCTGCATAATGCTGAATGATACAAGTTATCATAGTCGCTACCTGGGCGAAGATTATGGAAGCCGTCACGGATAGCACTTTCCTCCATGGAAGAAATCCATAACCGCTTCATCGGTTTTCTGCACCCTGCCATGTTGTAGGTCAGGCGAAAGATCAGCTCACCCTCCCTTCCGGCATCGGTAGCACATACAACGGCATCTACCCTGTCATCATGCATGAGCTTTTTCAAAATCTGATACTGTGCTTTTGTATCACTTTTCACTTCATGCTGCCATTCCTGCGGAATGATTGGAAGGCTCTCATAGCTCCATTTCTTCCATGCTTCCTCATAGCTTTCCGGCTGTGCCAGTTCTACCAGATGTCCCACGCACCATGATACCAGATAGTCATTGCCTTCCAAATATCCGTCCTTACGCTGTGTGGCACCAAGAACTGCCGCAATGCTCTGTGCCACACTCGGCTTCTCTGCAATTACAAGCTCCATCTCTATTCCTCCCCATTTTCTTCATCATTCTCGTTGTTGTTATCTTCATTGTCATTCTCGTCTGTGTCTACTGATTCTGTATCATCACCACCATTTATGAATGCTTCGTCGGAATCCTGCTCGGTTTCTTCCTCGTCATCATAATCGTAGTCCTCGTCAAGCTCGTCCTCATCTTCATCCTCATCAATGAAGTTTTCCTTTTTCTTCTTGGATTTCACAACATATACCACTCCGATCACAGCTACCGCAGCAATGCCCATTAAAATATATGTAAAGCCGGAACCATCTGCCTTTGCGGTATCCTCTTTCGGCTCACTTGTATCTTCCGTGCTATCTTCGGTGCTGTCCTCAACACTTTCTGCTCCTTGTGTTTTATCTCCTGTGGTATCAGCATTATTGTTTGATAATGCGCTGTCTTTGGTAGGGATTGCAGATTCCAATGCCGCTGAATTTTTCGGAAGTGTCTCGCTGTTATCCGTTGTGGTATTCAGCAGGTCGTTTTCACTGACTTCTGTAAGGAAATACACCTTTTCATCTTCCCCATCACGATCAATCACAAGATAAAATACCTTTTCTGATGCAGTCTGGATTGTGTAAAATTCCTTGCCTTTTTCTGTGGTCTGGCTGACACTGCTCTGGTCTGCATCCTTGGAAGTATCTCCCGTACTTGGAGACTGCTTTGCTGTTGCGGAACTGCTTGAAGTTGTTCCACTGCCTGTCTGGGAAACTGTATTTCCATTCACATCCGTTTTTGTATGCTCTGTGACCTGTGCGGTTGCAGAGCTTGGCTTGGTTGCCGACGCATCCACCGGAAGCTGCTGTGCCGGATCTTTTTCACTGCTGTCCTTATTCTCCGGATCGGTGTAATACGGATTGGCTGTTTTATAGATTTCAGAGGTATTTCCTGCATTATCCATGGCAGAAATCGTGAAATACTGATACCCTGCATCGAACTGTTGCAGACGGATATTCAAGGCTCCATTCGTATGCTCTGTAAACTCATAGCCATTGACATAGATTGCCTTGATACCGGAATCCGTATCATGTGCCTGAATGCTCAAAAGACCGTCGCTGACTGCCGCATTTAAGGTAGGCTTGGTAAAATCAAAACACTTGATATAACGGTTTTTCTCGTAGGTCTTGCCCTTCTGGTCTGTGACCTGCACATAAATGGTGCTGTTCTCGGAAATCTCTATGTGCATATCCTCGGTAATGTCCGTCCAGCTTCCATTCTGTCCGACTTTTGCCTTTACTGTCTGAATGGTAAAATTACCGGAAACTATCGTATCTTCCACCTTGACAGTTACCTTAGTGGTATCATTATGCCATCCAGACGGTGTATTGATTGTGATTTTTACACTCGGATTGATATAGGCACATTCCTTGTAATCCTTTGCACACACCTCACAATCTTCATCTACTGCATACTGACTGCATTTTTCCTTGCAGGTGCATTTTGCGGCAGGCTGTGTCTCCTCAGTTGTGCCTTCTGTGGAATTTTCTGTTGTATTCTCCGTGGACTGCTCTGTATGATTTTCTCCACTACCGGAACTGTCCTTGTTATCAGTGCCGGACGCTGTGCTTTCTGCACTGCCTTCTTCTGCCGCACTCTCTGTTTTCTGCTCTGCGGTATCCTCCGCATGAACCTCCACAGTATTTGCCCTGTTGGCAAAAAATGCCCCAATCGGCATACAAAAAAGTATTGCCGATAGCATAAGGGACACCACTGCCCTAGCCGATAATCTCCTGTTTTTCATTAGTCGAATCCTCCTTTTCCTGTTCCCGTTTCTGTAATAAATTTCTGACTTCATCCTCACTGAGCTTATTAAGCATCTGCAATCGCTCTGATGAGATTTTATATTTCCGAATGATCTTCATGGCTTCGGCATCCTCCGCCATCTGTTTCTGCTCTGCAAGGTCTTTTTCCTTTGCCTGTAGCTGTGCTATCTGTTCTCTGACCTTTTTAAGCTGTGCATTGATTCTTTCTACTGACAACTGATCTTCCTCCCTTCGCTAATTTAATCTTCCAAAACCATAAAAATGGCTCTGCCAGTAAGAGGTATTGATTGAGGTATACTGGATTGGATCACCACAATGCACCATCGTACCGTTTCCACAATAAATACCAACATGTGTGACGGTTCGCCCTGCATTATAAGTTTTTGTAAAAAATATGAGATCTCCTGCCTTTGCTTCCGATGCGGATACCGAAGTACACTGGTCATAAATGCCCTGTGCTGTGGTTCTTGGCAGGTTATGTACGCCGCTGTTTGAAAATACCCAGCATACAAAACCGGAACAGTCAAAACTCGCCGGAGCTGTTCCTCCAAAAGTATATGGCATACCCAGATACCTGTTTGCTTCACGCATAAGCGTCTGTACGGTTGCATCATCATAAGATTCCGGTGGTATCACATTGCCGGTTCCTCCTCCGGTGCCGCCCGGTGTTTCCCCATAAATGGTCTGCTCTCCTGCCTCAAAATAAAATAACGGGTTATAATACTCCCCGTTATACAAACATTCGATATGAAGGTGGCTTCCGGTACTGCTTCCTGTATTTCCGCTTTTGCCTATATCGTCACCCTTTTTGACACTCTGCCCTGCGGACACATTTAAGCTGTCCATGTGGGCATATTTTGTGGTATATCCCTTACTATCCGTAATCACCACATAATTCCCATAATAGGAATCGTAAGCCGCTTCCATAACCGTTCCGTCATGCGCCGCATAGACAACTGTACCTGTCGGCACTGCAATGTCCACGCCCCTGTGAAGCTCCTCTGCTCCGGTGTTCGGATTCTTCCGGTATCCATAATAACTGCTGATATAGTAGTACCAGTAGTAATCCACGGGTGTTCCAAATACCTGTAACCCGCCTTTTGTCTCCGTGTAGGCGGCAAAGATTTCTGCCTGTTCCGTATCCATACGTCCGGCAACAATGCTCTCAAGAGGTGTGACCGTTAAAGTGACTCGAAGGATTGTTACGATATATTCTTCTTCCTCCTCATACTCGTATTCCTCGGTACTGATGCTTCCATCTGCATTTGTAACTGTTCTGGTTCCGGTCTTTGTGACTGTCCTTGTCCGTGTCTCCTCCACTTCCTCAGTAGTAAGGGAATACATGGCATCAAATAATTCCTGAATTTCACTCTCCATTTCTGCGGCAGTAAATTCCGTATGGACTGCGGAAAGATAACTGATCAGTGTATATGGATCATGCCCGATTGCACCAAGGTTATAATCGTATTCATCATATCCCGGGTAATCAGTTTCAATCCGGTCAATCTTGTTTTGCAGCTCCATTTCCTTTTCTGTAAAAGATAAATCTGCTGCATCAATCTCTGCCGGAAGGCTAAGATATGTGCTTGCCATCGTTGTTGTCACAGTTCCGGTAAACATGGAACCGCAGCTTGATAATGCCGACATGATCATAATAAGCAGAAGAGCAAAAATACCCACTGTGATAATCAGTGTTTTATTTTTTGTGGCAATCTCCTGTAACTTCTTTGCAATGCCGGTTGCAGCATTGGTTGTCTTTGTAAATGTTTCCTTTGCAGTCTTGGCTTCTGCTCCTGCCCGCCTTGCCTTGGCATACTCACGCTTGATACGCTGTTTCTGTAGCTGCCTTTGCAACTGCTTCTTTGGACTGTTGCCTTTTAAATGTGGATTTTCGCTCAGGAATTTCTCATATTCCAGCTTCATATCTGCTGTGACCTGCTTTTTCTGCAATCGCTCTAGGCGGTCACGCTTTCTCTGTGCCTTGCTCTTGCGGTGATACTTCATATAGTGATAAATGTCCTCGGCACGCTGTTCCGTCTTGTGCGCACCCTCAACCGCAGAATTGTCCTTTTCTGTTTCTGCAATCTTACGATGCACAAAATACATATTTTCCGTTTGGAACTTATGAACCGCAGTCTTTCCAAGACCATCCTGCTTAAATGGCTTCTCCACATCCACCGGAACAACGATATATTTTGCTTTTCCGTTCTGTTCATCAAAGACACGTTTCATCTCATACTGCCGCTTTTTCGGCATCTTGTCCTTTGCTTTCTGCAACTTCTGACGACTCTTTTCCGACTTATCAAAAGCCTTCTGTACTTTTTTGTCGGTAAATTCTTCCGCCTGCCCCTGCGAAAATGTGGCGTCCTTTATCTGAAGATCTCCATAATCGGACTGCTTTGCATTTTCTGACTTTGCACGCTCTCTGTGTGCGTGTTCTCTCTGCACACGCCTTTTGTGATATTTTCCTTTTTCCTCAGACCGTTGGTAGGTGTCCCTGACATGAACCTCATTTTCCATCGTGCTGTCAGAATCCCCCGGCTGTTCCTCCTGCATGAAACTGTTTTCCTTTAAGAATGCCTTTTCCGCATCGGCTTCTGACTTCTGGACATTGTGACCAGAAGTGTTCTGTTGCTGTTGCAACTGACGGTAATATTTCTTTTTATTGCCCGTTTTTCTCTCTGCTCCAGTTTCCGACTTTTGGACATTGTGACCAGAAGTTACATTTTTTGTATCACTGCCATGGTTCGCATCCCGTGGCAGATTGCTCACAGGCTTCTCATTGGCATGAAAATGATTTTCCGTAGGAAAGGTGTTATCCTGCCTGTGTTCTGTGTGTTTTGCTCCAGTCACTTCCTTATCCTTGGAAAATGTCTCTTTTTCAAATGCCTTTACTGCCTGCTTCTTCTGTCTTTTTTCTGCCATTTTATACTGCGTCCTCCTTCTGCACCGATTCCTCCGGCTTGGTATTCATAATTCTGTAAGTCTTGGTGTCTGTCGGATATTTGTCTACAAATGGAATTACCACATTGTCAAACAGTATCAGACCACTTCCCGGCTCGGAGTTGGTGACATAGGAAAGCTGCTTATCAGAAAGTCCCAGTTTATCAGCGAGAATTGCCTGATCTTTGGCATTCTGATTTAACAGATACACAAAATCGCTGTTACCCAAAATACCTTCAATCTCCTCAGAACGAAGAAAATCGCCCACGTTCTGCGTCAAACCTGTCGGAATACCGCCCCATTTTCTGAAACGCTTCCAGATTTCCACGGAATAAATAGCTGTCTGCTTCTCCTTCAGAAGAAGGTGGAACTCATCACAGTAATAACGGGTAGCAATCTTTCGCTCCCTGTTCTGCGATACCCTGTTCCAAACCGCATCCTGCACGATTAACATACCCAGCTCTTTCAACTGATTTCCCAAGTCTCTGATGTCAAAGCACATGATACGATTGCCGCTGTCTACGTTGGTATGGTGGTTGAAGTAATTCTGGGAACCATGCACATACAGCACAAGGCTGTTTGCGATACGCTCCGCCTTTGGATTTTTGTGTGCTAACAGGGCATCATATAAATCTTCCAGCAGCGGCATATTTTCCGGCACCGGATTTTCAAAATACTTATCATAAATATGACGGATACACTCGTCGATGATACCTTTTTCATCGTTCTGCAATCCATCCTTGCCGCCTGCAATCAGGTCACACAGAGTAATAATAAAATCGGATTTCAGCTTTAACGCTTCCTTATCCCCCTTATGGGATAACTGTATATCCATAGGGTTCAGATAGTCTTTGGAATTGGTGGCAAGTTTTACCACCTGTCCATGCAGTGCTGCCACAAGAGCAAAATACTCGCCCTCCGGATCGCAGATGATAATATCGTCCTTTGTGATAAGAAAACAGCTTAAAATCTCACGTTTTGCACTGAAGCTCTTACCGCTTCCCGGTGTTCCAAGTATGACTCCGTTTGGTGTACGAAGCCTTTTCCGGTCTGCCATGATCATGTTGTTGCTGAGTGCATTTAAGCCGTAATAGATTGCCGGAGCAGGCATAAATAATTCCTGTGTGCAGAATGGAACTAAGATAGCGGTACTCTTCGTGGCAAGAGTACGTTCTATCCCCGTTTCATTACAGCCAATCGGTGCAGATGCCATAAGTCCCTGTTCCTGCAAATACTGTAAACAGCGCAGGTCACAGTTTGCCTGCTGTATGATGCCGGACACCCTCTGCATCAGGCTCTCCAGTTCCCTCTTTGTTCTTCCATAACAGGTAATGAGAAATGTCATGTTGATCATCTTCTGATTGCTTGTGTTCAAATCGTCCAGAAACTCCAGTGTATCCTTTTCATAAGTCACAATATCCGTCGGTAAAATATCCATGTCATAGCCGCTTCGTACTGCTTTTTTCTGCTCCTCAATCTTCATTTTCTGGATATTGGAAATAACAGCTTTCAGCTTCTTGATTGCCTTTACCGGATCTTCCGTCTGCATATGCATGGAAATGGTAAGGTTTGCATCAATGTCAAGAAGCTGCTTGATCAGCTCGTCCGTAAACTTCGGTGTGATAATATCCAGATAGGATACACAGCCATACATATTTCCCGACTTAAAGCGGTTCGGATAGCGGAAATCAAATCCCGGCGGTGCAATATAGTCCTTGACAGACTTACCGGATTCTGCCAAATCCTTAAATGAAAAACGAAAAGGCTCCATGGTGTCCTGGTTAAAATATTCATGCAGGATACGCAGTCTTTCCTTTCCGTCCAGTCCCCTCGCAAGGGTTCCTATATTGTTTAAGTTTCGTATGACATCTTTTTCAATGTTGTTAAGGCGGCTCTTGGCTTCCCTGTAGCCATTGCTCTCCACACCAAAAATCAGATATTTTGATTTGATGATACCATTGTTTCCCTTTGCCGCCTGCTTCTTTAACATCTCCGTATATTCTTCACGAATGTCATTAAAATCATCCTCCTGCCACGGAATGTCAAACTGTTCCGTAAGCATCTGCTCGTTGACTTGCCGGTTGAATAACACCAGTTCAAATTTCACAGACGGATCAAAATAATTGATGAGCTTACTGTACTGTGCCAGTATATCCGCCTGCTCATCCACTTCCAGAAGCGAATAGTTTATATCAAAAAATTCCACCATCTTTGTATAATAATGGTGGCTGACCTGACAGATACCGTCACGGAACATCTTCTCAAAAGTAATCGTCTTTTGTGCGGTAGTCGGCTTTTCCTTCCCTTTGCCCCTGCCGGATAAAATATGCTTTAATTCCATAAGACGCTTTTTCTCTGAAAAAGTAAGACCGCCACTTTTGCTGTTATTTCTGCTATTGCCCTGATAACTGCTTTTTCTGTGTTTTTCCGGTTCTGCCTTTTGCTTTTTCTTCAAGATAACGAACCTCCCTTCGTAATTTTTCTTTCTCCTCCAACTGCTTGTAGAGGTTTTCTGACCGGTACGGTCTGATTCCCGGCGTGAGTATCTTCTGCCGGAGCATAAAATACAAAATCTTCTCCGCCGGAAACCCGTTTTTCTCATACATCGCAAAAAAGAAGAACGGAAGCATTGCTCCCATCATTAAAAGTGATGCCGCTGATGTCCCGATCAGTCCCTTAGTCAGAAAATACAGAGGGATGCCCGTTACTGCCGCACCACTGAAACAGATGATCTGTCTCTTTGTTAAATTCAGTGCCACTTTTGTCTTGATCCCGGACAAATCCTTTGGCACCTGCACGGATATTGCCATATCGTTCCTCCCTTAGTGCGCATTCCAGATAGATTTTGACAGCGAACCTGTCTTAAACATGGAAAAACATAAAATCACGGTATATGCTGCCACCGACCAGAGTGCCGTATGCAGGTTATCGGATACTGCCACACCAGCCACAAGCACCGCATAGATTGCAACGCATACCATCATAAAAAATCCCTGAAATGCAAGGGCACAAAGTCCCTTAAAATAATTGGTTCCTATTGTTCCCCACTCCCGGTTGGTTACGGTTGCGCAGGGAACAGGTGCTACTGATACATAAAGATATATTTCAATCATTCGCCCATAAAGAATGACGGTGATCAGGACTGACATGATTTTCATACATAAACTGACGATCATGGTCTCCATCCCCAGTCCTAACAGCTCGCCTATACTCATTTCCGAAAACTGCTCATTGAACATCGTCTGCAGCGTACTTGAAACATCAATACTGGTTTCCCCACTGATTGCTGCGGCGGCAGAATTGACGATGTGGCTTCCCACATCAAATACCGCCATTACAATGTCAAAAGTCTTGCTTAACAGCATGACTGCAATACACGCTTTCATAAAAAAGCGGATAAAAATGGCTGTATTGAAGTCATGCAGGTTATTTTTGTCAATGACCATGGAAATAAGCTCATAGACGAGTACAAAGCTGATAATCATTCCCGCTATGGGAATCATCACATTGTCGGACAGGGTTTTTATCATATCAAAAATACCGGAGTTCCATGTGCTGGGAGTTTTGCTGACCTCCCCTGCAATCGTGCCTACTTTGTCATTGACATCGGTAAACATGGTTTCAAAGTTGGTCAGAACCCACCCCTGCAACAGTTCCTTTATGAATTCAGTAATCTTATCAATGATCCCGCCCATGAATTATGAGAACAGTGTGGTAAGCTGTGGAATTACCGTCTGTGCCACAATGATGATGCCACCGCCACTCATAAGCTGCTTGATGCCCTGCGATTTTACTGATGTGCGATAAAGAAGTAATAGAAGTGTAAAAAATTTTGCCGTTCCT
>ENA-OXEX01000806-OXEX01000806.1-human-gut-metagenome-genome-assembly--contig:-NODE-806-length-11975-cov-5.931040_pt1 | contig 11975 bp, 8 predicted proteins | sample MGYA00249364_ERZ652261 | MGnify/ENA primary metagenome ERZ652261 (study PRJEB26925, sample SAMN05826642) | human gut metagenome | biome: ENVO:2100002; feature: ENVO:00000062; material: ENVO:00002003... | reverse complement strand
GAGATCAGCCTCGGTCTCGTGGGCTCGGAGATGTGTATAAGAGACAGCGTTGAAGTCGTCGAGCGTTTCGTCTTTGGTATTGTTCACGCGCGCGGTGCGTTCGTTATCCACCTTGCCGCCGGTCACGTAGAAGCGCAGCATCGGGCGGAACTCCGGCCCCATGGCGATAGACATATTCTGCGACAGGGTCAGCTTCCAGCCCTTGTTGTCGCCGCCGTTGTCGTAATCCACGTGCTGCCAGCCCGCTTCCAGCCAGGTGGAGTGAACGTCGTTCCACCAGTGCATCGGGCGCACGATGGCGTTGTAGTTCTTACGGTTATCGGTCTTATCGCGGCTGTTGTCGTAGTCGTGGAAGGCGAGGATGTACTCCACCTGCGTCGCCTGGGTGAATTTGTACAGCCCTTCGAAGCTGGCGTAGACCGTGGTCAGATCCTCGGTTTTGTTGAACACGCTGTTGTCCGCGTTATCGGAGTAGCGGGCAATCACCTTGTTCACGCCGCTGTCGTTGGTGTGGCTCAGCACCACGCCGCCCTGCCAGGCGTTCAGACGCTCGTCGCTCTCCACCGCCTTGGAGTCAAAGCCGTAGTTGGCGTACAGCTCCATGTCGATCGGGCCGAGCTTCATACCGTGGATTTTTGATGTCGCGGCGTAGTTGCCTTTGTCGCCCGTGCCGGAACCGCCGGTACAGGTGATGCGCGACGGGTTGGCTTCATCTTCCATCACTTCCGGGCTACAGGATTCCACCGCCGCCACGGCGGCCACGTCGAACTGCACGCCGCCGATGTCGAAGTTCTTCACCCCGGCACCCTGGCCGTCGTGGTTCATCCAGAAGTAGTCGTTGATGCCCTGCTGCGGACGCTGGTGGAAGTCACGGCCGGCCCAGAAATAGGCGTTCGGGTTGGAGGCCATAATGTTGGTCACCCCCGCGTAGGCTTTTTTCAGGTTAACTTCGTCGCCCCAGTGGTCGATCATCACGTTGATGTCCCAGATGGCGCCGTTTTCACCCTTGAAGGCCTTGGAGAGCTGGAATTCCCCGCCGTTGCCTTCGTTGCCCAGACGACCAATGGCGGACGCGCCGTTATAGGAGCCGTCCACCGCCACGTATTTCTGATCGGCGGCCTGGAAGTGCGCGCCGTAGCGGGCGTAGCCGGTAAATTTAATCCCGAACGGGATCGCCATATCCGGAGATTGCGCCGCGCTTTGCGGCTCGGTTACCACGTCCGCTTTTTTCGCGACCGCCGCATCCATTTTGGCCTGGCGTTCGGCCAGGGCTTTATCCACCGCTTTCGCCACAATGGCGTCGATTTGCTCCTGGGTGAATTCCTGCGCGAGCACGGAAATTGGGCAAAGCGCGGCGATAACCGCCATGGTTAATGGAAGTTTTTTAATCGTATTCATGGTTATCTCAATATAGTTTAATTTTATTCAGACAATAACCATCCCGCTCCGATCTGACAGAGTATGTCGCTATCATCAGAACAAGTGGATCTCTATTTAGGGTACAGAGGTATTACAGTAATTATTTCGCCATAGACTATCTCTGATATAAATGAATAATTTCTTCGGATAATTCACGCGCCAATAATGAATTCATTAAGTGATCCTGCGCGTGCACCATAATTAACGTCATCGGCTGGCGGCCTTCGCCCGCATCCTGCTCGATCAGTTTGGTCTGCATCTTGTGCGCCTGGCGCGCGTAGCCGTCGGCTTCGCGCAGCAGGCTTTTGGCCTCGTCAATGTTGCCCTGGCGCGCCGCGTGCAGCGCTTCAAAGCACAGGCTGCGGGACTGTCCGGCATTGACGATAATTTCCATTACGGCTTCTTCTAGTGCGATCATCATCATTACTCTTTTTCAAAGCTATTATTTAACGCGGTGGCGGCAAACCACTCTCCGCTTTTCTTAATGGTGCGTTTTTGCGTCTCTAAATCGAGCTGGATAAATCCGTAGCGATTTTTATACGCGTTGCACCACGACCAGTTATCAATAAACGTCCACATATGGTAGCCAAGACAATTGCACCCTTCGCTAATACCCTTATGCAGCCAGGCTAAATGTTCGGAAATAAACTCGATGCGGTATTGGTCGTTAATCTGACCGTTTTCAATAAAGCGCTGCTCGTTTTCGACGCCCATGCCGTTTTCAGAAATAAAGCAGCGTGGGTTGCCGTAATTGTCGCGCAGGTTGACCAGAATATCGTAAATACCCGGCTCGTAGATTTCCCAGCCGCGGTACGGGTTCATCTTGCGGCCCGGCATCTCGTAGCTATCAAAGAACCACTCCGGCATAAACGGCGCCTGCGGGTTCACCGCGCTGTCGCGACACTTCACGCGACGCGGCTGATAGTAGTTCACGCCGAGCAGGTCGATTTTCCCTTCCGCAATCAGGAAACCGTCTTCCGGTTTACAGGCGGGTAATTGATCGCAGGATTTCAGCAGCGCGACCAGGTCCGCCGGGTATTCGCCGCGCAGGACCGGGTCGAGGAAGCTGCGGTTAAACATCAGGTCCGCGATGTGCGCCGCCTTCACGTCCGCCGGGTTCTGCGAGCGCGGGTACGACGGCGTCAGGTTCAGCACGATGCCAATCTCCCCGGCGTAATGCCCGGCGCGGTAGGCCTGCACCGCCTTCGCGTGGGCCAGCACGGTGTGATACGCCACGGTGGCCGCCCGACGAAAATCCACCACGTTGGGGTAGTGGAAGTCGTACAGATAACCACCTTCCACCGGCACGATCGGCTCGTTGAAGGTAAACCAGTGCAGCACGCGATCGCCGAACAGCTCGAAGCAGATCTGCGCATAGCGGGCGTAGGCGTCCACCACGTCGCGGTTTTCCCAGCCGCCGATTTCCTGCATCGCCATCGGCATGTCGAAGTGGAACAGGGTAATAAAAGGCGTGATGCCCTGTTCATTCAGCTCATCAATGACCTGATTGTAAAAATCGACCGCCTCCGGGTTCACTTCACCGATACCGTCGGGGATCAGGCGCGCCCAGCTAATCGAGGTGCGAAAGCTGTTGTGGTTCAGCTGCTTTAACAGCTGAATATCCGTTTTCCAGTGCTGATAGAACGTGGAGGTCTGCTGCGGCCCCACGCCGTTGTGAAAACGGTTCGGCTCGCGGGCAAACCAGTAATCCCACGTGGTTTCCCCCTCTCTTGCCCCTTCCGTCTGGAGAGCGGAGCTTGCGCTGCCCCACCAGAAATTATCGGGAAATGCGTATTTCATAACTCTTCCTCTTTGACTTAATTGCTGGCGGTCTCGGCGGCACCGACGGTTGCCTGGGCTTTCTGCTCTTCGTTTTTGATGAGCGTACGCTCATAGGCGCGCAGGAACGGCAGGTACATCAGCGCGGACATCACCATACAGACCAGGCACATCACCACCGGGCTCAGCGCCCAGTTTGCCGCCCACGAGGCGCCAATCGGTGCAGGGGTGGTCCACGGGGTCAACGAGACGACCTGTGCCAGCCAGCCGAGCTTGGTTGCGCCGTACGCCAGGCAGGCGTTGACCAGCGGAACGCACACGAACGGGATAAACAGCATCGGGTTCATGATGATCGGCGCGCCGAACAGAATCGGTTCGTTGATGTTAAAGAAGCTCGGCACGATGCCCATTTTGCCGATGGTGCGCAGGTGGGTAACGCGGCTGCGCAGCAGCAGGAACGCCAGCGGCAGCGTGGAGCCTACGCCGCCAATCAGCAGGTAGTGATCCCAGAAGCCCTGCAGGTAAACGTGCGGCAGCGCCGCACCGGCCGCCAGCGCCGCCTGGTTTGCGGAGAGGTTCGCCATCCAGAACGGGTTCATGATGCCGGTGACGATCAGCGAGCCATGAATACCGGCGAACCAGAAGATCTGGCACAGCAGCACGGAGAGCAGAATGGCGGGCAGGGAGTCAGACGCGGACACCAGCGGCTCCAGCAGGTGCATGATCGCCTGCGGGATAATCATCCCGGTCTGCGCTTCGATGAACAGGTTCAGCGGGTGCAGCGTGCCGATCACCACCATCACCGGGATCAGGATCTCAAACGAGCGCGCCACGCCGGTCGGCACTTCCTTCGGCAGGCGAATGGTCACGTTGTTCTGCTTCAGCCACGCGTAGACGCGGGTGGCGTAAATGGCGGTGATCAGCGCGGTGAAGATGCCCTGACCGGAGAGATACTGGGTCGAGATCTTGCCGTCGGCATAGGGCGCGGCGACCAACAGGAAGGCCATAAAGGCCAGCAGGCCGGACATCACCGGGTCGAGGTTAAACTGACGCCCCAGGCTTGCCCCAATTCCCACCGAGATGAAGAAGGTCATCACGCCCATGCTGAGGTTAAACGGCAGCATCAGCTGCTCGCGGTAGGTCTGGGAGAAATCCAGCCAGCCGCGGGCGAAGCTGTTGGTGGTATCCGCCGAGAACGGCGGGAAGATGAACACCAGCATAAACGAGCCGATGATCATAAACGGCAGCGCGGCGGTAAAGCCGTCGCGGATGGCAATCACATACTTTTGCTGGCCCAGCTTGGCGGCCAGCGGGGTAATTGACTGCTCAATCACCGCGACCATGGATTGATATAACGAACTCATGTGAACACCTTTTAGTGTGCCGCTTCGATGAGCGACAGAGCATAGTCCAGTACCTTATCGCCACGCTGCATGCCGTAATCCATCATGTCGATGGGCTGTACCGGAATGCCTTGCGTCGCCGCCTTGTCTGAGAGTGTCTTTAACATGTATTTCACTTGCGGTCCGAGAAGGACAACCTGGTATTGCGGAAACTGCGTATCAAATTCGGAAACACCGTACGCATCAATCTTCACCGGCAAACCACGTTCTTTCGCGACATCGACCATTTTGCTGACCAACAGGCTGGTGGACATCCCGGCAGAGCAGCACAGCATAATCTTGAACATCGACAACCATCCTCTAAATGTAAAAAGTTATTGCGAGGATGATTGGACATGATACGGAAACCGGTTTCCATTCATAAAAGACAGAAGTGTGATACCCATCAAGATCCCTTACTTATGAGGCTAATTAACCGGATGTGCATCACATAATTTGGCTGTTTTGACATCATTTTGAGTGGAAACGGAAAATCGGTTTCCATGGAAAACGGAAACGGATATACTCCGTTCTGGCTATAATGTGAGCCGAAGCGGTCATGGAATTTGCAGGCGCGAGGTAAGCCTGTCAGGGGAAAGAGATGTCGACAATCAATGATGTATCACGTCTTGCCGGGGTGTCTAAAGCCACGGTATCGCGAGTGTTGAGCGGGTCGCGTGGCGTAAAGGAAGCCAGCCGTCAGGCCGTACTGAAAGCGGTGGATGAGCTGAACTACCGGCCTAACGTGATTGCCCAGTCGCTGCTGAGCCAGTCAACGGGCTGTATCGGGGTGATTTGCGCGCAGGAAAATATTAACCAGACCACCGGTTATCTCTACGCGCTGGAAAAACAGCTCAGCCAGCATCAAAAACACCTCCTGCTGCGCTTCGCGCACAGCAAAGCGGAAGTGATGCACGCCCTTGAAGAACTCTCCTGCGGCCTGTGTGACGACATCCTGGTGATTGGCGCCCGTTTCCCGCTGGACGTGGATATGGACAACGTCATTCTGGTGGACTGCATGGAGTCTGATAACTCCAACAGCATCCAGTTCGATCACGCCTTTGCCGCCGAAACCGCCTGTAACTACCTCACCAGCCAGGGGCGTCGCCAGATTGCGCTGATCCACCCCCACGGCAGCGGTTTTGCCGACCAGGTGCTGCTCGGCTACAAGCACGCGCTGGAGAAAAATTTCCTGCCCTTTAATCGCAGCCTGGTCTTTATGGACGCGACTTCTTCGTCCGTTGCGCTGCAGGAGCTGCTTAACAACGCCAGCACCCTGAACTTCAACGCGCTGCTGGTGGCGGACGAGCAGGAAGCCCAGCGGGTGATCCCGCAGCTGCAGGCGTTTAATAAATCGGTGCCGGACGACATTATGGTCTTCAGCCTTGCCGGATCGCTGCACCTGCCGGGTATTCCGGTGATCCCGGCGATTGAATATTCCATGGACGCGATGGCGGCGCGCATTGTGAGCTGGCTGACGGAGAAAACGCAGATGCTCGGGTCCTATGTTCTGCGCGGGGATTTGATTATTCCGGATATGCGGAAGCGTTAAAAAATTTTCCAGGCCGGGTAAGCGTAGCGCCACCCGGCGTGAACTCAATAATCTTCCATACAATCCACCTGACCAATCGCCCCCCAGTAGGCATCCAGGTTGTCGCGCTTCACGGCGGTGATGGCATTTTTGATCAGCAGCTGATTGGCCTCGGACGACAAAATCATCTCCTGCCAGGCTTTATCGCTCTGCTTTTTCTGTGGCGTACAGGTTTTCTTAATATCTTTCAGGACCTGCTGCTTTATTTGCGCCTCTTTCGCCGGATCCTCCTTTTCCTGAGCATGGACAAACGCGGCGAAGAGCAGACAAACCAGCAGGCAGACCAGGTGCGCAGCTTTCATCGAAACCCCCTTTAAGAGACACATGCTTCCCATGAAATATATCGTTACATTCAGTGTAGCGATTCCAGCCGAAAGTATGATTTTCTCTTTTCTGCGCATGAGAATCGCTCGCCGATAAGGTTACTGGATCCCCCCGCCCAGCGACTGCCACAGCGTGATGCGGTTTTCGAGGTCGGTTTGCTGCAGCGCAATCAGCGATTCCTGCGCCGACCACAGCGACCGCTGCGCGGTCAGTACCGTCAGATAATCCCCCGCGCCCGCCTTGTAGCTTCGCGTTGCCACATCCAGCGTTTTCTGCTCCGCCGCGACGTATTCGCGCTGGGCGTCGAGCTGCTCGCTCAGGGTTTCACGCCGCGCCAGCGCATCGGCCACATCCTTAAACGCGCTCTGGATGGTTTTCTCATAGGTGGCGATCAGCCCCTTCTTCTCCGCTTCCGCGTAGCGCAGCTGTGCCAGGTTGTTCCCGCCGCTGAACAGCGGCAGGGTGATGGACGGCGCGAACGACCAGACCTTCATCCCGTGGCTGAACAGGGAGGAGAGCGAGTCGCTGCCGACGCCCGCGCTGGCGGTCAGTGAAATGGTCGGGAAGAAGTTGGCGCGCGCCGCGCCGATGTTGGCGTTAGCGCTCAGCAGGTTATGTTCCGCCTCCTGAATGTCCGGGCGGCGCAGCAGCGCGCGGGAGCTGACGCCCGCCGGGATCAGCGTGATGGCGTTGTCGCTCAGGCTCTCCAGCGTGCCGGGCAGCAGGTTCTCCGGCACCGTATCGCCCGCCAGCAGATCGAGGGCATTTTTGTCCTGCATCACCAGCGTCCGGTAGCTCGCCACGCTGGCGCGCGCCTGCTGATACACCGCCATCGCTTCGCTGACGTCCGTCGCCGCCGCCACGCCCACTTCCTGCTGGCGCTTCACAATTTTGAGCGAGCTGGCCGCGCTCTCCATCGTGGATTCCGCCAGCGCCAGGTTGCTGTTATCCGCCGCCAGCGTCACCCAGGCGGTGGTCAGCTCGCTAACCATCGTCAGGCGCGTGTTCTGCGCGGTGAACTCGCTGGCAAGCCAGGTTTCACGCGCGGCGCGGGAGAGGCTCTGGTTGCGGCCAAACAAATCCAGCTCGAAGCTGGAGACCGCGCCGTTGGCTTCGTCGCTGGTGGTCACGCCGCTTGCCAGCGTGCGGCTGCGTGTATGGCTCAGCTCGGCGTCCACCGTTGGAAACAGGGACGAGCGCGTTTCACCGTACTGGGCGCGGGCGGCGTCGATATCCGCAATCGCTTTTTGCACGTCGCGGTTGCTGTTCAGCGCCATCGTCACCACGCTTTTCAGCCGTGCGTCGTTCATCACCTGCTGCCACTGGCTCACCACGGCGGTGGCTTCACCGTGCGCGCCGGGCAAGGTTGCCGGGACGGGGGCGTCCGGGCGTTGATACGTTGGATCTAACGACACACAGCCTGCGCTCAGCAGGGCTAACGCTAAAATAGAAACACGAAACATTATGACCTCCGGTTCGCGTGTTTACCGGAGAACAGACGTTTCACCAGTACAAAGAATAAGGGAACGAAGAAGATCGCCAGCAGCGTCGCGGCCAGCGTTCCACCGATAATGCCGGTACCAATCGCCACGCGGCTGTTGGCGCCTGCCCCGGTTGCCACGGCCAGCGGCGTCACCCCTGCGATAAATGCCAGCGAGGTCATGATGATCGGACGCAGGCGCGTCTGGGCGGCACGCAGGGCGGCGGGCGTCAGGGAGTACCCTTCCGCGACTTTGGCTTCGGCGAATTCCACAATCAGAATGGCGTTCTTCGACGACAGGCCGATAGTGGTGAGCAGCGCCACCTGGAAGTAGACGTCGTTGTTCAGGCCGCGCAGGGAGGCGGCGACGGCCGCGCCCAGCACGCCAAGCGGGATCACCAGAATGACCGAAATCGGCACCGACCAGCTCTCGTACAGCGCCGCCAGGCACAGGAACACGACGAGGATGGAGAGGGCATACAGGCTCATCGCCTGACCGCTCGCCAGTTTTTCCTGCAACGACAAACCGCTCCACGCCCAGGTGCTGCCGGACGGCAGGCTATTTGCCAGCTGCTCCATTTTGCTCATCGCCGTGCCAGAGCTGGCACCGCTGGCGTTTTCGCCCTGAATTTCATACGCCGCCGAGCCGTTGTAGCGCACCAGGCTTTCCGGGCCATACTCCCAGCGGGTGGTGGCGAAGGCGGAGAACGGGGTCATGGTGCTGTCGCTGCCGCGCACAAACCATTTGTTGAGATCCGACGGCACGGCGCGATAGTCGCTGTCGCCCTGGATGTAGACCTTTTTCACGCGGCCGCGGTCGATAAAATCGTTCACGTAGGTCCCGCCCCAGGCGCTGGAGAGGGTGTCGGTAACGTCGCTCAGGGACAGCCCCAGCGACACGGCCTTGTTGTTATCGATATCCACCTGAAGCTGTGGCATCTGCGGCAGATCGTTGGCGCGCACGGCGTGCAGCGAGCTGTCCTGGTTGGCTTCGCCAATCAGCTGGTTACGCAGCTTCAGCAGCGCGTCGCGGTCGGTGCCGCCGCTGGCCATCAGCTCAAAGGTAAAGCCGTTGCTCTGGCCCAGGCCGTCCACCGCAGGCGGCGTCATGGCAAAGATGGTTGCATCGCGGATGGTGCTTAGCTCCTGCGTGGCGCGCAGGGCAATGGCCTGCGCGGTGTTTGCATCGCCTTTACGTTCGGACCAGTTTTTCAGGGAGACAAACGCCATCCCGGCGTTCTGGCCGCTGCCGCTGAAGCTGAAGCCCTCAATGGTGAAGATCACGTTGGTGTTGGCTTTCTCTTTCGTGAGGAACCATTCGCGCACCTGGCGGCTGACTTCGGCGGTACGCACCGTCGTCGCGCCTGCTGGCAGGGTGTACTGCACCATGATTTCACCCTGGTCTTCCGTTGGCAGGAAGCTGCCCGGCAGCTTAAGCATGGCGAAGCCCATCGCGCCGCAGAGCAGGGCGTAGATGACCAGCATGCCGCCGGAACGGCGCAGAGCGCGCAGCACCTTGTTCTGATAGCCGCGCTCGGTCCTGCTGTAGAAGCGGTTAAACGCGCCGAAGAAACCCTTTTTGTGCGGTGCCGTGTGGCTCAGGATCGCGCCGCAAAGCGCCGGCGTCAGGGTCAACGCCACCACCACGGAGAGGAACATCGCCGAAATAATGGTGACCGAGAACTGACGGTAAATCACCCCGGTGGAGCCGCCGAAGAAGGCCATCGGCAGGAATACCGCAGAGAGCACCAGCGCAATGGCGACCAGCGCGCCGGAGATTTCGCCCATCGATTTTTCGGTGGCTTCCCGCGCGGGCAGCCCCTCGTCGCGCATAATACGCTCGACGTTTTCCACCACCACGATGGCGTCATCCACCAGGAGCCCGATCGCCAGCACCATCGCAAACAGCGTCAGGGTGTTGATGGAGTAGCCGAACAGCGCCAGCACGCCGAAGGTGCCCAGCAGAACGACAGGCACCGCCAGCGCCGGGATCAGCGTCGCGCGGATGTTTTGCAGGAACAGGTACATCACCACCACCACGAGGATAATGGCTTCGAACAGGGTCTGAATCACGTCCTCAACGGAGATCTTGATGAACTCGGTGCTGTCTTTCGGGTAGGCCACGTCGTAGCCTTCCGGCATCGACTTTTTGAATTCAGCGATCTTGTCTTTTACCGCCGTGGCGGTGTTGAGCGCGTTCGCGCCCGGTGAAAGCATCACCGCCATACCCGCCGCCGGGTGGCCGTTCAGCTTCGCGGTGGCGGTATAGTCTTCGCTGCCCATCTCCACGCGGGCAACGTCGCTGATGTGCACGATAGCGCCGCTGGACTGGCTCTTCACGATAATGTTTTTAAACTGATCGACCGTTTGCAGGCGCGACTGGGCTCGGACGGTGGCGGTCAGCTGCTGGGCGTTCGACGAAGGCAGCGCGCCGATTTTACCGGCGGAAACCTGCACGTTCTGCGCTTCAATCGCGCTCTGCACGTCGGACGGCATCAGCGAGTAGGACGCCAGCTTCGCCGGGTCGAGCCAGATGCGCATCGCGTATTCTGCCCCGAACACCTGCAGGCTGCCGACGCCCTCCACGCGCGCCAGCGGGTCCTGCATATTGCTCACCAGCCAGTCAGCGATGTCCGAGCTGCTGGCGGTATCGGTTTTATCGTACACGCCCATGATCAGCAGGAAGTTGCTCTGCGATTTCTCGACGGTAATGCCGGACTGCTGCACCTCGGTCGGCAGGCGCGATTCCGCCTGCTGGACCTTGTTCTGCACCTGTACCTGGGCGGTGTCCGGATCGGTTCCCTGCTCGAAGGTGACGGTAATGCTCACCGACCCGTCCGAGCTGCTGGTGGAGGTGAAGTAGAGCAGGTTATCCAGCCCGGTGAGCTGCTGCTCGATCACCTGCGTCACGCTGTTTTCCAGCGTCTGCGCGGAGGCGCCGGTGTAGGTGGCGGAGATCTTGATCGACGGCGGGGCGACGTCCGGGTACTGCGCCACCGGCAGCGTGCGGATCGCCAGCATCCCGGCGAGCATGATGAGAATGGCGATAACCCAGGCAAAGACCGGGCGACGCACGAAGAAGCGGGAAAACATCAGGCGTTTCCTCCGCTGGTTTTCATCTCTTCGGCCTTCACTTCCTGCCCGGTGGTCACTTTGTCGGTGCCTTCAACAATCAGCTTATCGCCCGCCTTGAGGCCGCTCAGCACCAGCCATTTGTCGCCGTAGGTGTCGCCCGTTTCCAGCTGACGCTGCTCAACTTTGCTGCTGGCATTCACCACCAGCGCGGTGGCGGTGCCTTTGGCATCGCGGGTGATGCCCTGCTGCGGCGCGAGGATCGCGTCGTTCATGACGCCTTCATCCACCCTGGCGCGAACGAACATCCCCGGCAGGAGCTGGTGCTGCGGGTTCGGGAAGATGGCGCGCAGCGTGACCGAGCCGGTTGATTCATCCACCGCCACTTCGGTTAACGCCAGGCGGCCTTTCTCGCTGTAGGTGCTGCCGTCTTCGAGGATTAAGGACACGCTTAGCGTATCGCTATTAGTGGCGAGGGTTTGCCTGCGTAAACGCAGCAGATCGGCGCTGGAACGCGTGAGATCGACGTACATGCTGTCCAGTCCGCGAACGGTGGCAAGCGCGGTATCCTGCTGGGCGGTCACCAGCGCGCCGGGCGTGACGGAGGAGATGCCGATGCGTCCGGCAATCGGCGCGGTCACGGTGGTCCAGTTAAGGTTAATGCGCGCGCTCTCCTGCGCGGCCTTCTTTGACTCGACGCTGGCCTTGTCCTGCGCGCAGGTGGACTTCGCGTCCTCTGCGTCCTGACGCGACACGCCGTCGTCTTTCACCAGCTGCGCATAGCGTTGGGCCTTCTGGCAGTCGGCCTGCACCAGCGCCTGCGCCTGCTTCAGCGCCGCGGCGGCTTCATTAAACGCCGCGCGATAGCTGGAAGGGTCAATTTGATACAGCGCCTGTCCGGCCCTGTCTCTTATACACATCTCCGAGC
>ENA-OXEX01000783-OXEX01000783.1-human-gut-metagenome-genome-assembly--contig:-NODE-783-length-12203-cov-8.509467_pt1 | contig 12203 bp, 7 predicted proteins | sample MGYA00249364_ERZ652261 | MGnify/ENA primary metagenome ERZ652261 (study PRJEB26925, sample SAMN05826642) | human gut metagenome | biome: ENVO:2100002; feature: ENVO:00000062; material: ENVO:00002003... | reverse complement strand
ATCAATGAGATTTCTTCCCTTCCAGTTCATTCCATCACGAGCATTGATGTGGTGCCAGTTCCCAAGGATCTGACAACAAAGGTGCTTCAGAAGAAATACCTTGGTATTGAGTCGGATATCATTAAGCAGCAGAGAGTCCGTAATAAGAATAACGATTTTTCTACGGAAATCTCATATGCCAAAAGAACGGAGAAAAAGGAGATTGAGGAAATCATGGATGATGTCCGTGAGAATGACCAGTGCCTTTTCTTTGTGGGAGTAACCATTATTCTTATGGCAGAAAGCAAGAAGGAGCTTGAGAGTGTATGTGAGACAGTAGAGACTATCGGAAAGCGTAACAGCTGCACGATTGACACACACTACTTAAAGCAGAGGGAGGCACTCAACACAGCACTTCCGATTGGTGTAAGACAGGTGGAGACAATGCGTACACTTCTTACCCAGTCACTTGCGGTGCTTATGCCATTTAATGTGCAGGAGCTTAATGACAGCACAGGCAACTATTATGGTATCAACCAGATCAGCAAGAATGTGAATATCGGCAACAGAAAGAAGCTCATCAACGGAAATGGATTCGTATTCGGAGTGCCTGGTTCCGGTAAATCGTTCTTCTGTAAGATGGAAATGGGCAGCGTATTCTTGTCGGGAGATGATGAAATAATCGTTATAGATCCAATGAACGAATACTTTGATATTGCTGAGACTTATGGTGGAACAGTGGTAAATATGTCCACCTACACGGATAACTATGTGAATCCGCTGGAGATGGATGTATGGAGCCTTGATCCGAATGATTCCAAGGGAATGGTAAGAGAAAAGGGCGAGTTCATGCTTGGTCTTTGTGAGCAGTGCATCGGTGACAGTTTAAATTCAAGACAGAAGTCAATCATCGACCGCTGTGTGAGAAAACTGTATATCGACATTGCAAGGAGCAAAGAGAAGTATATCCCGGTAATGAGTGATTTTTACGATATTCTCATGGCACAGCCGGAGGACGAGGCAAAAGACATTGCATTGTCTTTGGAACTTTTTGTAAATGGTTCGCTTAACATCTTCAACCACCAGACAAATGTGGATGTGGATAACAGATTTACAGTCTATGGCATCAGGGACTTAGGTACAGAGCTTAGTCCTATCACAATGCTTGTTATGATGGAGTCCATTCAGAACAGGATTGTTGAGAATGGTAAGCGAGGCAAGGCAACATGGCTCTATATTGATGAGTTCCATGTCCTGCTTAATTCGGAGTATTCTGCAAAATATCTGCAGCAGCTCTGGAAGAAGGTAAGAAAGCAGGGAGGTCTTTGTACCGGTATCACGCAGAATGTTGTCGATCTGTTGCAGAATTACACAGCAACCACAATGCTTGCAAACTCTGAGTTTGTGGCACTCTTGAAGCAGGCAAATACAGACAGTTCAAAGATGGCGGAGGTTATCGGGGTATCAGAGGCACAGCTTCGGTTCGTAACTAATACCGCCTCTGGAATGGGACTTATTAAGTGTGGTTCGGTAGTAATTCCCTTTGATAATCAGATCAGCAAGGATACGGATTTGTACAGGCTGTATAATACCAACATTCATGAGAAGATTGCGGAACAGAAGAAAAAAGAAGCAATGCTGCAGTGATAACAGATGAATTTTTATAGAATCTATAGTATAATCAAGAGGTCGGATGAATGTCCGACCTTGATGATAATAAATTAGATATTCCCTATTTTTAAGAAGAAAGCATATAAGATTCGATATGAAAAATAAATAAGGAAGCAGTTCTAAAATGTATCATTTGTACCGGAGAACATGTGGCTGGATTTTAAGATATGCTTATCGTACACTTTGACGAGAATATGTTGATTGGGGATGCAGCGGACCTGGATGCATTTATGGAAATGTATGGTGTGGAAGCAATTTCCAAGGAATATTTGTAATTATTAGGGAAAAGAAAATTTGAATTTTACGCACTATTAACTTTTGGATATAAAGTGCCGATATTACAGATATAGAAACGGATTTCTGTATCAATTTTCAAGGAGGATGATACCATGATTAGAGCAGCTAATTTAACACAGGTAACAGATTATTATAAGAGCAATACTGTTAGTAAGCAAAATAACACAGAGAAAGCAAAAGATGTGCAGCCCAATGCACAGAAAATAAAATCCAGCGAAGATAAGTTATCTTCTAAGGCACAGAAATATCTGGAAACATTGCGTAAGGATAATGCGGATTTCGATTTTATTATTGCTGATAAAGGCGATGATTTCAGAGGATTAGTAGACCAAAGCGATAAGGAATTTACAGTTGTTTTTTCAAGTGCTGAACTTGAAAGAATGGCATCCGATGAGAAATATGCACGGGAAAAATTGTCTACGGTAAAAACTGCAGTTGAGATGTCAGATAAAATCAATGAACAGTTTGGGTTTGAACGTGCTTGGGGAACGACAGACAATAGTGGAACTGTATTAAATAAGTTAACTATGTCCTTTGATGATGATGGAAAGATGACACTTTTTGCTGATTTGGAGAAGATTACAGAAAAGCAGAAAGAACGGCTTGAAGAATTAAAGGAAAAACGTGCAGAGGAGAAAAAGCAGGAAAAGAAGGATGTAACTGTTAAGCGGACTACAATTCAGGCAAATTCAAAAGAAGAATTACTTGAAAAGATTTCTGAACTGGATTGGAGTAAGATAACAGAAGAAAAGGCAACACAGGGTATGAAGTTTGATATCACTATTTAATCGTAGCATTAACCGGGAATTGGAGGTGTGCTATGATTGCAGGTACAATACGAAACGCTGTGAATCAGATGCAGTTAGTAAATGATTGGGAGCAAAAGAAGGCTACCGGGGATGTTGTAAAGAAGCAAGAGGGTATGACTGTAACAAGTCAGGAAGAAAGCATGATTCAGCATTTCCGAGAGCAACTTGAGCGAGACAAAGAAAGTTCTGCATATAGTCAGATTTATAACAAGATTGCAAGCGGTCAAGAATTAACAGCTTCAGAAGAAGATGCTATTCGTCAGAAAGACCCTAAAGCCTATATGGAATATAAAGCGGCAAGAATGGAACAAGAAGCTTATGAGCGTAGGTTGGAGAGATGTAAGACAAAAGAAGAGGCTCAAAGGCTTCAAGTAAATGAGATGAATGGAAATTTGGCAGAACTAAAAAGTATCGTGAATAATCCAAATATTCCAAAGAGTGAAAAGCTTAAGGAAGCTCAACGTATCATGGGAAATACTTTTAGAGCTGTAGAGTCATTCACAAGATTTGTAAAAAGTACAGAATATAGGGATTTGCCAACAGAAGAGGAAATTGTAGAGACATCTATAGAAAAGGGGCAGGTTGCAGAGGATTCAAACGATACTGAAATGTCTGAACAGTTAACATCAGATACAACTGTTTCAGTAGATGAGGCAGCAAAAATAGTAAATGATTCGAAGCGAGATTTACAATTAAGTGATGTTCACCAAATTGAAAAAGATGTTATAGAGGAAATGAAGGATATCGAAATAAAGCATTTTGGTGAGAAGAAATCATCGGTCAGAATAGACATTACGGTATAGGAATAGTCTGCGTGAAATTTCAGTTTCATGTTGCTTTTAATAATTGAATATTGAATGATTTTACATAGCCGTTAAGGAGTAATTTTTGCTCCCTAGCGGCTTATTTTATTTTTCAAAGTAGGAGGTGAGAAAATTGAAAATTAGAAAGGTTGATGACAAACCGATGGTCATTCACACCAAGGAGAAAGCCAAGATTCATGCCCACGAACCGAAGGGAGCCAAGATTAAGGGGAGTAACATCTATACAGTAGAGAGAGGTCCTAAGACAGCTGGTGCAAAGGTAACTGATACGGATAGAAAGAAGTCCTATCGCAAGAGTACCATTCATCAGTCGGAGCCGAAGAATAAGGGATTATCAAGATTCAAGCAAAACCTTAAGGAATCAAACACTTCCATCAAGACCAAGAACACGAATCTTCACATTGCAGGAAGAACTGGAGCACTTGCAGCCGGGGCAGTAACGGAGCAGGTGGAAGGCGGGCATGAGGTATCGCAGGCAGCATATTTTGCATATGAAGCAAGCCAACCTGTTACCGGAACTGCTTCCAAGGGGGCAGCACTTTTCAGGAAAAAGGCGGCAGCCGAGGCAAAGAAGCGTATCAAGAAGGTAGAGGCAGGAAAGAAGCTGGCAAAAAAGACAGCAAAGAAAGCTGCCAAAGATACAGCCAAGACGGTAGCTAAAGAGACGGCAAAAGAAACAGCCAAGACAACTGCCAAGGTTGCAACAAAAACTGCGACAAAGGCAGCTGCTACAGCGGCAGGAACAGTGGTTGCACCAGGAGTTGGTACTGCAATCGGCATGGCAGCCGGATATGCTGCAGGTGTGTCCATAGAGGTCAAGGATGAAAAGATGACCAACCGGAGCAGGAAGATAAAATTCTTTCTGGATAAGATGAAAGCACAGGAGAATCAGACAGACAGCGTGGCAAAACTGGTAAAGGATCTGATTGTGCGAAAAGCGATTACCTGGGTAAAGGCAGCTGCACCGATTATCGGATTGGTGCTTTTATTACTTGTTCTTGTAGTTGCCATGATTGCGGTTCCGGTTATAGCGGTGATAGCAATCCTTTACAATTCTCCATTTGCTTTATTCCTGCCACCACTTGAATCAGGAGATACCGTGCAGACAGTAACGAGTGCCTATGTGCAGGAGTTTAACCGGGATGTGAACACGAAAGTGAATGAGCATACCGGATATGACCTTGGAGAGCTTGTCTATGTGGATTATGAAGGTATGGAAGAAAATCCAAGCAATTACTATGACATCATGGCAGTCTATATGGTCAAGCATGGTGTCGGAGATACTGCAACAGTCATGAATGATACTTCTAAAGGCTGGCTGCAGGCAGTTGTAAATGATATGTGTTCATACACCACAAGCACCGGAACAAAGGATGTGGAAGAAACAGATGCAGACGGTAATGTAACTACTGTCACGAAGTCGGTTCTGTATGTGAATGTCACACTCAAATCTTATCGGGATATGATTTCGGTGTATGGATTTGACGCTAACCAGGTGGAAATGCTTGAGCAGATTATGAGTGCTGACTTTATGGGACAGCTTGGGTACGCTGGCAGCGGAAGCGGTGGTGGAGGCGGCAGTCCGGGAGTAAGTTCCATGACAGAGGATGAAATCAATGCTATTCTTAGTGGAATCACTGACAGCAGGCAGAAAAAAGTCTGCTCATACGCACTTCACAGAGTTGGTTTTCCATACAGTCAGGATATGAGAGATTCCGGCAATTATTATGATTGCAGTTCTCTTGCATATTACTCATGGAAAGATGCAGGTGTGGATATTAGTTACGGCGGTGCAACCACAGCGGCAGCGGAGGCACAGGGACTGGATGAAGCCGGAAAGACTGTCTCCTTTGATGAGTTACAGCCGGGAGACCTTATCTTCTACAGTTTTACAAGCAACGGAAGATATAAGAACATCAGCCATGTGGCAGTATACGTCGGAAATGGCAAGGTGGTAGAGGCGCTTAATGAAAGTCTTGGTGTTGTTTACCGGGATGTGGCAAGCACAGGAAAGATTGTTGTGATAGGAAGACCATAACAGGAAATTTGCAGAGAGGGCATAGTCCCTCTCTGAGACTGGAGGTAAGAATGGATTTAAAAGATATGATACTGGTAACAGAAAACGACAGGGGAACAGAGACAAATATGCTGATGACTCTGGATGATTATAAGAGTTTTATAGCAGTTGATGATATGTCAGAGCTTGCAGAAAATTTGTTGCAGCTTGGAAGGACACTTGGTGAAGCAGATAACTTCGCAGAGTATTACAGGGCAGCAAATGTAACTGTATCTGCGAGATTCTGTCTGGATGATATTCAGCTGGGGCACTTTCTTCAGGGACTTTATAACGATTCCAAAGAATTTCGGTTTGATAAAGAAGCCAGTTCTTCTGAATGTGTTGCAAAGCTTAAGGAGATTGGAATGACCGATAAGGGCTGGGTGGATGATTTTAACCTGCATTATGAAAGTGTGGACAGATCATTTGAAAGGGGACAGACATTTCATAACTTCAATGACCATGATTACATGGTGCTTGAAGCATTATCACCAAGGAATCTCGTGGTGATGGATATGAAGTCAGGTTCCCTTACAATCGCCCTTGGTGCGACAGAGTATAAGCGTTATCCGAAGGAAGAGAAGCCTTCAAAGGATAATACCACAATCGGGGTATCGTGGGAGCATGGCATTTATCTTGGTTCCACACTCTCAACCACGAATTTCAAGGCATACAAGAGGGAGTATGGCACACCGGAAAAGATAGAGGATATCTATGATTACAGGGCAAAGCTAAAGCAGAAGTTCTATTTTTATCAGGATATGTCAAAGGATGATGATGTGCCAAAGAAACTGCAGAATGATTTCCTTCACCAGATGTATGAGGATTTCGGAACGATTGAAGAGGACTGTTTTTACGACAGGCTGGAAGATGGAAAGTACGATGAGGGCTTTAAGGAAAGACAGGTAAAGGAAGAAAAGAGCCGGTGATGAGATTTTTACAGGAGGCGATATCATATGGAACAGGAATTTGATGTTGAGATAAAAGAAGTGCTCTCAAGAGTACAGAAAGTAAAGGCAGAGTCGCTTGACGATGCCATCAATAAGGCAATGGATATGTATTATGCAGAGCAGATAGTCCTTGGAGCAGAGGACATGAAGGGAGTTGATTTTGCGCCTATCAGCGAAGGTCAGCTCCCTTCTTCATTAAAAGAAAACGGAGGAAAAGCAAGATGAAAAGTGATTCAACAACAGTAATTAAGAACATGGAGTTTTTAGTAAAGGAACTTCATAAGGAGTGGGACAGATCGGGTGCTTCTAAGGCATCCGTTATTATTTCCCTTGAGGAAGTAGATGGTATCAATGATAAGTTAAAAGAGATTATCTATCAGACACAGAAGTCAGTCGATGAGGATGAGCTGACCTTTAAACAGAGCATTGCAAAGTCCAAGGAGTGCTATGTGCTTCTTCGTGTGGTGCGTAAGATTGCAAAGAAAAAGGATAAATGTGAAAAACAGGCAATCGACAATGAATTTGCAATCGAGCTGGATAAGGATGAGTTAAAGCTATTTAAAGGATTGTTTGCAGAGATGTTTAAGTAGAGGAGGACAAAGGTATGGGCGTTGATATGAAGGTCAAAGCGATATACGATTCTGAAATTGGTAACATCACCAGATCAGAAAAGAACTGGAAGGATGTGTTAAAGGTCGCAGGTCAGTTATACCGCTATGAATTTGACAATATCGTTATGGTAACAGCTCAGAGACCTCCGGAAAAAAGCACACTCATGGCAGATTATGATACCTGGAAAAAGGTGGGAAGATATGTAAAGCGTGGTGCGAAAGGCTGCGCTATCTTCCCGTCGAGGGCACTGAATCCACGCATGAGGTATATCTTTGATATCAGTGATACCGGAGGGAAAAATGTCAAACTGACATGGGACCTTGAGGGAGAAAATCTTAAGGATTATCTGGATTTTCTTGTGTCAGAAGGTCAGATTGAGCAGTACGATAACAGCGACAGGGAGTCTCTAAAAAATATATTAAAACAGTTTACAGGAACAGATGTTTGGCTTATAATAAAAGAAGAGTTCGGAGACCGAATGACCGAGCTTATGCAGCTATCAGGTAGTGTGATAAAGGAAGAAAGTAAGAAACGCAATGGCTTACAGCAGGAAATGGACATGGAGCAGCTTGTATATGCAAGTGTCATGTATGCTGTAGGGACGAGATGCGGATTTGACTTATCTGTGCAAGAACAGGATTTTAGTCAGATCGTAAATATCAAAGACGAAGAGATCATTTACCGTCTTGGTTCCATTGTATGCGATGTCTCCTGTAGTGTTCTTAGAGAATTTAGTCGTAACTTAAAGGCAATCGAGAGCGAAAGGAGAATTGGATATGTTAGAAGAAATGACTTACAAGGAAGTGGACGGACTGCTTTATCCGCAGATAGAGATGCCGGACGAGACGGAGGATCTCACGAAGCTGGGCAAATACGGAAGGATGGCGATGAACTATCTAAAGGAGAACGAGCCGGCAAGATACAAGACGCTGATGAGATTCGGGAAGATGTACGAGAAGATGTCAGCGGTAGAGGAGGAAGCGAATCAGCTTTACGACCAGCTGGAGATGCAGTATCTGGCGAAGCACAAGCCACAGAATCCGTCATCGACAATGGAGATGTGGAAGATAAGAGAGCAGGCGAAGATGCAGGCAGAGGAAGTGGTACTGAATCAGATAGTGATGCGATTCCACTAGAATCAGATGATACAGAACTGAATAGGGAACTTGATGAAATCAATTCATTGGGTGTTAGTAAGGAAGCCGAATATACACAGGCTTCCTTTTTTTTCGACCAGAACGGGCAGGCAAGCATTGGCACCATTCATACTGAGGATGAAAACAATAATCAGTTTATGCGTCAGTTCGAGCAGGACAGAAAAGCTGCATTAGCAGGTAAATACAATTATCTGAATCCCAAAAAGTCTGCAACAGTACCAGGTGAGTATATCAAACAGGTGCTTATGAGAGGTACAGGCTTTGCTGGTGGAAAAGGCAGGGTATGCAAGATTTTTGAAACAGAGATTGATGCAGGAACCAGGGCAAAGCGTATCAAAGCAGAGTATGGTCAGGGAGGTGCAGGCTGGCCGGTTGACGGACTGGGACTGCACGGATATGACACATTTCATGGGAATGGATTGCGTTTTCAGTGGCGAGATGAGGATGGAGAGGTTGAAGGATATGTTTCGTGGAAAGATATCGAAAAAGAGCTTGGTGTCCTTATTCTTACAGGGGAATACCAGCCTGAGACACCTCGTATTGATGAGCTTGCGATGGACGGACTCCGTGAGGATGATGAGGTCATTGATGCCGAATACCGGGAAGTGGAACCGGAAGAGACAGAATCAGAGATTGATGATTATGCAATACCGGATGAGCCGGAGAGCTATGCTTCTAACAGAGATTATGTAAGTGCAAAAGGCATGACACCACAGGAAACTGCCGATGAAGACCGCATGGTAACACAGGCAGAATATGGTGCCGAGATAGAAGCTGAAACATCTGAAAAAGATCCATCAGAGCTTAAGTATATTACACCGATTGATTATGCCAAGCGTATTGCAGAGCTTGATGAAGACCTGCGTGATGCGGCGGAGATTCTTGTAACAGATTGCAGCTGCTACACTCCATTTAGGGCATTCCTTATGGATGTGGTGCAGTCTGATTTTGCATTTATGCCAAATAAACTTGACCTTATCAGGGATATTGCATTAGGGACAGATAATGCAGAAAGAAAGGCATATTCCAACAATAAGTATGGTCTTGTGGAGTACTCAATCAGAAGCAGTTATGTGAAGATCAGCTATAAGAACAGGAATGGTGTGCGTAAGGAAGGTGCACTCGACTGGCGTGAGTTATACGAGATTTTATCCTATATGGTAAAACAGCCATTTTACTGCGGAGAAGACCAGAAGAAGTATTATCAGGAGACAAAGCAGAAGGCTGACAGGGATAAGATGAATCCGGTCTATAAGAGATTCTTTGATATCGAGGATAGTGTAAAAGCCAATCGTCTTGAAACCAGGGAAAGAGCAATAGCGAATGGCTGGGAAACCAAGATTGATGAGAATGGACATGTGGTTTCAGATGATGCAGCACAGAAAAAATACAACTTCCACTATAATCTCTGGGAAATGGAAAAAGGCGGTGCCAAGACCAGATACCAGTGGAATATGGATGCAATCCGTACTTTAAAGCAGATTGAATCAGAAAACAGGCTTGCAACACCGGAGAAACAGAAAACCTTGTCGAAGTTTGTCGGATGGGGCGGACTGTCACAGGCATTTGACGAGGAAAACGCAGGCTGGAGCAAAGAATATGCAGAGCTGAAAGACCTTTTATCTGATGAGGAATACAGTGCTGCAAGGGCAACAGTAAATAACGCCTTTTATACTTCACCGGAGATTGCCATGTGCATAAATTCGGCACTTGTCCAGTTTGGTTTCAGAGGCGGCAATGTATTAGAGCCATCTATGGGTATCGGTAACTTCTTTGGAAGTATGCCGGCACCAATGCAGAGAAGCAAGCTGTATGGGGTGGAGCTTGACAGCATTTCAGGAAGAATTGCAAAGCAGCTTTATCAGAATGCCAATATCAGTATCACAGGATTTGAGAATACCACATATCCGGATAACTTCTTTGATGTGGTTGTCGGAAATGTGCCATTTGGAGATTACAAGGTATTTGATCCAAAGTACAACAAGTATAACTTCCGTATCCACGATTATTTTCTGGCAAAAGCACTTGACCAGGTAAGACCGGGAGGAATGGTTGCTGTAATCACCACAAAGGGAACACTTGATAAGGCAAATCCTACTATCCGAAAGTATATGGCTGAAAGGGCAGAGCTTGTGGGAGCGATAAGACTTCCGAATACTGCATTTAAAGACAATGCAGGAACCGAAGTGACAGCAGATATCCTGTTTTTGCAGAAGAGGGAGAGAAAGATTGATATTGAGCCTGACTGGGTACACCTTGGTGTAACTGAGAATGGCATTGCTGTCAATTCATACTTTGCAGAGCATCCGGAGATGATGCTTGGATCTATGGAATATGATACAAGGATTTATGGACAGGACAGCAGATATACAGTCTGTGTGAATAATGACGAGAACTTCAATATGTACGAGGCTCTCAATAAGGCAATCGGAAATATCAAAGCACAGATGACAGATTTTGAGAGAGTGGCAGATGAGGCGGAGCAGACGGAGGAAGTTATCCCGGCTGATCCGGATGTGAGAAACTATACTTACACATTTTTTGAAGGAAAGCTCTATTACAGGGAAAATTCCGAGATGGTAAGAAAAGAAGTATCACAGACTGCCGAGGAGCGAATCCGAAGCCTTGATGAAATCAGACAGATAACAAGAGAGCTGATTGATATCCAGATGGATGGCTGCAGCGAGGAGGAGCTTTCTGATAAGCAGAGACTTCTTAATGTAAAATATGATGCCTTCGTAAAGCAGTATGGAGCCATTACTTCAAAAGCAAACAGAATAGCATTTCGAGATGACAGCGATTACCCACTTCTTTGCAGTCTTGAGGAAGTAAATGAAGACGGGGAGGTGAAAAAAGCGGATATGTTTTATAAGCAGACGATTAAGGCAAAGACTGTCATAGACAGGGTTGAGACTGCTGTGGAAGCATTAAATGTATCCGTCAATGAATTTGGATATGTAAACCTTGCCTATATGCTCTCTATCTATGAGCCGGATATTACAAATGCAAAGGAAGAGCTTGCAGAAAAGTCCGGACAGACAGCTGATGAGATAACGCTAAGTGATGATGCATTAGCAGAGCTTAGAAGGGCAGTCCTTGTGGAAGAGCTGGACGGACTGGTTTTCCTAAATCCAGACCGCTACAACGAGAACAATCCCGACATCGGCTGGGAGACAGCAGACGAGTATCTTTCGGGAAATGTGAGAGACAAACTTCGTGTAGCAAAGGCTATGGCGGCTGATACAGACAATCCGCAGGCAGAAAGATTTGCAGGAAATGTGGCAGCACTTGAAAAGGTGCAGCCGGAATGGATTGAAGCCTCGGATATTGATGTAAAGATTGGTACGACATGGATTGAGTCGCTTGATTATGAGCAGTTTATCTATGAGCTTCTCAATACACCAAGAAGAGCAAGGGCAGTCAGAAGCCAGTTTTACAATACAGGCATTCAGGTACACTTAAATAAGATGAGCATGGAATGGTTCATCGAGAATAAGAGCATGGATAAGCATTCAGTGGCAGCTACTAAGACCTATGGTACAAGCCGCATGGATGCTTATTCTATTTTTGAGGATACGCTGAATCTTAAAACTGTAACAGTAAGGGACAGGATTGATGACGGTGATGGCAAATATCATTACGAAGTCAATAAGAACGAGACAATGCTTGCAAGGGAAAAGCAGAACATGATCAAGGAGAAGTTCAAGGAGTGGCTGTTTGCAGAGCCGGAGCGAAGACAGAAGTATGTGGAGTATTACAACGAGACATTTAACAACATCCGCCTGCGCGAGTATGACGGCTGTCTCTTATACACATCTCCGAGCCCACGAGACCGAGGCTGATCTCGT
>ENA-OXEX01000781-OXEX01000781.1-human-gut-metagenome-genome-assembly--contig:-NODE-781-length-12215-cov-6.133717_pt1 | contig 12215 bp, 9 predicted proteins | sample MGYA00249364_ERZ652261 | MGnify/ENA primary metagenome ERZ652261 (study PRJEB26925, sample SAMN05826642) | human gut metagenome | biome: ENVO:2100002; feature: ENVO:00000062; material: ENVO:00002003... | reverse complement strand
GGGATAAGCTGTTTGCCCCGCTGATGGCAGCAGCCGCTGGCGCGCTGACGACCAGCCTGTTTTTCCATCCCCACTTCTCACTCTCCCTCCCCCACTACGGCCAAATGCAGATAGCCGATATTTTCAGCGGCGCCATCGTCGTCGCGATCGCCATCGCGCTGGGAATGGTGGCGGTATGGTGTCTTCCTCGCCTGCACCGGCTGATGCATAAACTCAAACACCCGGTGTTAGTTCTGGGGGCTGGTGGTTTGATCCTAGGTATTTTAGGGGCAATCGGCGGGACGGTGACGTTGTTCAAAGGTCTGGACGAGATGCAGCAGCTGGCCTTCAGCCAGGTGTTTAGCGTCTCCGACTATCTGCTGTTTGCCTTGATTAAGCTGGCCGCGCTTGTGGTGGCTGCAGCCTGCGGTTTCCGCGGAGGACGCATTTTCCCGGTGGTCTTTGTCGGCGTAGCGCTGGGGCTGATGCTGCACGAACACGTCGATGCGGTGCCTGCGGCCATTACCGTCTCCTGCTCTATTCTGGGGCTGGTTCTGGTGGTCACACGCGACGCCTGGCTCAGCCTGTTTATGGCGGCGGTAGTGGTACCCGATTCGACGCTTTTCCCCCTGCTCTGTATCGTGATGTTGCCCGCCTGGCTCCTGCTGGCGGGCAAACCGATGATGATGGCCTGGCGAAACGACAAGTAATCAGGCGCTATTGCGCGCTTCCAGCGCTTTAGTAATCGCCCCCAGCAGCGGCGGGATATCGGCCTTCGGCAGCATCACCTCAATCAGCGAGAGCCGCTCGTGGTGCGCCACTTTCTCAAGGACATCCGCCAGCTGCTCCGCTTCACTGACCCGCCAGCACTGGGCCTGAGGATCAAGGCTCAGAGCCTGCGGGATTTGCGTCCAGTTCCATAGCGCAATATCGTTATATCGCTGTTCCGGCCCGTGGATCGCTCTTTCCACCGTGTACCCTTCGTTGTTAAGGACCAGAATGATCGGGTGTTGTTTATCCCGCAGCATCGAGCCAAGCTCCTGTATGGTGAGCTGCGCCGCACCATCCCCCGTCAGCACAATCACGCGCCGGTTTGGGCAGGCGGTTTGCGCGCCAAACGCTGCGGCCAGGGTGTAGCCGATCGATCCCCACAGCGGCTGGACGATAAAATTCACATCAGCCGGAAGACGAAGGTCGATCGCGCCGAAGGCCGAGGTGCCCTGAACCGCAAGGATGATGTCTCCCGGGCGGATAAACGTCTGCAACGTTTTCCAGAAATTGTCCTGCGTCAGCGAGCCATCAGGCTGCGGATATGCCATCGCGCTTTGAGACGACGGTACCGGCGTATCGTGCACGTGCTGTTTACACAGCTCCACCAGCGTTTCGATCGCCTGAAGCATGGGGATGCCGGTAAACCAGACGTCACCGACGCGTGAGGCATGAGGCTGTACTTCAATTGTTTGTGACGGGGTTAGCTGATGCGTGAAGCCGGCGGTCAGAGTATCGGTAAATCGCGTCCCGATGCACAGCACCGTGTCTGCCCCTTCAATCGCCTCTTTAACGGCACCGGCGCTTGCCGAACCGCTATACGTGCCGTAAAACCCGGCGTGACGCTCGTCAAATATCCCTTTACCCATCAGCATAGTGGCGTGTGCCATCGGCACGTCCTTTACCCATTTCTGTAGGGCATGCTTCAGGCCATGGCGCAGGACAAGGAAATCGGCCAGCAGCGCCGTACGCTTGCTCATGGCTAGCCTGTTCTCAGCGGCGTCCCGGAACGCTTTCAGGCACGCGCTATCGGCATGCGTGTGCCTGAAAGTGAGAGCGTTTACAGGAGGCGTGGCGGCTTTTTTTGCCACATCCGCAGGCAACATTAGATAGCCGGGACGACGCTCCCGGAGCATGGTAGTTAATACCCGGTCAATCTCGTAACAGGCGTTTTGTTCAGTCAGGATCGCCTGTGCAACGGTGATCGGTTCGCTCATATGGTAAAAATGACGAAACTCACCGTCGCCCAACGTATGGTGCAGCAACTCTCCTCTTTGCTGTGACGCCGTACCCGGCGCGCCTACAATATGCAATACCGGAACGTGCTCGGCGTAGCTGCCCGCAATGCCGTTCATGGCGCTTAACTCTCCTACACCAAATGTCGTCAGCAGCGCGGCAAAGCCCTTACATCGGGCGTATCCGTCCGCGGCATAGGAGGCGTTTAATTCGTTGGCACAGCCCACCCAACAGATATCCGGGCTGTCTATCACATGGTCGAGAAACTGCAGGTTATAGTCGCCCGGCACGCCAAACAGATGATCGGCTCCACAATCTGTAAGACGGTCCAGCAGGTAATCGGCGACGCAGTATGGGGTACGCATGAACAGGTATCCTTCTAATGTTGACCTCACCTTGAGTATTAAATAAGCGTGATGACTGTCCAGAATTGGCGATAAGAAGAGCATGGAAAGAATGCTTTACAAAAAAGGCTGCGCTATGCTGCTTTTTTTCACGTTAATGTAAACGCATACACTGATTTTTTTCTTCAGCGCCAGAGGTCATGAGAATGGGTTATCAGCCGGACAAAAATCGTTATCGGACAATGGAGTATCGTCGCTGCGGGCAAAGCGGACTCAGGTTGCCCGCCATCTCGCTTGGGCTGTGGCATAACTTTGGCGACACCACGCTTATCGAAAACAGCCGTCAACTTTTACAGCGCGCGTTCGATCTGGGCATTACGCATTTCGACCTTGCCAACAACTATGGCCCGCCGCCGGGATCGGCCGAACGTAATTTCGGCCGTATTTTGCAGGAGGATTTCCTGCCCTGGCGCGACGAGCTGATCGTCTCTACCAAAGCAGGTTATACCATGTGGGATGGCCCTTACGGCGACTGGGGGTCACGCAAATATCTGCTGGCAAGCCTCGATCAAAGCCTGAAGCGCATGGGGCTGGAGTATGTGGATATCTTCTATCATCACCGTCCTGACCCACAAACGCCGCTGCTGGAAACCATGAAAGCGCTTGACCATGCGGTGCGCCAGGGAAAGGCCCTGTATGTCGGGTTATCCAACTACCCTGCGGAACTGGCCCGCAAGGCCATTGATATCCTTGACGATCTCGGTACGCCCTGCCTGATCCACCAGCCGAAATACTCTCTGTTTGAGCGTGCGCCGGAAGAGGAACTGCTGAACGTGCTGCAGGAAAAAGGGGTCGGCTGCATTCCTTTCTCGCCGCTAGCCGGTGGACAATTGACAAACCGCTATCTCAACGGCATTCCGGCAGACTCACGCGCGGCAAGTGGCAGTCAGTTCCTGAATCCTGACCAGATCACCGAAGAGAAGCTGGAGAAGGTAAGAAAGCTAAACGCCATGGCGGAAGAGCGCGGTCAGAAGTTGTCCCAGATGGCGCTGGCCTGGGTTTTACGCCATGAGAACGTGACGTCAGTGCTGATTGGGGCAAGTAAAACGGCTCAGATTGATGACGCCGTGGGGATGCTGCAAAACCGCCATTTTTCTGCTGAAGAACTGATCCGTATTGATACGATCCTGAACAGCTCAAATTAAAATCACTTTTAGCAAAAAGTGCTCTCATTCCGCAATTCGGAGTTGAGGCGATGAAACGAGGCTTTACCAACTCGTAATATTGCGTTAACAGGCCCCACAAGGGCCCCGATCGTGAAGGAGAAAGAGTATGTTCAGGTCACTGATTCTTGCAGCGGTATTACTGGCTTCAGCCCCGCTGATCGCCAATGCGGGCGAAATCACCCTGTTGCCATCAGTAAAATTACAAATTGGCGATCGTGACGACTACGGCAGATACTGGGACGGTGGCTACTGGCGCGACCGTGACTACTGGAACCGTCACTATGAGTGGCGCGGAGACCGCTGGTGGAAACATGATAACGGCAGACACCGCGGCTGGTATAAAGACAACGCGTATGAGCGCGGCTACCGTGAAGGATGGAACGATCGTGACGACCATCGTGGCGGCTGGGATCGCGGCGGAAGAGGACGCGGCGGCCACGGTCATGGCCACGGTCACCATTAATGCAAAAAGGAGCCTCCCGGCTCCTTTTTCTTTTAGAGTCCCAACGCGGTGCCAACCAGCAGCCACAGGTTCAGCGCCACTACCACTACCACGATGGCCCATCCGGCCCGTTTCACCAGCGGTGAGTTGACCAGTTCGCCCATCAGGTTTTTGTTGCTGGTAAAAATCAGCAGCGGCACCAGCGCCAGCGCGATACCAAAGCTCAGCAGTACCTGGCTCATGACCAGAATTCGCGTAGGATCGAGCCCCATCAGGATCACGATAAATGACGGGAGCATGGTGACGGAGCGACGAACCCACAGCGGAATATGGAAGCGGACAAACCCCTGCATCACCACCTGGCCTGCCAGCGTGCCCACCACCGTAGAAGAAAGACCGGCAGCCACCAGGCTGAGACCAAATATCGTGGCGGCAGCATGGCTCAGTAAGGGCTCCAGCGTAAGATAAGCCTGGTCGAGATCGGCAATACCGGTGTGGCCGTTAAAGTGGAAAGCGGCAGCAGCGGTAGCCATCATCGCCAGATTTACAAACCCCGCGATGGTCATGGCAATCGCCACGTCCCATTTGGTGGCGGAGTAACGCTCTTTGCGCGTCCCGCCGTGGAGATGCTGAGTCAGCGAGGAGTGCAGGTAAATCACATGCGGCATGATGGTCGCCCCCAACACCCCGGCGGCCAGGAACACCGCTTCCGAGGTTGGCAGGCTTGGGATTGCCATACCTTTCCCGAGCTGCACCAGATTCGGCTGTGAGAAAATTAGCTCGACGATATAGGCCGCCGCGACAAACAGCAGCAGACCGCCGATAACCTTCTCCAGCGGCTTTTGACCCCGACGCTGCAGCATCAGGATCAGGAAAGTGGCAATCCCGGTCAGTACCGCCCCCTGCAACAGCGATACGCCCAGAATCAATTTAAACCCGATCGCTGCGCCAATAAATTCAGCGAGGTCAGTAGCCATGGCGATGATTTCCGCCTGAACCCAGTAGAGCCAGACGGCCGGACGCGGATAATGGTCGCGAATTTGCTCCGCCAGGTTTTTACCGGTGGCAATCCCCAGCTTTGCGGAGAGCATCTGAATCAGCATCGCCATCAGGTTAGCCCAGACGACCACCCACAGCAGCTTATAGCCGAAGCTGGCCCCGGCCTGAATATTGGTCGCAAAGTTACCTGGATCGATATAGCCAATGGCAGCGATGAACGCAGGTCCCATTAATGCGAACCGCAACTTGCGCGCGGCTCTGCCACTGCTACCCTCTACGCGACTGTTTGTCATTTCTGCCTCTGAAATATAGCCTTTGCTATGTTTAATGCTATCAAAATGAGAATGATTATCAAGATCATTTGTGATGTTTACAGTGATTTCTCTGATAGCTTTGAACGATAGACGGGCGGGTAAGTGGGGCGATCTAACAGAAACTGAAATCGCGCGCGCTTTTGTGAAGATTAGCACACAAACTTAACTTTTCACTCATTTACCTAACATAACAAAAATGTATTGTGGATCACTATTTTTGAGACTCGTCACAGGATGTAACTATAGTGTGTCCTCGATCTCGTTTTCTTTTCGCTTGTTACATAGAATGTGCACGAAAATTAAACCTGCCTCATATTTGGAGCAAATATGGACCGCGTCCTTCATTTTGTCCTGGCACTTGTTGTCGTTACTGCACTTGCATTGCTGGTCAGCACAGACCGCAAAAAAATTCGTATCCGTTATGTTGTCCAGCTGCTGGTCATTGAAGTTTTACTTGCGTGGTTCTTCCTGAACTCCAACGTAGGTCTCGGCTTCGTAAAAGGCTTCTCCGAAATGTTCGAAAAACTGCTCGGATTCGCCAATGAAGGGACCAACTTTGTCTTCGGTAAAATGAACGACGAAGGTCTGGCGTTCTTCTTCCTGAAGGTTCTCTGCCCTATCGTCTTCATCTCCGCGCTGATCGGTATTCTGCAGCACATCCGCGTTCTGCCGTTCGTTATTCGTGGAATTGGTTTCCTGTTATCCAAAGTGAACGGCATGGGCAAGCTGGAATCCTTCAACGCCGTCAGTTCCCTGATCCTCGGTCAGTCTGAGAACTTCATCGCGTATAAAGATATTCTCGGCAAAATGTCCCGCAACCGCATGTACACCATGGCGGCAACCGCAATGTCTACCGTTTCCATGTCTATTGTGGGCGCGTATATGACCATGCTGGAGCCAAAGTATGTGGTTGCAGCGCTGGTTCTGAACATGTTCAGCACCTTTATCGTTCTGTCGCTGATCAACCCGTACCGCGTTGACGCAAGCGAAGAGAACATTCAGATGTCAAACCTGCACGAAGGCCAAAGCTTCTTCGAAATGCTGGGTGAGTACATTCTGGCGGGCTTCAAAGTGGCGATTATCGTTGCCGCCATGCTGATCGGCTTCATTGCGCTGATTTCTGCGCTGAACGCTCTGTTCGCTGCGGTGCTGGGTATCTCCTTCCAGGGTATTCTGGGCTACATCTTCTACCCTGTTGCATGGGTGATGGGTGTTCCTGCTCACGAAGCGCTGCAGGTGGGCAGTATCATGGCAACCAAACTGGTTTCTAACGAATTCGTTGCGATGATGGATCTGCAGAAAATTGCCAGCACGCTCTCTCCGCGCGCGGAAGGCATTCTGTCCGTGTTCCTGGTCTCCTTCGCGAACTTCTCGTCCATCGGGATTATCGCAGGCGCAATTAAAGGTCTGAACGAAGAACAGGGCAACGTGGTTTCTCGCTTTGGCCTGAAGCTGGTTTACGGCTCTACGCTGGTGAGCGTACTGTCTGCTTCTATCGCAGCACTGGTACTCTGACGTTTAGCGTTAAACAAAAACCGGGAGCCTGGCTCCCGGTTTTTTTATGCCCGCAATTCTTCCAGCGGTTTGGGTTTGCCTATCAGGTAGCCCTGCAGGTAATCTACGCCGAAGCAAAGCAGCATCTCCCGCTGCTCCGATGTTTCGACGTATTCCGCTACGACGCACAGCGATTTCGTCTTCGCCAGATTACACATCGACTGCACGATCATCGCATCCATATCATCAGTACAAATGTCTTTAATAAAGCAACCGTCAATTTTAATGATGTCTGCCTGCAGGCGTCTGAGGCGCTCGTAGTTGGCGTAGCCGGTACCAAAATCATCTATGGCAATCCGGAAACCGTAATCCCGCAGCTGCTGAATATTGTGGATGCTGCAGCCTGAATTTGAGAAGGCCTGCTCTTCGGTAATCTCAATCACGACGGACTGAGGCGCAACGCCATACCGTTCAAAGAGCGCACAAATCTCGGACGCCACCTCTTTTTGCATCAGCGTGAGCGGCATCAGATTAACGGAGAAACGGGCGCCAGCCTGCGTTGAAGGGTGATCGCGCAGCCACAGCAGTAATTTCTCCATGACGCACATATCAAACCGGTGGCTGAGGTTGAACTGGGCAATCAACGGAATAAAGCGGTCAGGAGTGAAGATCTCGCCCTCGCTCTCCATACGCGCCAGAATTTCGTAGTAGCCGCTCCCGTCCGCCTTCTGGATCGGTTGCGCGTATAAATGGAACTGGCCCACCTCCAGCGCATGCTTAATCCGCGCCAGCATCAGGACTCGCTCTGTCGTCTGCCCTGATGCCGCCTCAAGGCTATTCGTGAGCGCAAGCACGTTGTTTGTTGTTCCGCAGGATTGCTCAGCCAGCCAGCTCAGTTGCCCCAGCGTGTGGTGCAACTTTTCGCCGTTTTCCACCATTCCCCATGACGCGCCAAATTCAATATCCAGCCCGGTGTTGTTCCAGAAAATCTTACGGCTGTTCAGTCGATCAACCATATGCTGGAGGCGCTCAGCGGTTCCCGGGCCCAGTAATACCAGCACAAGCTCGCTTCCGGGAAGCTGGAAGAGCGTCTCATCTTTTTGCAGGAGAGGCTGCAGCGACGTGGCGATCGTACGTTTGCAATGGACCCGCATGAGGATCCCATAATGGCGGCTCAAAAATTCCAGGTTATCCATACGCAGAATGCTAACTTTTGCATCCGGGTGAATCTCAAGATAATCCTCCAGCGCACGAATATTGGGCAATCCGGTCAGCGGATCGGTGAGCGCCCTCCCCTGCCAGCCCCGCTTAAGCCACTCGCTGCGCTGATAAATGCGCGACATGTAAAGCAGACAGATCGCGAACGAGATAAGCACGGACAGAATAAAAGAGAGCGAATGGCCCGATTCCACCCCGTTAAGGAAGTTGTAGTTGTAGGTCAACAGCAGGAGCGCAGATACAGCCCACAGCAGAGAAATCAACGCATAGGTCAGTCGGCTTATCGCTAAGGTAAAAAGAATAAAAATCAGCGGCATCAAATAGCCCGCAATGACGGGAGATTCAAAAGGACCACATAAAATGACGAGAATGAAACTTAAAAGCATCAGCCAGACAAAAATATATAATGAATTCTTGTGAAAAAACACGGGCTTCACGCTTCGTCGCCAGAAATTTATTGCATAACGAGGATTAATTATCATTCTTAACGGGTAATAGAACATCATGGTAAAAATCAATGCCGCACATATCAGGCTTTGTATATCCACAACGTTATAAATAACCGTCCCTTCGCCGAAAAAGGTCGAAATTGTCACCGGAAAATCAAACAAATAGCCGGCCAAATACATCGACAGTTTAATACCTATCGGCACCATAAAACCGAGCCAGAATATCCGTAATCCGATGTGCTTGTTAGGGATGCAGTAACGCCAACGCTTACCCAGCATGATACGCAGAAGGCCGCACGCCGCGAACAATGCAAAGGTCTGACAGAACAGTAATACTGAATATTGTAGCGGTGCTAAATTTACATAGAATAAATTAGTGACAGTAAAACCTAACAATATGGGAAGAATAGCCCTGCGCCCAAATAGCAGAATCACCGCCAGCATTACGCTTAAAGGTAACCATGCTAAATAAACGTCGTGACCATTAACAATTGCGCGGGGAGAGAGATAACGGGAGACAGGTACCGAAATCAGGCACAGAGTCAGGGCAATCATAAATATCTTTACATTATTGTAAGTTTTTCTATTCATTAACCAGGGCGTTATTTTCCGAGAGAATTATTGACCGGATGGATAATATGTTTATTAATTGCGCGAATCAAGTTCAAGTCTATTTTTAGACTGGTTTATTGATGCCGATTGAGGTGAGGTACAGAAATACCTTCTTTTTGATAACAAAATAGGGTGGCGGGTGTTACAAACACATAAAAAAAACCCTCGTCTTTTGACGAGGGTTTACAATTTTGGTGGAGCTAAGCGGGATCGAACCGCTGACCTCTTGCATGCCATGCAAGCGCTCTCCCAGCTGAGCTATAGCCCCATCGTAAAGCTGTCATGTTGACGGGCGGCATAATATGAATTCCGCTGCGGAGTGTCAACGGCAAAATCAATCCCAGCCATTCAATCGCCGAAAAATCATGCAAATGAATCACTTTGCGAGCCTGCTCGCAGCCAGGAGTTAAGCCTGTCACGTTTTCACGTAAAACGGTGCTATAAAATGAGCCGTTAATTAACCCCACTGATATTCAGGAAATTGCATGATCAAGGAACGAATGACGCCAGAAGAGTTAGCCCTCCTCACTGGCTATAGCCGCCAGACCATCAATAAATGGGTACGCAAAGAGGGTTGGATTACATCACCAAAACCAGGCGTCCAGGGTGGGAAAGCTCGCCTGGTACATGTGAACGAAAAAGTCCGTGACTTTATCCGCAGCGCACGTCGGGCAAGTGAAACGTCCGAACTGCCAGAAGGCGTCAGTCATGATAGTTCGCTTCACACGCTGCTCCTGACGCTGGCCAATGAAATGACGCCGGAAGAGCAGAAGCAGATGACATCGCTGTTAATGCGGGAAGGGATTACCGGCTTGTTGCAACGTTTAGGGATTCGCGATCAGAACTGATATGAAAAAACTACGCAGTAAAATGACCACGGAAGAGCTGGCGGAGAGTTTGGGCGTTGCCAGACAAACGGTTAATCGCTGGATACGTCAGCAGGGATGGAAAACCGAAGCCCTGAACGGCGTGAAGGGTGGTCGCGCGCGGCTCATTCATATTGATGCGCGCGTGAAGGAACATATTATGAGCCTCCCGGCGATCCGTAACCGTCAGGCGGTTTACCATCTCGCTGAGGTCACCGCTTCATACAGTGAACCCTCTTCAAACCTGTCTCCGGGCATTATTGAGACGCTGGAGAGTATGACTCAGCCAGAGCAGAGGCGTCTGGACGCCTTATTGAAACGCGAAGGCATACACGGCTTTCTTACGCGGCTCGGTCTCACGGAAAAAGAGGCATAAAAAAACGGCAGGTTACCCTGCCGTTTTTTATCTGAGGCCTAATTACTGCTGATTTTCACGTTCAGCGATAAAGTCCAGCGCCTTGTTAATGCGCGCTACGCTGCGTGACTTGCCGATCGCGTGAACCGTCACATCCAGCGCCGGAGACTGACCCGCCCCAGTCACCGCAACGCGCAGTGGCATACCGACTTTACCCATACCGACTTCCAGCTCGTCTGCTGTCGCCTGAATGGCGTGATGCACATTCTCAGCGGTCCACTCGGTAAGGGCCGCCAGCTTGTCGCGCACCACTTCCAGCGGCTGACGCGCAACCGGACGGAGGTGTTTCTTTGCGGCGTCCGCGTCGAACTCATCAAACTCTTCATAGAAGTAGCGACAGCTTTCGGCAATCTCTTTCAGCGTTTTGCAGCGCTCGCCGAGGAGTTTCACCAGGTCCGCCAGCTCAGGGCCAGTGCGGGTATCAATCTTTGCCTGCTCAATGTGCCACTGCAGATACGTCGCTACATATTCAGGCTGCATGGTATTGATATAGTGATGGTTCAGCCACAGGAGCTTGTCGGTATTAAATGCGCTCGCTGATTTGCTTACAGAGCTCAGAGAGAACAGTTCGATCATCTCTTCGCGGCTAAAGATCTCCTGGTCACCGTGGGCCCAGCCCAGACGCACCAGATAGTTCAGCAGCGCTTCCGGCAGATAGCCGTCGTCGCGATACTGCATAACGCTTACCGCACCGTGACGTTTAGACAGTTTTTTCCCGTCGTCACCGTTGATCATGGAGACGTGCGCATAGACAGGCACAGGGGCGTTCAGCGCTTTCAGGATGTTAATCTGGCGTGGCGTATTGTTGATATGGTCTTCACCACGGACAACGTGGGTAATTTCCATATCCCAGTCGTCAACCACAACGCAGAAGTTGTAGGTTGGAGAACCGTCGGTACGGCGGATGATCAGATCGTCCAGCTCCTGGTTGCTGAATTCAATTGGGCCACGGATCTGGTCGTCAAAGATCACCGATCCCTCTTGCGGGTTAGCAAAACGCACCACGCAAGGCTCATAAGCAGCATGCTCGCTATGGTCGTGGCGGCAGCGGCCGTCATAACGCGGCTTTTCACCGTTAGCCATCTGCGCTTCACGCAGTTCATCCAGACGCTCTTTAGAGCAGTAGCATTTATACGCCGTGCCCGCGACCAGCATCTCATCAATGACAGCGTTATAGCGGTCAAAGCGTTTGGTCTGGAAGTAAGGACCTTCATCCCATTCCAGATTCAGCCAGTTCATCCCATCCATAATGGCTTCAATTGCTTCTGGCGTGGAGCGCTCAAGATCGGTGTCTTCAATACGCAGCACGAACTCACCTTTGTTGTGGCGTGCGAAAAGCCAGGAATAGAGAGCGGTACGTGCACCACCGACGTGCAGATAGCCTGTCGGGCTCGGCGCGAAGCGAGTTTTGATTTTCATGAAATGGCCTTACGTTATAAAGATGCCGGCAATCGGCAAATTCTGGGGAAAAAACGATGGGCAATATTCTATCACTGTGGGGGGAATCCTCAATGTTGATCCCTTTATCGTGACCGAGTTTGCGATTTTTGTTTAGAAATCATGCGCCACAGCCCGTTTCGCGATCGTTTTGTTTAATTTTACGACGAACGAATAAAAACTTTAGAAAATGCGTTGACTCATTTTCAACTCTCCCTATAATGCGACTCCACACAGCGGGGGTGATTAGCTCAGTTGGTAGAGCATCTCCTTTACACGGAGGGGGTCGGCGGTTCGAGCCCGTCATCACCCACCATCTACTTCGGTAGACTCGCAGTGTAGATAAGAATTGAGATTGGGCGATTAGCTCAGTTGGTAGAGCATCTCCTTTACACGGAGGGGGTCGGCGGTTCGAG
>ENA-OXEX01000769-OXEX01000769.1-human-gut-metagenome-genome-assembly--contig:-NODE-769-length-12418-cov-5.233115_pt1 | contig 12418 bp, 8 predicted proteins | sample MGYA00249364_ERZ652261 | MGnify/ENA primary metagenome ERZ652261 (study PRJEB26925, sample SAMN05826642) | human gut metagenome | biome: ENVO:2100002; feature: ENVO:00000062; material: ENVO:00002003... | reverse complement strand
AGATCAGCCTCGGTCTCGTGGGCTCGGAGATGTGTATAAGAGACAGGTTTAATATGGTGAAAGAATTATTCTACGAGAAGAATGAGGAGACCTTCCTCAAGACGTATAGCCGCATCGAGAAATACGAGAATATCAGCGACCGCATGGAGATCGAGATCGCAAATTACTTGACTGAAGTATCGGAAGGCCGTTTGAGTTCTGAAAGTAAGGAAGAAATCCGTATCATGCTACGTGCCGTCTCGGAAATCGAGAGTATAGCAGATTCTTGTAATAACCTTGCCCGAAGTATCAAACGCAGAAACGAGTTCAAATCCGAATTCACGGAGGAGCAAAACAAGCACTTGGATCATATGTTCGAGCTGGTATCCGGGGCGTTAAATCGCATGAACCTAATTTTGCATAAACCGGAACTCGTACATGATGATATCAATCCTTCTTATAACATAGAGAACGAGATCAACAACTATCGTAACCAGTTGAAGAGCCGGAATATCGAAGATATCAACAATAAGCTGTACCAATATCAAGATGGCGTTTATTACATGGACATGGTTAGTGAAAGTGAAAAGCTGGGCGATTATGTATTAAATGTTGTTCAAGCGGTTATCGAGAAGAAAATATAGCGTATATTTGTCCTTAACAATATCAACAGCCCTTTTCCGTTATTGAGAGAAGGGCTGTTTTTAATATATATCCACTATGAATTATAAGTATTATACGATCGTTATCCTTGGCCTTTTAGCATTCTCCGCTTGCGAGAAAGATGATATTGACATTCCGGCAACCGACAATGAAGTAAATCAATGGATCGAGCAAACGATGCGAGAGAATTATCTTTGGTATTCCGAGTTCCCGGATAAAAGTTCCTTGGACTTTAGTCTTGATCCGGAGACCTTCTTCAAGGGCCTGTTATCCGATAAAGACGGGAAAGATCTTCCTGAAGGTCATCATTACTTTTCCCAATTAGAGAAAGCGACCGTAACAAAGAGCATTTACGACGCGAACAACTCATATGGATTCGATTTCGCGACTTCCAACCTTAAAGACGGAGGCAGTACCTATAAAATAGCCATTGTCCTTTATGTATTAAAGGATTCACCCGCCGAAGAAGCCGGATTGAAACGGGGAGACTGGATACTTGGCGTAAACGGCTCCTTGGGTTCTATCCAAGACTATGATGTGTTGAGAAGCGGAGGCAGCGTATCCCTCCAACTAGGAAAAGAAATAGGAAACACCAAGGGATTCGTCTCCACCCGAAGAGTTACCTTGAACGCATCCCGAACGGTAGAAGATACCCCATTCCTAAAAGATTCCGTATACACATATGGCAATAAGCGAATCGGCTATTTGATGTACAACCATTTCGCCTCCGGACCGGATGAATACGATTATAGCGACACTAGTTATAATCTTTATTTGCAACAACTCTTCGAAAAATTCAAAAGCCGCAACGTCAATGAGTTCGTACTTGATTTACGCTATAATGGGGGTGGGCTTGTCAATTGCGCCCAATTACTGGCTTCGCTATTAGTCCGTGAAAACGTTTTAGGAGAACCTTTATGTATCATGGAGTATAACGATAAAAACTCCAATAAAAATGAGACCTTGCCTTTGCTCAAAACGACCGAGGTCATGGCGGGAAACTTAAACCTACAACGGCTATTTGTTTTGACAGGTTCAACTACGGCTTCTGCCTCCGAACTTATCATTAACTCGCTACGATCTTATCTAGACGTTCGGGTTATCGGTAAGCAGACTTTTGGCAAGACCGTCGGTATGACGATCTACAATGAATCTAAAAAATATGGCTGGATACTTTCTCCCGTCACTTTCCATATTTATAATAAGGATCGGGAAGCTGATTATGAAGACGGATTTCATCCCGATATAGCTATTGATGAATTCAAGAGTGATCTAGCTGAATTCGGAGATTTGAAGGATCCTTTATTAGGACAAGCTATTTACGAGATAACCGGCCAGTCACCACTCTTACGATCCGCTACCCCGAGGGGCAACCGGGAAATCCAATATAATCCCCCGTTGTCCTATAAGGATAACTTATTACTGATTCCAAAAGACTAAAAACAAAATATATGGAAAGCGCATTTCTTAAAATCATAAACGCAAAAGTATTAACTCCTTCGGGCCTCCTACCAAACGGGCAAATCATCATCTCGGATGGGAAAATAGTGGATATCACCGGGCAAAACCGGGAGATTCCTCATGCGGAGATCATCGACGCAAAAGGATATTATGTGGCTCCCGGCTGTATCGACACGCATGTACACGGCGGCAACGGACATGATTTCACGGAAGCTACCCCGAAAGCGTTCTATGCGATCACAAGAGCACATGCTTTACAGGGAACGACGGCTTTATATCCTACATTGGCAGCTGCCCCTATCGAGACCTTCCGGGAAGCGATCAAGACCTGCGAGCACATCATGAACCACCCGGAACAGGGGGCCCGTATCATGGGATTACATCTCGAAGGCAACTATTTGAATATGGCTATGAAAGGCGGACAAGACCCTAATTATATTTACCCGCCCGATCCCCAAGAATATAAGGAATTACTAAACAGTACCCAATGTATTAAACGCTGGAGCGCCGCCCCCGAGCTTGACGGGGCTTTGGTATTCGGTAAATATGCGTCAGCTCATGGTGTGTTGGTTTCACTAGCCCACACCACAGCCGATTATCTCCAAGTGAAAAAAGCATACGAAGCCGGATTCACCCATGCTACCCACTTCTACAATGCCATGACTTCCGTCCATAAAGACCGTGAGTATAAACATGAAGGAACGGTAGAAGGTATTTATCTCATGAAAGATATGACCGTTGAAGTTGTAGCCGATGGTATCCACGTACCACCAGCAATCTTAAAGTTGGTATATCAAATCAAAGGGGTAGAACGTACGTCCTTAATCACGGACGCAATGGCCGCCGCCGCTTGCGATAACGGTACGGAACATTTTCCGGACTCCCGGGTAATTATCGAGGAAGGCGTATGTAAATTAGCCGATCGCTCAGCTATCGCAGGAAGTATAGCTACCGGAATCAGCTTGATCCGTACCTTAGTCGAGAAAGCGGAAATTCCATTGCACGACGCTGTTCGTATGGCTTCCGAAAGCCCAGCCCGCCTAATGGGTATTTTAGACCGTAAAGGAACATTGGAGAAAGGAAAGGATGCCGATATCATCATTTTCAACAACGATATAGAGATTCAAGAGACCTTCATCGAAGGTAAACGGCTCTCCAAAGAATAAGAAATCCAATAAACAATGACTTCTCCTATCTTGTTTTTAGATAAATAAGGGCATGAATGTATATGGAAAACGTAAAAGAACATTACTGGAGATACTCATTGATCACCATTATATTAGGACTAGGGGTAATTCTATTTTTTAAGATTACCCCGTTTCTTGGAGGTATACTTGGAGCATTCACCATCTATATATTGCTGCGTGGACAGATGTTCCATCTGACAGAAAAGCTAAATATGAGACCGGCTTTTGCAGCTTTACTGTTACTGGGGGAAACAATCTTATGTTTCTTAATCCCAATCACATTGGCGATCTGGTTGGTAATCAACAAAACTCAAAATATTAATTTAGACCCGACTGTACTGCTAAATACAGGCCAACATATAGCGGATCTAGTTCAGGAAAAGACCGGGTTTGATGTACTGGATAGAGGAAACTTATTAAAAGCGGCCTCTATACTCCCACAAATCGGACAGTTTTTAGTGGGTAGCATAAGCAGTTTCGCCGTAAATGTCGTCGTCTTGATTTTCATTCTGTACTTCATGCTGATAGGCGGAAGAAAAATGGAGTCGAGTAGGTCAGCCCCCTTACGGGAGCTTTCCCCTCTAAGAACCGTACGTGCGAGTTTCCCCGCATACGGCTCAAGCAACATGACCATTACCGACTTTGTTGTCGGTAGAGTCATCTCATTTTCGACTTTCATATTCATAATCTACTTTGCATTTTACGTTTACAACTGGTATGTACAAGAGTTCTTACCTTTTGTCCGCCGACTGTTTGTTCAGTGACGCTCCAAGGTCTTTCTCTGTCAATACGTTCTCCGCATATAGGACACACTTTATTCTGTCGTTTCCAAATGTTTATCAGAGATTGTCTGCCTTTCAGCGTTTGCTTCATTCGGTAGGTTTCTCTCCATTCGTAGTACGACTTATCGGCTGGGTCATACGGATTGGCATAATGTCGAACCTTGACGAACTTTTCATGGTGAATGGTTGGTAGATAGGTCAGTTCGAGATAATCAATCTTATCTTTCTTGCCCATATCTGCCGCAAATCTCCACGAACGTCCGTGTAGTGTTCTGAAATATTTATCCTTTACCCACCCTTTACATTTTTGTGGATGCCTGCGTCTTGCCCATTGCCATATTTTCTTGAAGATTTCCCAATCCATTCGATGGAATATCTCGCCAGAAGCACCATATTTGTAATAGTTTCCCCAACCTTTTATGATTGGGTTCAACATCATGATAAGTGACTTCTGTTTTATACACTTGTTGGATTCTATCGTCTTGCGGATTTTATCGCAAAATCTCTTTTGCGCATCCTTTGACGGTCTTGTCAGCAATGTGTTGTTGCGGAACTTTCGGATATTGAAACCGAGAAAGTCAAATCCCTCACTTATATGTGTGATTTTTGTCTTTTCTTCTGATAGTGTCAGACCTCTTTCCGCAAGAAACTTGCGTACTAATGGAAGTATAACCAATTCTATCGTTTCCTTATCCTTTGCCGTTACAATAAAATCATCTGCATACCGTACAAGATGTATCTTAGAGTATATCTGTTTGTAATTCTTTTTATACTTTTTGATACAGTTTTCCAGTAATCCTTGTAACCCGTCAAGTGCCATGTTTGCGAGAGTTGGGGATATTATGCCGCCTTGTGGGGTTCCCTCTTCCGTGGGAAAGAGTTCGCCGTTGAACACGTAACCGCATTCAAGCCATTTTCGTAGTATCTCCTTATCCATAGGGATATTGTTGATTAGCCACTCGTGGCTGATGTGGTCGAAGCATCCTTTGATGTCCCCTTCAAGAATCCATTCGGGAGCGACCGAGCGAGAAAGAACGATGTAGCATTGCTCGATGGCATCATGCGTACAGCGATGCTTGCGGAATCCGTAAGAGTGGCTGTCGCCAGTGGTTTCCGCTATCGGGTCAAGAGCCATTAAGTATAATGCCTGCATCGCACGGTCTTTCATCGTTGGTATTCCGAGTGGGCGTAGTTTCCCGTTCTTCTTTTTGATATTCACACGCTTTAGAGGTTGTGGCTTGTAACCACGTCTTTTCAGAGTGAATATGGCTTTGGCTTTCGCCAATGGGGATGACCATGTAATCTTGTCAACGCCGGAAGTAGATTTTCCTTTGTTTGTCGTAACTCGTTTTACTGCCAATGCTTTGGCGTAGAACGAGTGGGTAAGCATCCATTGCAAGGCTTTTACCTTGTTATGCCTGCCTTCCCTCTGAGCCTTTACAATACGTGCTTGCAGCTTTTGGACAAAACGCTCACATTTGTTCCAGTCGATTTTCGACCAAAGTTCGTGAATGTCTATGTCTTCGGGCGCACACGCCAATTTCTTTGCGTTCATTTGCTTTCCTTTCTTTAAAAGTTCTGTAAACTATCTTGTAAAGTGTCACCATAGGCGGAAGTCTGCCCACTTTCGTGTCGGATGATGTTGCCCTTATCAACCCGTGATATTGGTTCAATCCGTATCCTCCCCATTACAGGGAGGCATTCGCTTTTTCCGTTATCCTATACCCGCACCCCATGTAGGCTTGCCTTGCGGCTTGCTTACCAGCTCTGATGAACTGGAGAGGTACGGGCTTACCGTGTTTTACATAAGTGACAAATAAGCGGGTTAGGTCCTGTCTATTCCACCGGCAGTGCTAATGTCCGTGTGTCCCCAAAATTCAAGAGGACAGCCGACTGCTTACCTTTTGGTTCGAGCCTGTCAACAACCTTTGGCTCGTTGTACTTTACGATGTTTATCGGACAGTTCACTTTCGTTGATCATACCGCTAAGCCAAGCTCCTCGCGCTGAATGGTGTTATCAGCCGTTGATTTCCCCTCACGGTTCAATCTCCTCCTTTCGGAAAGGCTACCTTGTCGGGACAGCTTCGTACAAAAGGATTACTCCCAATGCACGTGTCCGTAGGCTACTCCAGACGGAACTGGAGGTATAATCTTAATGTTACACAATCACTTACGCAACTTCACGTCGCACAAACTATCTATACACCTTATTCCCCTTCAGTGATCAAAACAAGGATGAGGTACTCAACGAGATCAATATGATCGTAAAATCAAACGCCATAGGTATCCCTCTTTTGGCGGTTATACAAGGTATCGTAGCGGTGATCGGTTACTTTATCTTTCAGACTCCCGATCCGCTGTTATTTGGGTTTCTCACTTGTATCGCTACGATCATTCCCATTGTAGGGACCGCATTGGTCTGGGTTCCGTTGGCGGCTTATATGGCTTTAAACGGAGATTGGGTACATGCCTTGGGATTGACTATTTATGCCTTGCTTGTCATTACGAACGTCGATAATCTGATTCGTTTTATCCTACAAAAGAAGTTGGCGGATATACATCCGTTAATCACCGTCTTCGGAGTCGTAATCGGGTTGTCCTTATTCGGATTTATGGGGATCATCTTCGGGCCGTTGTTATTATCCTTATTCCTTCTTTGTATAGATATCTTCAAGAAGAGCTATTTGGATAAATAAAGAGTATCTACAGGACAGGGTATCTTAAAAAGTCATACCTTTACACTACATTTTGAGTAAAACGAATTAATATGTCACGTAGAACAGTAAACAATTGGAAGCCTATCAAAGGGCAATCTCTCACCGAATTAGACAAGAAAATCCTATATATCCAAAATAAAGGACATTTAGTACCCACCCGCAAGCTTATCAAGACTCCAGAGCAGATTGAGGGCATCCGCAGAAGTAGCGTGATCAATACAGGGGTGCTGGATTTAATCCAGAAGGAGATTAAAGAAGGTATGTCTACAGCTGTTATCGATAAATTGGTGTATGATTATACGGTAGGGCATGGAGCGATTCCAGCCCCCTTAAACTATGAGGGGTTCCCTAAAAGTGTATGTACCTCTATCAACGAGGTCGTTTGTCACGGTATTCCCAGTGAGAAGGAGATCCTAAGAGACGGTGACATTATTAATGTGGATGTCTCAACGATTTTAGATGGTTATTATTCGGATGCGTCCCGCATGTTCATGATCGGGAACGTATCTCCGGAAAAGCAGAAATTGGTACAGGTCGCCAAGGAATGTCTGGAGATCGGTATAAAAGCGGCGAAGCCGTTCGGATTCGTCGGTGATATAGGCAACGCTATTCAAAAGCATGCGGAGAAAAACGGATTCTCTGTCGTACGGGATTTATGCGGACATGGCGTCGGTCTGGAATTCCATGAGGAACCGGAAGTTTGTCATTTCGGACGGAAAGGAACTGGGATGCTTTTAGTTCCGGGTATGGTCTTTACGATCGAGCCTATGATTAACATGGGTACTTGGAAAGTATTTATCGACGAGGAAGACGGTTGGACAGTCATCACCGAGGATGAACTACCCTCCGCCCAATGGGAACATACCTTCTTGATGACAGAGACAGGATTGGAAATTCTTACCTATTAATATCTAATGCAATTAACGCTTCCGGGCCTTTTCCCGGGCGGCCTTTTCCTTTTCCCGCAAGGCTTCCTTGCGGGCTTTTTCTTTCTCTTTCAATTTCTGCTTGTATAAGCGCTCCTTCTCCTTACGCTCTTTTTCCTTCTGTTTCAGGCGTTCCTTATAAGCACGTTCCTTTTCCTTACGAAGGTCCTCACGAGCTTTCAGTTTCGCCTTACGGTCGGCTTCCGCTTGTTTCAGCTTGGCCTTGCGATCAGCTTCCAACTGTTTCTCTCGATCAGCCTTCGCTTTCAACAGGGCACGTTCTTCCTCCGCTTGCTTCTTGAGAAGTTCTTCCTGTTCTTTCGCTTTCTGCTCACGTAATTCCTTATCCGCCTTTTGCTGGGCCTCGAAAGCCTTACGAGCCTCTTCCTTGCGGGCTTCTTCTTCGGCAGCTTCCCGTTTACGGATCTCTTGGATTTCTTTCAAGGTCATGCCTTGATCCTCAACCGCCGGCTGAACAACAGGAACCGTATCCTTACGAAGGGTATCGACAGGCTGGATCTCCGGTTTGTCAAACGCAGGGACCTCAATCGTATCCGGGACGACTGGTATAGCGGGCTGTCGAACAGGTTCTTGAACAGGCCGTTGTTCCTCCTCCGGCTCTGTAACAGGTTGTTTTTCCGGTTCAACTTCTGGTTTCAATTCATCTGCCTCTTCCGGCACTTCGGCTTCTTCCTCCGTGATCATTTCATCTTCAGTCGCCTCCTCCTCCTTAGCGGCTTCCATACGGGCTTTCCAACGACCTGCCAGATCCGGTAATTCCTCACCGAAGCTCTCATCGAAGAAGGTGATATATTCATCCAAGGTCTTGCCGCGCATCAAGGTCTCATAATTATCATCAGAGATCGGTAACACGGCAACCGCTTTATTCAAGGCCGTAGCATAGCCATCCTTACCGTATATCATCTTATAATATTGGATAATCTCGTCAAAACTAATAAATCCTTTAATCGCCAGCATACTGATCGGGCCGGCCTGCTCCAAAGCCAAATCAAACTCTTTTACCATGAAGTTCGCGAAGTTATAAGCGGCGACAGCGAATAGCAACTGGTTCTGATCTACGCTACCCGTAGGATATACCAAAAGCATCTGATAAGGCGTGTTCCGTTCCGGATTAAATACACGGGCCGAATCCTCGGCAGATAACATACCATCCTCGCCCAAACCGAATCGTAAGTTCCAACTCATACCTTTCACACCCCCCTGCACCAAGGCACGTCCCCGAAGAACACCTTTCAACATCTCCCCGGCCAGTTCCGTGACATCCGCGTTCGGATACTTCTCGACCAGCGCTTTCAAGGCATTCTTAAACCCTTCCGCATCCCCGGCCTGCACATATGATAACGCATCCAAGAACATGAATTTAGGCATCAACGTAGCCAATGGATATTTCTCGCTTACGTACCGGAAACTCTTACGTACATACGCTGTATCGCTCTCCAGATAGCGGTCGTAAGTAGCTTGATAGATCGAGTCTTGTACCACATCCATCATGCGGATATTATACTCGTAATTCGGATCAGCCACAGCTACCGCATAATCGCTTTCCGGGAAGGCATTCATTAGTTTATTCTTATACTCGGTAGCCAACGCTGTATTTCCGGTTTTCAAGGCCATCAAATATACTTGATAATAGCTCTCCAAACGGTGCTCATTATCCGGGAAACGGCGTTCCAAATTCTCGAACGCCTCGACAGATAAGGGGATATCCTCCAACTTATCCTTATAGATCATCGCCATATTGTAAAGACCGTCTATAATAATAATGTTAGAAGCGTCTATATCCTCTTGCGTGAAAGGTAGCTGCTGTAGATAATACTCACGGGTATGCGGATCATCGGCGGCAACAGCCGGCAGATCACCGCCTATCGAATCGGTCGGCAACGGCTCACCGTCCGGCCCTACCATTTGGGTGGAATCTCCCTCGGCCAGCATCTCCTCATCCAGATTCTCATTAAAGGTAGAGAGTTCCTTCTTACGGCGGCGCCAGTGATCTTCCAACGGACGACGTCCCCATTTACGCTGGAACTGTGTCTTTCCTTGCGCTACGGTCTGAGGGTTATAGAAATAGAAAGACGCTCCACCGGACGCGTTCGGCAAGACAACAACGTTGGTTTCCGTACCGGGACGGTCGATTCCGGTGCCTTTCGCTTCCTGCTCGGCCAGATAAGCCTCCTTCTCAGCCAAGGCTTTCGCCTCTTCCTCTTCTTTCTTTACCTCCTCAATCTTCTTATCGATAATCGCTAACCGCTCCGCTTCCGGTAATTTAGCCAAGGCTTGCAAACTGTCTTGAAGATGGACCGCTTCTACATGCACGACCAATTCATCCAGAATCGCCGACAATTTAGAAACCCGTTCATAATCCTTGTATTCCTTTTGAATTCCGGCTAAGGCTCCGCTAAAGCAAGGTTGCGCTTTCACGTAATCCCGCATCGTAAAATAGATATCTCCCAGCTTTATCTGGCAGATCGCCTTATCCATTCCATTCAATGTACTCTTATCGATACCGAGTTGATAGTTCTTTATGGCATTCACCGTATCTTCCCGGCTGAGGTATACATTTCCTAAAGCATAGTATACTTGATCCAGATAATCCTTATTCTTTTGGCTTTTCGCCATTTTCTCGAGCATCTTCACCACTTTCAAGTAATTCGGACCCGAGAATACTTCTGTCTGACGGATACGTGAGGCAAATTCCAACTCATACGGAGGATTCGAACGGGCTACCTCACCAAAGGTCTTATAAGCCAAGCCATCTAATTCTTGATCCGCATAGATTTGTCCCAAAAGATACTTCATCCGGGTACGTTGCTTCCGGTTTTTCTCCGCCTTGATAGCGGTCTTCAGATAAGGGATGGCATCCTCGAACTGCCCGTTCTTGATCAAATAATCGGCATACACCGCCGCATATTGCTTCAAAGCGGAAGCAGGAATACCGTTCTTGTTCATCTTATCCAAGATATCCTCGGATTCATAGAACCAACCCATCTCGGAATAACAACGGGCTTGCCACAAACGGGCCTCGGCCACGACCTCCTCGTCCTTCGCGTAATGACGAGCTATATAGGAAAAGGTAGCGGAGGCTTGCAGGAAATCGGCATTGTAGAATTGCGCCTGTCCCATGATCAGCCAACTATTCTTTAAGAAAGGGTTATACTCCTCTTGTTCTTGGATAGCACGTAGTTTGGGATTATTCCGCCAGCCCGGTTTCTTGGCCGGTTTCGCTTTTATGGAGTGTAGTTTAATAGCTTTATTACTTTTCTCGATCGTCCGGTCGAAAGGGCCGCCCGGCTCGGCTTTGTCTTTAGGCTGGGCGCTAATCGGATACATATAGATCCTGTCGGAATAGTTCTCTTTATATCCGTCCTGTTGGCTTTTCAGTGCCTCGTCAAAGGCTTGTTTTCCATTGAAATAAATATTATAACGGGTCGTAAAGGCATGATAAAAACGGCTCGCTTTCGTGTTCTTCTTCGTGCTGCACGACCAAAGCAAGAGTACCGTTAATAACGCCACTATGTAATAAAACCCTTTTTTCATTCTTTAATTAACGCCGTAACAACGGTTTTATTGCTTTCAAGGCCAAAAAGAGGACCACCAAAAACAAGATGATAAACGCACCGGAAGGCACGTTCAGGAAATAAGAAAGAACCAGTCCGGAGACGCAACCCAGAAAGCCGATCGCGATACTTCCCCACATGATCTTCTTGAAGTCGGAAGTAAACAGGTTCACCGTTATTTGAGGCAAGGTCAGCAAACTCATCAATAGCATAATCCCTACCAAACGGATCGAAAGAACAATTGTCATGGCGATAAAGCACATCATCGTATACTCGATCCATTTTACCGGTAGGCCTTGCGTGACAGCGAAGTCACGATCGAATGCCACGTAAACAATCTCACGGAGGAAAAGGGAGAATATGAGTATCAACAATACCACCAACCCTAAAATCCATAAGATATCGGCCGTAGAGATCGTTAATATATTACCAAATAAATAAGCAGATAGATTCGGGGCGTACCCCGGGGTAAGAAAGATGAAGATCACTCCCAAAGCCATACCCAGCGACCATACGCCCGCTATAGCGGAATCCTCCCTTACGTTTTGCGTCTTGCTCGCCCACTCCACGCCAAAAGCGGAGAGGATGGAGAACAGCATCGCCATCAAGATCGGATTTGTTCCCAGATAAAAACCCAAGCCCAAACCACCGAACGAAGCATGCGTGATCCCTCCGCTGATAAATACCAACCGGCGGGATACGATGTAAGTCCCGACAATCCCACAAGCGATAGCGGTTAGCAAGCTCCCGATCAAGGCATTCTGAAAAAAGGCATATTGCAATAAATCCATATGATTCGTTTCCTAAATTAATGAGTACGGCGTTCGCCAATGATCAAGAATGCCTCATCCTTCAAGGCATCCGGCAAATTGATCCCCCGCAATTGCAGGCTACGGAGCCAACCGGCCACCTCCACTTCCCGGAGGGTATAAAGCACTTCACTAAACTCCTCAACGGCTTCCTCATCGTAAGCGTCCGCTTCCACTCCTTGGAACCGATCCAGTTCCTCATCGTTATAATATTCGATTTTCTTGCTGACGGCAGCTAATAAACTATCCCGCTCGCAAGTCTCATGTTGTCCTGTCTCTTATACACATCTCCGAGCCCACGAGACCGAGGCTGATCTCG
>ENA-OXEX01000764-OXEX01000764.1-human-gut-metagenome-genome-assembly--contig:-NODE-764-length-12464-cov-7.248046_pt1 | contig 12464 bp, 7 predicted proteins | sample MGYA00249364_ERZ652261 | MGnify/ENA primary metagenome ERZ652261 (study PRJEB26925, sample SAMN05826642) | human gut metagenome | biome: ENVO:2100002; feature: ENVO:00000062; material: ENVO:00002003... | reverse complement strand
CGGCATACGAGATCAGCCACGGTCTCGTGGGCTCGGAGATGTGTATAAGAGACAGATTTTGCCGACTGACTTTGTATTTAAAATAGCATCTATCGTACCCTGCGTGGCATAAATCGGAAGTCCGTAACGCCTGGCGATCACGCCAAGTCCAGAAATATGATCGATGTGTTCATGAGTTACAAGAACCCCCTGCATCTCTTCTGTTTTCAAATCGATCGAATTGAGTCCGTTTTCAATTCGTTTTCCACTGATCCCCGCATCGATGAGTACATGATTTTCATCTGATCCCACACAGATACAGTTTCCACTGCTGCCGCTTGCTATGCTGCATAATTCCATTTTTTTAATTCTCTTTCCATCTAAGTTCGATTGTATCTCCGGTCTTTAAGACTGCAGAATACGATGCATTCTCACCATTTAAATTGGTAATGATTGCTCTGCCATTTGAGGCAGTAAGATCAAATTCGTAGAAATCAAAAATATCTACAAATATATACTGTGGTTTTCCGGTAAGTTTTACCGGCTGGCCGTTGATGTATACCAGAACCATGCTGCCGTCTTCCTCTGCAGCTGGCGAACTGTTTTCTTCTGCTGTAACTTTTTTCACTGCTTCAGCCATGCCGTCAGCATTCTCCTCTGTTACATCTGTTACATCTGTTTCATCCATGCCTGCTGCATTCTCTCCTGCAACAGATCCATTAACGCCTGCTGTACTGTCTGTAATCGTTTTGCTCTCCTCTACCGTAGCGGCATCATCTGTAACTGCAGAATCCTTTTCTTTTGCGCCCGCATTGCCGGCATCGTCTGTATCCTCCGCAGTCACAGCATTGTGTACTTCAGGATTCTGAACTTCTGCGCCATCTGCCTCTGCGCTCATTTCCGTGTCCACAATATCCGGTATCTCTTCTTCCTTATATTCCCCGACAGTCGGTGTTTGAACTTCTTCCTGCTCTACCGGCTGAAAGGACGGTTTGCCATAAGAACGCACCGTCCATTCAATCGTAAAGTTTTCATAGATCAATGAATCAAGAGTTGCTCGACGGTTATTTACCAGGATCACATGTTCAACATTCACTTCCACATCCATAAATTCTGCCAGCTGTCCTACTGTGTAAAAGCTTCTTGTTTCTACCTGATCGCCCTCCTTGATCTGATAGGAAGGCAGTTCTAAATTGCCGTTGACCTCTAAGAACTTCGGGCATCTTATAATATTTCCATTAACCACAAAGGCTACGGAATCTGTCGTATATTCCTCTAACTGATCTAATGTGCAGGTTGCCGGCTTGCCAGCCGTAGATGGCTCAATGATAATCTCACAATTCGGCTCTAATGCCGCATTGAGATTTGTTGGTCTGTCATTCATATAAACTGCTGCTGACTCTCCCTGCTCTCCACGAATGATACGTTTTGCTCCATTTACAAAAAATGTAAGTTCCGGTCCACGTTTCGGGAAAAGATCCTCATTCGGAAAACCTGCCTGCAATGCGGCATCCACGATCGTTAATCCATCATTATCATATAATTTGAGGCGCTCTCCATTGAAACGCACCATAATAAATCCGTTTCTCTGTTCATAATAATTCAGACAGATTCCAATCGGTGTAACAAGCAATGGATCCTTCTTGATATCCTGCTGTTCAAATACCACTTCCTGCAGTACTTCTTCACCACGCAGTGCCACTCGTACGTCCGGAAGATCTAATTTCTCTGCAAGCATTTTCGTATAACCATGGATCTTACCGCCACCGCCAACGATAAATGCTGCGCTGACAGTCTGGTCACCATTCAATTCTTTGATTTTCGCAGCTACCGCAGTCGTCATCTCATCCACTACCGGCGCAGTCAGCTCCCACACTTCTTTTGCCGGAATCTTATGCTCGATCAGCATGATATCTTTATAAGTGATCTCCTCTTCTGTTGTACTCTGCAGCTTGATATATTCAGCCGTTTTAAAATCAACCAGATAATTCTGCACGATCAGTTCCGTTAATTCATCTCCGGCAAGAGGGATCATACCATAGGCAATGATGCTTCCGTCTTTGGTGATGGAAATATCGGATGTTCCCGCTCCGATATCGACTAAAGCGATATTCAGCAGACGATAACTTTCCGGAATTGCGACGTTGATCGCCGCAATAGGCTCCAATGTCAGATTCGCCACTTCAAGCCCGGCCTGATTTACGGCTGCATAAAGTCCATCCACTACATCCTCCGGCAGAAACGTTACAATGATGTCTTCGCCGATACGGTCCGCTTTGTGGGATTCAATGTTTGAAAACGGTTCATCATTTAAGAAGTATTTGACCACGGAATATCCAACACAGTAGAACTTGTAGTTGGTATCATTCATTTCCTGTAAAATTTTCTGCGCTTTCTCAATTCCAAGCAGATCCAGTGTATGAATGTCTTCCCCGGTAACTACGCTCTCCTCCGGATAATCGTAACTGATACTCGTTGTAACTGTCTTAAGCACACGGCCTGCGGCAGCGATACATACCTCCGTCAGCGTTTTTCCGATCTGTTTTTCCAGCTGTTCTTTTACTTTTCTTATCGTCCCTGATACACGCCCGATATCGTGGATCTGTCCATCTAACATTGCTCTCGTATCATGCTGCATGATATACTGAGCAGTAACGATAAACTGATCTTCGGTACGGTAACCTACCGTTCCTACCACATTTCTCGTTCCAATATCAAGTCCGAACACCAATGGCTGTTCCATGTCTTTTCCGTCGCTCATCTGCAGTATCTCCTACTCATTTTCCATATTTGTGATTGCCAAATCAATCTGCCTTATGGCATCTTCCACCGTTCCATTATTATCGATCACCACTTTACAGTGTTTCCGGTAAACCGCTTCCTGTAACTGACTGTCAAAAATCTGCTGTACTTTCTCCGGGGAATATCCGCGCGATCTCATAAGGCGTTCTTTTCTTATATCCTCTCTGGTATAAATATACCAAAGTTCGTCACAAATTTCATCATAATGTTCTTCAATCAGCAATGCTGCCTCTAAAACCAGGATTTTCAGCACTCCATTTTCCCGCTCTGTATCCGCAACAGTTCTGATATATTTTTTGACTGCCGGATGTACGATTCCGTTTAATGCATCCCGTTTCTTTTCATCTGAAAAGATGACTGCTGCTAACTTTTTCCGGTCAAACGAACCATCTTCATTCCAGATATCCTCATCCGAAAACATGTCTTTTAATTTCTGATAACATTCTGTCCCGGGCAGCATCAGCTCATGCGCGATTTCATCCGCCAACATGACTTTTACACCATCTTTTGTTTCAAGATAATGAAGTATTTCTGATTTTCCCGCACCGACGCCGCCGGTAATTCCGATAAATTTCATCCGTTCCATGCTCCCCGCATCCATTTTTTCTCTCGTACCATCCGGACATATGCAGTCCAACGCATCATCCCTCATAAATGATGACAGATCTTTATTTTGCCTCATACCAGTTTTTGCCGACATGTGCATCAATTTCAAGTGTGACCGCAAGATCTGCCGCTCCATGCATCTCTTCCTCGAGAATCTTTCGAACCGCATCCTCTTCTTCGATCGCCGTCTCCACTAAAAGCTCATCATGCACGGTTAAGATCAGGCGTGACTTTAGATTTTCTTTTAACAGTCTGTCATGCACGCGTATCATTGCGATCTTGATGATATCTGCCGCAGTTCCCTGAATCGGGGAGTTCATGGCAACGCGCTCTCCAAAGGAACGCTGCATAAAATTGCTGCTTGAAAGTTCCGGTACCGGACGTCTTCTTCCAAACATGGTCGTCACATAACCTTTTTCTTTCGCCTCTGCCACAAGCCCATCTAAAAATGTCTTGATCTTCGGGTAAGTCTCAAAATAACGCTCAATATACTCTGCAGCCTCTTTTTTGCTGATGCTTAGATCCTGGCTCAGTCCAAATGAACTGATTCCATATACGATTCCGAAATTAACCGCTTTTGCATTGCGCCGCTGCAGATCCGTCACCTCGTCAAACGGGATGTGAAATACCTGGGACGCCGTGATCCTGTGGATATCCTGTGCTTCCCGGTATGCCTCGATCAGCTTTTCATCCCCGGACATATGTGCTAAAACACGAAGCTCAATCTGGGAATAATCGGCATCCATAAACTCAAATCCCTCTTTTGGCACAAATGCTTTGCGGATCAGTCTGCCAAGTTCGATCCTCATCGGGATATTCTGCAGGTTTGGCTCCGTGCTGCTTAAACGCCCGGTAGCTGTGATCGTCTGATTAAAACTGGTGTGGATCCTGCCATCTTTAGCGATATAGTTTACCAATCCGTCCGCATAAGTGGACTTTAACTTGGTAAGCTGACGATACTCTAAAATATCAGAAACGATCGGATATTCCGGTGCAAGGCGGTCTAACACATCCGCCGCCGTGGAATAACCGGTCTTTGTTTTCTTTCCATACGGCATGGACAATTTTTCAAATAAGATCACTCCGAGCTGTTTTGGAGAATTGATATTAAACTCTTCTCCCGCTTCCTCATAGATCTGCTTTTCCAGTTCAGCGATACGCACTGCAAGTTTGTCCCCATACTCCGTGAGCGCCTCCCTGCACGCAATGATACCCTCATTTTCCATATCGGCAAGAGTAAATACGAGCGGCATCTCGATTTCCGTAAACAGATGATCCATGCCCTCTTCCTTTAAGTCTGTCTCCAGCGTCTTTTTCGATGCCTGTGCCACATATGCCATATAGCATACATAATTTAAAAATGCTTCCGGTGCATCTTTCATTGCCTGCTCTATGGTCAGTTTTCCAAGAAGATCTGCCTTTGACGGTATCATCTGTCCCATATAGTCTTTTGCAATATCCTCATATGGATACTCATTTTTCAGCGGATTCAGAAGATATGCTGCAAGCACACCGTCAAAAAGATTCGACAGGCCAATATTGCCGTTTACCTGTCGCTCCAGTAAGCCAAGCGCCGCAAGCTGCGGTTTTAAATCCAGTGTCGCATAGGACGCAGCCTCACTTGCGGTAAACATGGAAAGAATCTGCTTTGCCGGAAGATTTTCCCCTGCTTTTATGAAAAAGGTTTCTTCCTCTCCAGTTGAAATGGCAGCTCCAAGGCAGCACTCCACTGCATCATTTTCTGCACTTTCTACGATGCCGGACGGTTCACTGTCTGCCCCCGGCATATCTCCTGCCGCAAACAGATTCATCTGCCCGTCCTCTTCCTCGTGGCTGTCTTTCTTTTTGCTTCCGGGAACAATATAAAAACCACAGTTTCTGCCACGAAGCTTCGCAAATACTTTCTCTGCCTCCTTACGGTCTTCCACAAGTTTAAAATGTTCTGCCGCCTGATTTTTTGGAGTTTCCACCGCAAAACGATTCAAAAGATTTTTAAACTCTAACCGTTTGCAGAGCAGGTATGCCTCCTCCGTGTACAGGCTGGAAATACCATTAAGTTTTGCACCGGAAAGATCATAATCAATGTCCGCATGGATCTCGATCGTCGCAAGCGTCTTACTCATCTGTGCCAGGTCATAATACTCTTTTAAATTTTTGCTTGCACGGGGTGGCTTTAATTCGTCCACATGTGCATAGGCATTTTCAACACTTCCATACTGTGCAATGATTGCTGTTGCCGTCTTTTCACCGATTCCCGGTACTCCCGGAATATTGTCTGCCGTATCGCCCATCAGCGCCTTGACATCGATAAACTCGATTGGCGTCACCTGATATTTTTCCTTTACCTCAGCGGCATTGTAATCCTCGATCTCCGTGCCTGTGCGCTTTGTTTTCGGGATACGGATCTTAATATGATCCGTTGCAAGCTGTAAGAGGTCACGGTCACCGGATACCACTGAAACTGTCAGCCCTTTTTGTTCACTCTGTTTTGCAATGGTTCCAAGCAGATCATCCGCCTCATAACCACCTTTTTCGATCGTGGTAACTCCCATCGCTTTTAACATCTCTTTCATGAGCGGAACCTGTTCCCGCAGTTCCTGTGCCATCGGTTTTCTCGTGCCTTTGTATTCTGCGAACATTTTGTGGCGGAAAGTCGGTTCTGACACATCAAATGCAACCGTAAGATAATCCGGCTGCTCTTCCTCTAAAATCTTGAACATAATGTTTAAAAAACCATAGACCGCATTCGTGTGTAATCCTTCCGAATTTGTCAAATCCGGGATTCCGAAAAATGCCCTGTTCAAAATACTGTGCCCATCAATCAATACCAGCTTTTCGCCCATTATTCTCTCCATTCTTTGTCTGTTAGATTGCTCTTGTGTAGCGTTTCAGCCACTCATTTTCTTCCGCCGTCATATACGGAGAAATGGTATCATATACCATCTTATGATAATCATTTAACATTTTCTTCTCACGCGCACTTAATAGATCCGGGTCAATCGCATCGAGATCGATCGGTGCATAGGTGATATTCTCAAATTCCATGAACTGTCCATATTCGTTTTTTTCTGCCTTACGGCATACCAGCTCATTTTCGGTACGGATACCGTATTTACCCTCTAAATAAACGCCCGGCTCGTCGGTCGTGATCATGCCCTCTTCTAAGACACCGTTGTCATGGCGCTCCGGTACGACTCTCCAACGGAAGCCGTTCGGTCCCTCATGTACATTTAACACATAACCAACGCCGTGTCCGGTGCCGCATTTATAGTCAATGCCCATCTCCCAGAGTGGACCGCGGGATAAAATATCCAGGTTCAAACCGGTACATCCATATAAAAACTTCGCATGCGCAAGGTTCATATTCGAACGGCAGACGGTCGTAAAGTGCAGACGCATCTCATCTGTGATCGGGCCAAGTGCCATGGTTCTTGTGATGTCTGTGGTTCCCTCAAAGTAATGTCCGCCGGAATCCACAAGTAAAAATCCCTCCGGTTTTAACTCAGCGTCTGACTCCGGTGTTGCAGCATAATGCATCATCGCCGCATTGGCTCCGTAAGCACAGATCGTGTTGAAACTTAACTCAATAAAGTTATCCTGCTCTCTTCTTCTCGCCTCAAGATAGTCAGAAGCAGAGATCTCCGTCATCGGGATCTTTCCGATATTGGTCTTGAGCCAGTACATAAATTTGGTAAAGGCAACACCGTCTTTTACATGTGCAGCTCTGGTGTTGTCTACCTCTGTCTTATTTTTTACAGCTTTCATAAGTTCCGTCGGGTTTGGTTTATCCACAACTTTGATTGCTTTATCAAGACTGTTCACGATACGGTAGTTGACCGTCCCGCGGTTCATCAGCACGACTGCGTCTGCCGGAATCTCCGGTACATAATCGTAGATCGCATCATACGGTTTTGTCGTAATATGATTTTCATTCAGATAAGCACGGATCTTGTCATCCACCACTTCTTCCTGTAAAAACCAGATACATTCTGTCTCTGTCAGCACCAGATATGACAGTACGACCGGCACATAATCAATATCATCGCCACGGATATTTAAAAGCCATGCGATATCGTAAAGAGATGTCAGAATATGAACATCTGCACCGTTCTCCTTCATAGCTTTCCTAAGATCTGCGATCTTATCCGCAGTACTCTTTCCGGAATATTTTTCCTCCAAAATAAATAAAGGCTGTTTGGACAATGCCGGACGATCCTCCCAGATCAGATCGATCAGGTCTTCTGTCACATGCATGGACACATTTTTTTCTGCTGCAATCTTTTCCAGTTTGCCGCCCCAGGTACCGTTTACAACACGTCCGTCAAATCCGAGACATCCGCCCTCTTTTAATCGATCCTTTACAAATTCATCGACTGTCGGCACGCCCTCTTCGCCCATGCGGTAGAGTGTGACTGTGCTGTCTTTCAGCTGATTCTCTGCCTGTACAAAATAGCGTCCGTCCGTCCAGAGCCCTGCCTCATCCAAAGTGATAACGGCAGTTCCCGCAGAACCGGTAAATCCGGTAATAAACTTTCTCGCCTTAAAATGATCTCCTACATATTCTGATTCGTGAAAATCAGCAGTCGGCACAACGTATACCGTGATGCCTCTCTTTTCCATCTCCGCACGCAGTGCCTTTAATCTTTCCTGTATCATTCTTTTATTTCCTCTTTCTTATATATTTCTAATATCACACCCGTTTGTCAGGCATCCGTATACTCAAAGAACTTCGTATCGATCTCCGGGTAAGAACGTTTCAATGAGATCGGTCTTCCGGAACGGTTCAAAAAGCAATGGGAACTCTTTCCGGTCGTGCGGAGTTCTCCGGTCTCCTTGTCCGTCATCCGGTATTCCACATCCATCTTGATACCATTATAGCGTGTGATCTTCGTCTCGATCACGACCGTATCATCAAAATGTACCATACTGTGATACTCGCAGGATACAGAGAGCACCGGACTGATAATCTCCATCTCCTCCATCTGTTTATAGCTGAGTCCGATCTGATCCATCAGATCCATCCTCGCTTCTTCCATCCATTTGATATAATTTGAATGATGGATGATTCCCATCTGGTCCGTCTCATAATATTTTGCATGATGCTCATATGGGCGGATTTTGATTTCATCGGCATTTTCATTATAAATTTCTATCTCTTTGTCTGACATATAAATCACTACCTTTCTCAAACTCCTCCAACGTATAGTATCTCACAGAAACGTTTTAATTTCAATGGTGCCTTTTTATCCATGCGATCAGTATCACGATCAGAATACAGGCAAGGGAAAACCCGGCTCCCACCATAAATCCCGGTGTCTGGTAGCGCAGCTCGACCGTATGTGTTCCTTCGGTAAGATATGTGCTGATAAACGCCTCACCAAACACTTCCGGATCCGTCTGTTCTCCATCAACATATAATTTCCATCCGGCATCATCCGCCACCGCAAATATCAGTCGTCCTTCTTTTTTCACATCAATGGTTCCAGTGATTTTCGTATCGGAAAAGGAAGTCATCTCCATCGTCTGCTCATTTAACGTCTGATAAGCCGTATCTGCAGCATCGAGATTCAGGGCATAAGCCGTAATATTCACTCTTTCTTCATTACTGTTTTTAATCCTCACTTGTGTGCCTGCCGTACAGTATCCAAGATCAAGTGTATAGCCATGCGAAACTTTTGTGAAAGACTTTGTCCTGCCGTCACTGATCTCTTCCGTCATGCTGTCCACAGTCGTCGATTCATAGGTTGCAAAAATGTATGCATCCTCCTGCACGTCAATCGTTGATTCCCCGACCACAGATTCGGACGGGATCTCCGTCAGCATCGGCTCATCTGCACCAAGAAGCTCTGCAAGTCTGTTCTGTGCCTCAATTTCATCTAAATCAGAATAATCCCACGCATCAATCACATCCTCATCCATCATAAAACCAAGTGGGAGCACATATTTATTTTCGTAAAGATACGTATTCCCGCTCTCTGCCACAAGGGTGCGGATCGGGTTTGCTTCCATTGCGTTATCAGCGATCACATAGCGCAGGGACATCATTGCTGATAACAGCGGTGTTGCCCCGTTTACACAGTAGAAATTCTTGCCGCCTTCCATTCCGACTGCCTGGTAAAAATGACTGACATCCAGATTCATCAGCGATGAAAATTGCGTTGCGGAACGATATCCATACAGCGCCGCATCATTTTTCGTTTTGCGCTCTAATTCTTCCGTGCGGTAAAATAATATGCCCTTATCCTGTGCCTGATTTTCCGCCTCTGCAAGCACTGCATGATAGTCATCCATGGATTTCACATAGGCAGTCCTGCTCGTCGTATCAAATCCGGTCACATTGTAGTTAAAAAATAATTCTAAAAGCATCGCTGCACAGCCAAACGAGAGCATGATTTTTTTCAGTTCTTCCCTGGTCGCCTTTTTGATCTTTCCAATCTTTTTTACCACATCTTCCAGGATACATTCCTCCGCATAAAAATAGATCAGCAGCACCACAATATAGCTGCCCAGAAATACATAAGTTGCCGTTGCCGCGCTCTCTCCTAAGATCGTCCCATCGGAAAAATGATAGGAAACTGCCATCAGACCAACCGATGCCACTCCCGCTGCGATCACATCTAAAAATCTCGTTCCTTTGAAATGCAAAAATGCCTCGTAGGATACCGCAAGCATCAGAAATGCATATAAAAAGGTCTGTCTGCCCGGCAGGGAATCCGGGAAGTGCATGCCATGCCAGATGAAATCAAGTATATTATTCGAAAAACTGATGACAAAAAATGCTGCCAGAAGTCCGCGTGAAAGCTTCTTTTTCCAGGAGATCTCACGGTTGAAAAGATACAGTACAAACAAAAGAAGCACAAATACGCCACAGTAAATATTCGGCCAGTGGTCTTTGCCCGTATAAGGTTCTGTCATCACCGAGTGTCTCCCCAGCTCTGCAATGATGTTAAAATACCATTCCATTGTATCCGGAAATGAAATATTCTGTGAGCCGCTCGCTCCAAGGGTGATCGCCTCAGGAATGATCAGTATCGCTCCCGTCCCGCCCGCCAGAAGGGAATAAATTGCGAAACGGATCCACGCACCGATCCCGGTCTCTTTATTTTCCAGCCATGTGATCACAAACCAGATCACCTGAAAAATGCAGACCATGATCGCAATGTAATAATTACTGATAATGCATAAAGACAGTGAAATATAATAAAGCAGTACTTTTTTCTCTTTGATCAGCTGTTCGAGTCCAAGAACGACAAGTGGCGCCAGCATCATGCAGTCTAACCACATGATATCCCATGCATAGGCTGCTGAGAATCCGCACAACGCATAGGCTGTTGCAAAAATGCTGATTGCAGCATGATTTTTTTCAAAATGTTCCTTTAAATAATATCCGAAAAACAGTCCCGCCAATGAAATTTTTAAAATCACAAGCAAGGTCATAAATTCGATCACATGATTCTGCGGACAGAGTAGCAGCAGCCAGTTTAAGGGACTTGCCAGATAATAGGCGTACAGTGAAATAAAATCTGCTCCAAGTCCGATATTCCAGGAGTAAAACATGCTGCCGCCATGTTTGATCTTATCCATCAGCTCCGTGAAAAACGGGCAGTACTGATGATACATATCGATATGTAAAATACACTGCTCCCCAAACGGATAGACGTCATGAAAAATGCAGATCACAGTCAGAATAAAAAACGGCAGAAAGAACGACGCAATAAGCGGCATTCTTTCTTTCCACAACTGATTTTGGAGTTTCTTTTCTCTTTTCAAAACAAAACCTCTCTTTTTATCATTTCCTAATTAACAGTTCCATGATCAAACAGTTCATAATACTGCAATTTCCGGTAAATATCCATCTCATCTTTTTCATCCGAGGCGCGGACTTCACTGCCATCCGCTTTTACTGTACGCACCGCGGAAATAACCGGGTATTCTGATTTTAAATGTAACAGATACGAACGATATTCATCCAATGGAACACCGGCGCGCTCTAAGACTTCCGCTGCCAGATAGTTCACGCTCGTGTCTGCACCCGTTTCCTCTCCAATATCATAGTTTGCCCACACCACATAAGGAACCTGATAACGCAGTTTCTGCTGTTCCTCTGTCAAGTGATTCCAGGACATCCCGTTCTTTGCAAGAACCGTAGATGCAACGGCATCACTCGGCTGATGATCTCCGAAAAAAACGATCACTGTTTTTTCATCTGCCTCTTCAAAATAGGAAATCAGATGTTCTAACGCGGAATCGGAAAGTTTTACCAGGGATAAATACTGCTGCAGTGAAAAATTTGTAGAATCTTTCACCGAGATATCCGGTGTAAAATTGCCGTACTGATCCTGATATCCACCGTGATTTTGCATGGTCACATTAAACACAAACAGCGGCGCATCCTTTTCCTTATTTTCATAAAATTCAATAATCTTATCCACGCAGCTCTCATCGCTGATATACTGTCTGACATACTGCGGATTCACATAATCATCTTTAAACACGCTCTCATTAAATCCCAGCATCGGATAGACCGTATCGCGTTCCCATCCGCCGGCATTGTAAGGATGTGTCGCAATGGTCTGATATCCTAAAGTCTTCAGATAATCCGGAAGTGCCTTCAAATCTCCATTGATGTACTGCTGATACGGGATGCTCCCCTGCGGGAGGAATGCCATTGTATTGCCAGTCAGAAATTCAAACTCTGTATTCGCGGTATTTCCACCGCAGACAGATACGTTTAACATTCCCGTAACCGTATTTTTCTCCCCCTGCTCTAAGCTGTGGATAAACGGCATGTAATCCTCGTTGGTTTCAAAATCACCTAACACGGACAGATCCGAAAATGACTCATTCATCATTACAATGATATTCGGAAGATCTTCCTCCTTTTGTGTATCGTCTTCTTCTGCCTCAGAGCCTGATTCCTCCGACATTGCACCGCCCTCCCCGTAGGAATCAAGCACCGCCTGTGCCTCAGCGGCGCTGTAATGCTCCGGTTTGTCGATCGACATATAGGCAAGATTCATGACAAATGTGACTGCCATACCATCTACATCCGTCATGTAGACCGGCGTGAACAGTTT
>ENA-OXEX01000760-OXEX01000760.1-human-gut-metagenome-genome-assembly--contig:-NODE-760-length-12529-cov-13.787318_pt1 | contig 12529 bp, 10 predicted proteins | sample MGYA00249364_ERZ652261 | MGnify/ENA primary metagenome ERZ652261 (study PRJEB26925, sample SAMN05826642) | human gut metagenome | biome: ENVO:2100002; feature: ENVO:00000062; material: ENVO:00002003... | reverse complement strand
TCTACACTATCCTCTTCGTCGGCAGCGTCAGATGTGTATAAGAGACAGACCCATAATCGATCACCCTTATATTATCCTGTATATAAACTCATTAGATAGCATATATAAAGTATGGCATCCAAGATATTCTAATTTTCAAGGTTCTAAAACCGCAAATTAATAAAAAAATTAATTATCTTTGTATGAATTACCAAATAAGCATAGTTATGAACCAACAATTCTTGAAAGAAATAGAAAAGGGCTCTAAAAGCGCTCTCGTCAAAAAGAGAATTATTACACATTATATATATAATGGCAGTTCTACAATTCCCGATCTTTCAAAAGAGCTGGATTTGAGTGTACCAACCGTCACCAAATTTATTGGCGAAATGTGTGATGACGGATATATTAATGATTATGGAAAATTGGAGACTAGCGGCGGACGCCATCCAAACCTTTATGGACTTAATCCCGAATCCGGTTACTTTTTAGGTGTAGACATTAAAAGATTCGCCGTCAATATCGGCCTGATAAATTTTAAAGGCGATATGGTGGAACTGAAAATGAATATACCTTATAAATTTGAGAACTCAATTGAAGGGATGAATGAGTTATGCAAACATATTCTCAATTTTATAAAGAAACTTACTATTAATAAAGAGAAGATCTTAAATATTAATGTTAATGTATCGGGACGTGTAAATCCTGAATCAGGATATAGCTTCAGCCAGTTTAATTTTGAAGAGAGACCGTTAGCAGATGTATTATCCGAAAAATTAGGATATAAAGTGACTGTTGACAATGATACGCGTGCCATGACCTATGGAGAATATATGCAAGGCTGTGTAAAAGGAGAAAAAGATATCATTTTTGTAAATGTGAGCTGGGGAGTAGGGATTGGAATTATTATTGATGGGAAGATCTATACTGGAAAATCCGGTTTCTCCGGTGAGTTTGGACACATGAGCGCTTATGATAATGAAATAATCTGCCATTGCGGCAAAAAAGGCTGTCTGGAGACGGAAGCTTCCGGTTCAGCACTTCATCGTATTTTATTGGAGCGTATTCAAAGTGGGGAAAGTTCCATACTATCTACGCGAATCACAACCGAGGAAAACCCGATCACTCTTGATGAGATAATTGCTGCCGTGAATAAAGAAGACCTGCTTTGCATTGAAATCGTAGAAGAAATCGGACAGAAACTAGGCAAACAGATTGCCGGGTTAATCAATATCTTCAATCCGGAACTAGTAATTATAGGTGGAACTTTATCTTTAACCGGTGATTATATCACACAACCTATAAAAACAGCTGTACGCAAGTACTCTCTAAATCTGGTTAATAAAGATTCAGCCATCATCACCTCTAAGTTGAAAGATAAAGCAGGAATCGTCGGCGCCTGCATGTTGGCGCGCAGTAGAATGTTTGAAAGCTAGTTTTATCTTCTACGCTAGGAGAAGAAGTTATCTATAAAGCGAACGATATAGACTACAGCTACTCCGGCGACAACTAAAACAATTATACGACTCAACATAGATTACATTTTTATATTTCACATCTATTACATACACAGGATTTTCCTTTTTAAGAACAGGAAATCCTGTAAAAATTAGAACGCTGATTATTAAATAATAATCAGCGTTCTAATTTGAGAGCCGCTAGCCAGACTTGAACTGGCGACCTACGCGTTACGAATGCGTTGCTCTACCAACTGAGCTATAGCGGCGTTTGTCTCTCGTTTACGGCGTGCAAAATTACAGCTTTATTTGAGAAAACAAAAAGAATCCGATTATTTTTTGAGCTTAATTTTTAAATCAACTTTTGTTGACGTTATCTAAAACTTTTCTTTGCGTTCAAATTTTCCGTCCTCGGTATAGTACTTCCATGTACCCTTCGGTTTATTATTTGCATACTTTCCACGAAGTTTCAATGTCCCATCTTCATAATATTCGCGGTAACGACCATGGCGTTTCCCTTCTTTTACTTCCGCTTCACTCTTCAATGCTCCCTCCGGATAAAACTCCCGTAAAACGTTTCCTTCAAACTTTTCGATATAGAAACGTTTCAGTTCGCTCATCTGCTCTTTTTCGGTCTCTGCATCTTCGTTCATTTCCTTATCATCTTCATCGGTAGCAATAGCAACGTCAACCTCTTCCAGTTGATATGGGCTATAATCCATCACATACTGCAAAGAAGCCGACTGATCCTCTCCTATAATCTGCATAGTCCAGTAAGGAAATGAATACAAAACGTCTTTGTTTGATTGTATTTCATTCCATGTAGCAGGATTCATCATCGGTTTCAACTGGGAATAAAACTTGCGCACATCTGTATATAAGAAAATAGTAGAACTTGATTTTAAATATGACAGTGCATTTTCAAAACCCGGATTATTTTTTAATAAATTCTTCTGCTCGTAATCTTCTACAAAGGAAAGTAAAGAAGCAGCTTTATTACTAAAAACTACATAATCGTCAACATAAGTATAGTATGGCTTCTCAAATTTATCAAATAGCTTTCCAAAGAACAAGCGAAAAAAGCCTTTCATTTCGACATAATTAATCTCGAAATCCTTATAATTAGCAGTCTTAATCTTAACCGGAGTACGTCGCTTAATCTTCTTTTCAATGAATTCCATGTTCTTACGGGCATCTTTAATACTTTTAGCCCTGATAGCCAGAATCAGTTCGGGATCATGTCCTAACAAACCTGGTTCGGATTGGGTAATAGCAAACTCTCCTGACATCCAACTCAAAAAGTTTTCTTCCAAAGATATACCGAATAACCCTTCTATCTTTTTCCGGGAACTTTGATAAGAATCATACAACTGTTTATTGTGAACCGACAGTGCATTCTCCAGTTCCTTTACAAAGGTCACCGGACTATTGAAACCTATATTCGTATAAAGAGCTGTCCGCCCGGACAGAATCTCATGTGCTTTCATTTTATGTTTTCCCGAATTCAACAAAGCAGTGACATAAGGATCGGCAGAATCTTTTTTCAATGTATATCCTTTCACTTCCATCCGCTCCTTATTCGTATTTAAATAAAGTCCGGCAAAATTCATGGAATTGCTAAACAGATCAATGTACTCATTTCTTGTACCTAAATAAATAGACATAAATTGAGGTACACGCGCATAATTGACGAAAACCCTGACAAGCCCCTTACCGGAAACCAACTTCTCTGTTTCAATAAAAGACTGATCAAGCCCGATTTTAGGTTTATTACGCGAATCAATAGCCGACTCGACAAGTCCGGATGTGTATGAACCAACCAAATGATTATCGACAAAAGCAATATAGAAAATATCCCTCGTCTCGGGATCGCGCATTTCAAGGATATTAATGCTATTATGCATCCGATTAGTCACAGTAAAACCACTCATAACCAATACGGTTTCAACCTGGTCTTTCAATAAGTCCATCTTTGATGTCTTCTGCATATCCAGAATAAGTAGAAACTCCCAATTAGTGGGACGAGTCTTATGGAGCGAAATAAGCATATCCCGCTCACCAACAAGCGACAATAATACCTTATTGCTTTTAACAACGGAATCCAGCTTCTCCACACTTTTCGTCACCTCCTCAAAAGATTTCGCTTTCTTCAGGCATTGCCACGTCTCGCTTCCACTAAACTTCTCCCAATCTTCAATCGGAGCCGATGACTGAATAATAAATGCCGCATCTTCCGGAACCAGATAGATCTGCTGAATATTACGATCAGGTGAGACAAATAAATAAACTACGGAATATACAACATATACCGCCAAAGCCAATGCAGTCACAACTAAAGTTCTCTTCACTATTTTCGAGGTACTTTTTTTCTTCTCCGGGCCTGCATTTTGCTCTCCTTGCCCGCAATTTAATTCATCCATTATTGAATTGTTATAAACTTGAATGGACAAAAATAGTAAAAAAGATGAGATTAATTAGTTAATTCATACTCATTTAGTGAATTAGTTCAATAAACAAGATTTTATAAAAAACAGTATAAAGGAGATATCCTCCCTCCTATTTTTATAAAAAACTATTCTGAATAAAGCATAAACCATTGACTCGTATCGTAAATATGTACTAACTTTACAGCATGAAAAAGAAATTCCAACTCGAAGTTCCGGGAGGAGCCGATAAAGTCTTACTTCATACCTGTTGTGCTCCTTGTTCATCAGCCATTATTGAATGTATGATGCAACATCACATCACCCCTGTTATCTATTATTGCAATCCTAACATCTATCCGCTGGAAGAGTATATGATAAGAAAAGACGAATGTACACGCTATGCCCAATCATTGGGATTGGAGATAATAGATGCTGATTACGATCATGAAAACTGGCGATGCCATATAGCAGGAATGGAGCAGGAACCCGAAAGAGGAGGACGCTGCCTACGTTGCTTTAAACTACGCTTATTGGAGACCGCCCGTTATGCACATGAACATGGCCTTTCCGTAATAACCACAACGCTTGCTTCCAGTCGTTGGAAAAGTCTGGAGCAGATTAATGAAGCCGGACAATATGCCACCGCTTCATACCCGGATGTCACATACTGGGAACAGAATTGGCGGAAAGGCGGACTTAGCGAACGACGCATCGCCATCATTAAAGAGTATAACTTCTACAACCAACAATATTGCGGTTGTGAATTCAGCATGAGAAAAGAAGAATAAAACAAACCCGCCATCACCAGCTAACCAATGAATCGAAGTAAAAAAGGCAAAAACAGAAAGCTATTCAAAAAGAAATCACATTCCAATAACAGATTAGGATGTATCATCGCCATTATTGTGCTCATACCTATTCTTTTTGGCGTCTACTTATATTGCCAACAGATTAATATCCAGAAAAATAATGAACTGCAAACCGATACCTCCCTTCAAATTCCACTTGGCAAAGATCTGGAGACACCCATATCATTAGTTCCCCTGCAAGAACAAATCATCCGACACAGCGGATATACCGTATCATATAACAAAGATTTAAAAATACCCAACTGGGTCTCTTACGAACTAACCCGGGAAGAAACCAAAGGAAAAGAAAAAAGAGGCAATCGTTTTATCGCCGACCCATTAGTGACAGGCCCGATTGCAACTAATGCCGACTACACCCGTTCAGGATATGATAAAGGCCACATGGCTCCTGCAGCAGATATGAAATGGAGCCCTGAAGCCATGAAAGAATCATTCTATTTCAGCAATATGTGCCCCCAACATCCCCAGTTAAACAGAAGAGGATGGAAAAATCTGGAAGAAAAAATCCGGAATTGGGCTATAGCAGATAGTGCCATTATTATTATATGTGGACCTATTATTGAAAAACAACCTAAAACGATTGGGAAAAATAAAGTCGCAGTACCTCAACGGTTTTTCAAAGTAGTCCTATCTCCTTTTGCCAAACCAATACGGGCTATCGGCTTCTTATTTAACAACGAGCAGGCAGTAGAACCTCTATCTTCATATGTAGTCACAGTGGATAGCATCGAGAGCCTGACTAACATGGATTTCTTCGCACCTTTACCCGATGAGATAGAAAACAAAATAGAAGCAAATGCAAATTATTCCCTCTGGCCGAACTAATTAATAACTCGCTTCACTAAGACTAACTTATCTACATACAAATTCTGATTCGTTCCACAATTGTAGAACGAATTAATAATCGCAATACAACCTAATACAATCAGCACATTCAATCTTTAAATATTAGAAAAGTCCGGAGTAATTCATCCTCTTTTCAACGATTCATTATAGAAAGGGATTACACCTATCCAAATTCTTTTTATCTTTGACGAACTTTTTAAATATACCTCAAAAGATGAAGAGAAAAAAGAGAAATATTCTACTATCAATTCTAATCGGAGCATTCCTCCTTTGTGCAATTGCCGGAGGCACCTTTTATTACTATCTGTTTGCTCCTCAATTTCATCCATCTAAAACTGTATATATTTATGTAGACCGGGATGACACAGCCGACTCTATCTATCATAAAATACAAAAATTCGGGCATGTCAATAAGTTCACCGGATTCCAGTGGATGGCAAAATATAAAGATTTCGATCAGAATATCCATACCGGACGTTATGCCATTCGCCCAAATGACAATATCTATCACGTATATAGTCGCTTTTCCAGAGGCTATCAGGAAGCGATCAACCTTACCATAGGAAGTGTCCGGACATTAGACCGGTTAGCACGAAGCATTGGAAAACAACTCATGATAGACTCTGCCGAAATCGCCAGCCAGTTATTCGACTCTACTTTCCAGGCTCAAATGGGATACACAACCATAACACTCCCCAGCCTTTTCATACCTGAAACCTATCAGGTATATTGGGATATGAGCGTAGACGATTTCTTTAAACGAATGAAGAATGAGCACGAACGCTTCTGGAACAAAGAACGTCTGGCACAAGCCACCGCTATCGGCATGACACCGGAAGAAGTCAGCACTCTTGCTTCCATCGTCGAAGAAGAAACCAACAACAACGAAGAAAAGCCAATAGTAGCCGGATTATATATCAACCGTTTACATCAAGATATGCCTTTGCAGGCAGATCCTACCATCAAATTTGCACTACAGGATTTCGGTCTGCGCCGAATCACCAACGAAAATTTAAAAGTCGACTCCCCCTATAACACCTACATAAATACCGGACTGCCTCCAGGCCCCATCCGTATCCCTTCTAAAAAGGGAATAGACAGCGTATTAAACTATACCAAACATAACTATATCTACATGTGTGCTAAAGAAGATTTTTCCGGAACTCACAACTTTGCATCCAATTATGCCGACCACATGGCAAATGCAAGAAAATACTGGAAAGCCCTGAATGAAAGAAAGATTTTCAAGTAAATTTGTGATAAAACGAACGGAAAAGCCTATCTTTGCCCGATAGATTAACAAACTGTGATCAACACTAAATAAAAGAAATATATATGAGCAAGCAACTCTTACTTGGCGATGAAGCCATTGCACAAGCTGCACTGGATGCCGGACTTTCAGGTGTTTATGCCTATCCTGGTACTCCTTCAACTGAAATTACGGAATATATTCAAATGGCCCCAATAACGACCGAACAGAATATACACAACCGTTGGTGTGCCAATGAAAAAACAGCGATGGAAGCTGCATTGGGTATGTCATTCGTTGGTAAACGGGCATTAGTTTGTATGAAGCACGTAGGTATGAATGTAGCTGCCGACTGTTTTGTCAACTCTGCCATCACAGGCGTGAAAGGTGGATTGATCGTGATAGCAGCAGACGACCCCAGTATGCACTCTTCGCAGAACGAACAAGACAGCCGTTTCTACGGAGATTTCTCACTGATTCCCATGTACGAACCCAGCAATCAGCAGGAAGCGTATGATATGGTATACAGTGGTTTTGAATTCTCTGAAAAATTGGGCGAACCTATCTTGATGCGTATGGTAACCCGCCTTGCACACTCCCGCTCTGGAGTAGAATGCAAAGCGCAAAAGCCACAGAATGGCATCTCTTTCAGCGAAGATCCTCGTCAGTTCATCTTGTTACCTGGAAATGCCCGTAAACGCTACAAAGTATTACTTGCGCGCCAAGACGAGTTTATCAAAGCTTCGGAAGAATCACCTTATAATAAATATACAGATGGTCCTAACAAAAAGTTAGGAATTATCGCTTGTGGCATCGGCTACAACTATCTGATGGAAAACTATCCTGAAGGTTGCGAATATCCGGTACTTAAAATCGGCCAGTATCCATTGCCTAAAAAGCAATTACATCAATTGATTGACTCCTGTGACGAAATCCTCGTTCTGGAAGACGGACAACCATTTGTAGAAAAACAATTGAAAGGTTATCTGGGCATCGGCGTTAAAGTAAAAGGACGCTTGGACGGCACTCTGTCACAGGATGGAGAATTAAATCCGGACTCTGTAGCCCGCGCCGTAGGCAAAGAGAATAAATCGGAATTCGGCATTCCTTCTGTCGTAGAAATGCGTCCGCCTGCACTTTGCGAAGGTTGCGGACATCGCGATATGTATATCACACTAACCGAAGTTCTGAAAGAAGAATACCCATCTCATAAAGTATTCAGCGACATCGGCTGTTACACGCTAGGCGCGAATGCTCCTTTCAATGCAATCAACTCATGCGTAGACATGGGCGCCTCCATCACGATGGCGAAAGGTGCGGCTGACGGAGGTCTTTTCCCGGCTGTAGCTGTCATCGGAGACTCCACATTCACCCATTCCGGAATGACCGGACTATTAGATTGTGTGAACGAGAATGCCAGTGTAACCATCGTCATCTCCGACAATGAAACTACCGCCATGACAGGCGGACAGGACTCTGCCGGAACCGGACGTATCGAAGCGATCTGTGCAGGTATCGGAGTAGATCCGGCTCATATCCGCGTCGTTACTCCGTTGAAGAAAAACTATGAGGAGATGAAGCAAATCATTCGCGAAGAGATCGAATACCGTGGTGTATCTGTCATTATTCCACGTAGAGAGTGTATCCAGACATTAGCACGCAAAAAAAGAAGTAAGTAAGCCATGAAGAAAGACATTATATTATCAGGAGTCGGTGGACAGGGAATTCTGTCTATTGCTACAGTGATCGGCAAAGCTGCCTTGAAAGAAGGATTATATATGAAACAAGCAGAAGTGCACGGAATGAGCCAACGCGGAGGAGATGTTCAATCCAACCTCCGTATCAGCGACCAGCCGATTGCTTCAGACTTGATCCCATCAGGTAAATGCGACCTTATCATTTCATTGGAACCCATGGAAGGATTGCGCTACCTCCCTTATCTTAGCCCTAACGGTTGGTTAGTGACTAACGAAACTCCGTTTGTCAATATCCCCAATTATCCGGAAGCAGACAAAGTAATGGCAGAAATCAATAAGCTGCCTCACAAAATTGTGTTGAACGTAGACAAAGTAGCCAAAGAAGTAGGCTCCGCCCGCGTTGCCAACATAGTCTTACTGGGAGCAACCATTCCATTCCTTGGCATCGACTACGGAAAAGTACAAGACAGCATCCGTGAAATCTTCCTGCGCAAGGGAGAAGCAATTGTAGAAATGAATCTTAAAGCATTGGCTGCCGGCAAGGAAATTGCAGAAAAGCTAATGTAATAACAGGCATTATCATGAATACACAATACTGGGAAGAAGAACTAGAAACCATGAGCCGGGAGAAGTTGCAGGAATTACAACTTCGACGGCTTAAGAAAACAATCAATATAGCTGCAAACTCCCCATATTACAAAGAAGTTTTCAGCAAACATGGCATCACTGCAGATAGCATACAATCATTAGACGATATCCGCAAATTGCCCTTTACTACCAAAGCCGATATGCGTGCCCACTATCCTTTCGGGCTGGTAGCAGGTGATATGAGCAATGATGGTGTACGTATTCACTCTTCTAGTGGTACTACCGGAAACCCGACAGTTATTGTTCATTCACAGCACGATCTCGACTCCTGGGCCAACCTGGTAGCCCGCTGCCTGTACGCAGTAGGAATACGCAAGACCGACGTCTTCCAAAACAGCTCCGGATACGGTATGTTTACAGGAGGGTTAGGCTTCCAATACGGTGCAGAACGCCTGGGCTGTCTGACAGTCCCTGCCGCAGCCGGAAACAGTAAACGACAGATTAAATTCATCAACGACTTCAAGACTACCGCTTTACATGCTATCCCCAGCTATGCCATCCGCCTTGCCGAAGTCTTTCAGGAAGAAGGCCTTGATCCCAAAGGAACCACACTGAAAACGCTGGTTATCGGTGCTGAACCTCACACCGACGAACAACGCCGGAAAATAGAAAAGATGCTGGGCGTAAAAGCATACAACAGCTTCGGTATGACAGAAATGAACGGTCCCGGTGTTGCTTTCGAATGTCAGGAACAAAACGGAATGCACTTCTGGGAAGACTGTTATCTGGTAGAAATTATCGATCCGGAAACAGGAGAACCCGTTCAGGAAGGAGAAATCGGAGAATTAGTACTTACGACTCTCGACCGGGAGATGATGCCGTTAATCCGCTATCGCACCCGTGACTTAACCCGTATTCTTCCGGGAAAATGCCCCTGCGGCCGCACGCACATCCGTATTGATCGTATCAAGGGACGCAGTGATGATATGTTCATTATCAAGGGAGTAAATATCTTCCCGATGCAAGTAGAAAAGATACTCGTACAATTTCCCGAATTAGGCAGCAATTACCTGATTACACTGGAAACAGTCAACAACCAAGACGAGATGATCGTCGAAGTAGAATTAAGCGACCTTTCCACTGACAATTATATTGAACTGGAGAAGATCCGCAAGGATATAACCCGCCAATTAAAGGATGAAATATTGGTGACTCCCAAAGTTAAACTGGTAAAAAAAGGCTCTCTCCCGCAAAGCGAAGGAAAAGCCGTCCGAGTAAAAGACTTAAGAGACAACAAGTAACAATTCAAATTTCCATGTGCTAATATACCAACCGCTGTTCACCATGCGGAATGGAATATTAGCACATTATTTAATTAATATCATACAGCATGCAATTACTTAAAAAAAGAATTCTGCAAGACGGAAAGTGCTACGAAGGAGGTATCCTGAAAGTAGACGGTTTTATTAATCATCAAATGGACCCTGTCCTGATGAAATCAATCGGAGTTGAGTTTGTCCGCCGTTTTGCAGCCACAAACGTAAATAAGATTATGACAATCGAAGCCAGCGGCATCGCCCCTGCTATCATGACAGGCTACCTGATGGATTTACCAGTTGTATTTGCAAAGAAGAAGTCTCCTAAAACCATCCAGAATGCACTAAGCACCACTGTGCACTCATTCACTAAAGATCGTGATTATGAAGTCGTTATCAGTGCCGATTTCCTCACTCCAAATGACAATGTTCTTTTCGTGGATGACTTCCTCGCGTATGGCAATGCCGCATTAGGCATTATCGACCTCATCAAGCAATCCGGAGCAAACTTGGTAGGAATGGGATTCATTATTGAAAAAGCCTTCCAAAATGGGCGTAAAAAACTTGAGGAGCAAAGCGTCAGAGTAGAAAGCCTGGCTATCATTGAAGACTTATCCAATTGCTGCATTAAAATCAAAGACGAGTAGATTAATTGGCGAGTAGATTAATTAGGATTGAAATACTGCCCTTTATCTTTCGTTCTTTTCCCATATTGCACCGCATGCTGCGGACAAACATGATAACATGCCAGGCATGAGGTGCAATCCATCCCCCAAACAGGCTTTCTGCCCATCATCATAATATTCCCTACCGGACAACTCTTCTCACAACGCTTACATCCAATACAAGCATCCGTAGTATAAAAATTCCCGGGAGACATCTGAAAGCGATTAAATAAAGGATTGATAATCCTCGTCTTAATAAAAGGAATACTCCCTTCATGACAAAGAAACAACTCCTCTCTCCTACTTATTGAAGCATTTATTTGATTGAGAGTCGGAATAGCATCTGCCAGTTTTTTCTCCTCCAATTCTTTCTTATCTACGTCAAAACCGGGAAGCAATACATAATTATTGGGCATAGTCACAGAAAAGCCTGCATGACACTTCCAGCCTTTATGACTCAAAGCCTTCTCCAGCACCTGCTGCGTAAGCCCGGTATCATCCCCACAGGAACAAACAAAAAACAAATATTGTCTTTTATACCCCTTTAAAGAGAGTTGCCGAATAAAATTAAGTACGATTTCAGGAGGAGCCCACGAATAGATAGGAAATACAAAACCGATCTTTTCACCTGCCTGCAAACTAAACTCCAATGCTTCATTCTTTAGCGCATCGGGAATAAAAACCAACTCTTCTTTTTGCTCTTTGGAAAGCTGATTTGCAATCCACTTAGAATTACCTGTACCGGAGAAATAAAATATCATAGAAAAGTATATAAAAAAAGCCGCATCGACGATGTGATGAAACTCTGATAGAACAAGATTTGAGCGCTCGCCCTCTTTGTAATCCACCGGCTTAAAGCTGTCCCGAAGGATGTGGCCCGCCATTGAAGAACGAAGCTTTCTCGGTGCATCAGATTAATTTGAAGAGTTTCCCGATCCAGTCGATACGGCTAATATTTTTGTATCACAAATGTAATAAGAATCTATGAGACTAACAAGAAAAAAAAGGAATTTGTTTACCTACTAACATTTTTTTCACTCCCTTTTATCCGCCTAACAAAAGAAAAGTGTCAGTTACTAGCTTAGTAACTGACACTTTGTAACTCGTAAACTATTGATGCTTAAGCAGCTTTAGCTTTAGCAACTACAGCTTTGAAAGCTTCCGGGTGATTCATAGCTAAATCAGCCAAAACCTTACGGTTTATTTCAATACCGGCTTTGTGCAGACCGCCCATCAATTTAGAATAAGACATTCCTTCAAGACGTGCAGCAGCGTTGATACGTTGTATCCAAAGAGCGCGGAAGTTTCTTTTCTTATTTCTACGGTCACGGAACGCGTAAGTCAAACCCTTTTCCCAAGTGTTTTTAGCTACGGTCCATACATTCTTTCTTGCACCAAAGTAACCTCTGGTCAATTTCAAAATTTTCTTTCTTCTTG
>ENA-OXEX01000753-OXEX01000753.1-human-gut-metagenome-genome-assembly--contig:-NODE-753-length-12660-cov-8.438556_pt1 | contig 12660 bp, 10 predicted proteins | sample MGYA00249364_ERZ652261 | MGnify/ENA primary metagenome ERZ652261 (study PRJEB26925, sample SAMN05826642) | human gut metagenome | biome: ENVO:2100002; feature: ENVO:00000062; material: ENVO:00002003... | reverse complement strand
TAAAAAAGGATGATATGAAGGAGGTAATCCTTCACTATGAGGACAAGTATATACCTATGGAGCGTAAGGATACCAGAAAGACAGTTCCGATGAAGAAGGTTGCTGTCTCACAGTTTCATGATTATTATGAAGCACAGATAAAGATGCATTTGATCTGCCTGCGTTACTTTTTCGAATTTACGGACACGCAGGGAGAAAAGGTATATTATGGAAATTATGAGTTTGATAAGGAATGCATTACAAACAGGGACAGAATGTTTGACTGTCCGCAGAACCTCCGGGAGGAAGAGATGTTTGAGGTGCCGGAGTGGGCAGCAAACAAGGTCGTGTATCAGATTTTCCCATCCCGTTTTGCAGCAACGGAGCCGGTAGACAAAGAACTGTGGTATAAAGCACCGATTACGCCTATGGATGATCTGCATGGAAATCTCAGGGGAATCATCGAACATATGGATGATATTCAGAATCTGGGAATCGATGTGCTGTATATGACACCTATCTTTCAATCAAATTCGTGCCATAAGTATGATACCACGGATTACTACAAGATTGACCCATCCTTTGGAACAACAGAGGATCTCAAAGAGCTGGTACAAAAAGCGCATGAGCGTGGTATGAAGGTAGTCCTGGATGCGGTATACAATCATACGGGAAGAGAATTTTTTGCGTTTGCGGATATCCTGGAAAATGGTGAAAAATCCAAATACCGGGACTGGTATTTTATTGACGGATTCCCACTTAAAAGCGAATGGGGAGAGATCCCAAACTTCAAATGTTTTGGTTATTATGGCGGAATGCCAAAGTTAAACCTGAAAAATCCTGAAGTTGAAAAATACATTACGGATGTTGCATGTTACTGGATTAAGGAATGCGATATTGACGGATGGAGACTGGATGTAGGGGACGAAATCAGCCATTTCTTCTGGAAGAATTTCAGAAAGGCAGTCAAGGCAGTAAAGAAAGATCTGCTGATCATTGGGGAAATCTGGCATTATGCTGGAGATTTCCTTGAGGGGGATGAATGGGATACGGTCATGAATTATCCATTTTACCTGAACCTGATTGATCTGCTTGCAGATGAAAAGATTACGGTCAGCCAGTTCGTACAAAATCTTGGATATTTGAAGGGACGCTTAAACAAAAACTGTTATCCCCTTATGTGGAATCTGATCGACAGCCATGATACCGCAAGATTTTTACATCTGTGTAACGACAATAAAAAAAAGCAGCATCTGGCAGCCGCTTTTCAGTTGTTATTGCCGGGAATGCCTATGATTTATTATGGAGATGAGTACGCGATGCCGGGAGCCAACGATCCGGACTGCAGACGGGGCATGTACTGGGACGAAGAATACCAGGACAAAGAGATGTATGAATGGTACAAACGGCTGATCCAGGTCCGGAAAAGCCATGCATGCATTGTGGAAGGCGAACTGGCTGGGATCGTCACAGAAGATGAGGAAGGGACAGTTGTCCTGATCAGAAAAAATGGTGAAGAGACCATTGCCATGATTTTCAACTGCAGCAGCAGTGCAAAAAAATTTAATGAGTACACCGAGAAGTACAATCTGCTTACCGAAAACACCTTTGATGGAAAGGTAGAGGGGTTTGATGCTGCGGTAATCGTGCTTTAAGAAGCCTTACGGCAGATGGTTTCCCGGGAGTTTGTCTGTGGGAAGAAGAGGGAAAGCACCAGTATTTCCGGTCATGTAAAGTACGGAGGATGATATGATGAATGTAAAAAAGAAGGATGGAAAACGGTTTGGGGCAATCGTACTTAGCCTGATGTTATTGCTCTCCCTGGTGTTTCCATATCCTGTGATGGCAGACCAGACGGCGGCAGACCAGACGGCGGCAGCTTCCGTTTATACCATTCACAAGACAGGTGATGATAAGGAAAATTTTGTGATTGTTATCATGGGTGAGGGCTATACCCAGGAACAACAGGAACAATTTTTAAAGGATGCAACGGCAAAAGCACAGGGGCTGCTAAAGTGGTCCCCTTATAAAGAGTATTCCGACAGGATCAATATTTATGCAGTACAGACGGTATCCAATGAAACTGGTGTGGGCGTGATGTATGGGGAGTCGAACCCGGACACATATTTTCATGTGCAGGCATTCGGAAAATCCTGCTATTTTACAAAGGACGGGGAAGATAAAGCCAGGGCACTGAGGGCAGAACTGGAGAGCAGATACCTGGATACCGGTGCAGCCGTTGGAACCATCCATATCATTTGTAATACGACTGCGAATATTGGTTCTTCTTCCAATGCACTCTTTTCTTTTTCCGCAAATTCGAATGAGAATGCGCAGGGGGATGTCATGACCCATGAAATTTCCCACAGCATCGGAAGATTAGGCGATGAGTACGATAAAAAGATGCAGGGAGAAAATATTTCCGATACCTCGGATCCGGATAAGATTAAATGGCATAAGATGCTGGGATTCCGTGGAATCGGAATAACGGCAGCAGGAACAGAAACGGTATTTGCACCGAGCCGCGTCTGTATGATGAGGGATCTTGGGAATCCGTTCTGTGAAGTGTGTAAGATGGAACTGGCGCGGAGATTAAATAACCGTGATTATGTCAGCAGGCAGGCATCTGTTTATGTGTGCGATCCTGAAATTACAATTCCACATAACAGGACAGAAACACTTGACAGGGATAGTGACCAATACCGGATCGACGAGAAAAATATCACAAAAGCAAATGGAAAGGATCTGGAATTCCGTACAGTTGTACAAAATATAGTGGATGCCGAACAGCATTTGAAGATTACTTTCCGTATTATTGGAGCAGACAATACGGTCAAATATGAAAAAGAAGAAACATATACCGTTCCTCCACACAGTAACTGGTATGATCCGGATGCTGCCAGAGAGTCCCTTTCTGTCACGCTTCCTGCGGTAACTGGTCTGGTTTCCGGGGACAGACTGGAAGGAAAGATCATAGATGAGGATACCGGGAAAATTCTGGCTGATAATCAGACGGCAGGACAGGCGTGGAGTACCGTAACGATTCGTTATATGCTGCAAAACGAAGACGGAACCGAAACAACAGTGCCTGATACGGCACCCGCGACAGTATATGTACCAAAGAATTCTGCGTATACGTTAAGAAGTCCGGATTTATATGGATATACATGTGTAGGAAACAGTGCAAATCAGGGAGAAATAAACATCACAGAGGATCGCCAGGAGATCACTTATTATTACCGGAAAAACAGTGAGATGCCGGAAATACAAACCATACCTGTCCGCGTAACTTATGATGGAAAACCCCATACATTTGATATCAAACAGGAAGATGGTGTACAAATCAGTTACAGTTTGACAGAAAACGGATCGTATACACAAACGGAGATGCCGTTTTACACAGAAGCAGGCCAGTATAAGATTTATTTTAAAGCGGAAAAGGCATCTTTTATTCCAACATACGGGGAGGCTGTCCTGGAAATCGAAAAGGCTTCCACCAGCATGCAGCTGACTGCAAAAACCGATACGGTCAAAGGTGCGGGGACAGTAGAATTACAGCTTTGCAGACAGGGGATTCCGGAAGATGCCGGGATAAAAGTAACCTGTGATGTTTCCGGGATCACATTAGAAGAAAAGGGAACGGATCACTGGATGGCAACGCTTCCGAATGAAACGAAAACATATACGTTCACCGCATGTTATAATGGGAATGGCAACTATACAGGAAGTAAGGCAGATTGTCAGGTCCGTGTAACGGCGGATCATTCCCAGACCGGGGGCGGTTCTGGTGGAAGTTCCGGAGGCAGTTCAAGTGGAGGTTCCGGCGGAATATCCGGAGGAGGTTCTGGCGGAAGTTCTGGTGGAAGTTCCGGAGGCAGCTCCGGTGGAGGTTCCGGAGAAAATGCCGGTGGAAGCACGGACGGATCATCTGGCAATGTTTCACCGGATTCCGGCACATTACCGGCACCGGATCATGCAAAAGAAGAACCAGGGAATGTGACACCTCCACCCGCAGCAGATACGTCCGTTTCTGTTAAGGATATTAATGTCAAAGCAAAAACTGCAGTTAAAAATAATACGGTCAAAGTGAAGAATATTGCAGCAGTTTTGAAAAAAGAAATTACAAAGGCAGAAAAAGAACAGGGTGGCAGGATAAAAGACCTGTCTGTTGAAATAACTTTTGATACAGGAAAAGCTAAAAACTGGAAGAATCTGCATCTTGAAATGGACGGGCAGGCGGTAAATTTACTTGTCAAAAAGAATGTAAAAGAATTGAAGGTCAATGGTGGCAATGTAAATCTTACCTTTGATTCGAAGGCATTAAAAGAATTAAAGAAAGAAATGAATACAGCTGCGGTTATCAAAATAAAACAGGCTGACAAGAAAAATCTTTCTGCCAGGGCAGGGAAAATTATTGGAAAACGTCCGGTTTATGATTTTTCCGTCACAGGAATCAAGAAAAAGCAGTCGTCTGTCCTGAAAAAGGGACGGATCAGGGTCGCTGTTTCCTATAATGCTTCGAAAAAGGAAAAAGACAAAAAGATTTTTGCATATAAAATTGATAAATACGGTGCAGCAGTTAAGATACCGGGATCTTATTATGATTCCGATACAAAGACCGTTAACTTTGTAAGCCGTGGGTTTTTCACAGTTGCAGTAGGCTGTGAAAAGTGATGAAACATAAAAAATCATCGTTCACGTTAAAAAAACTGTAATTCATGTCGAAAAATACAAAACCCGGTTTTAATTTGGTATAATAATAGAACTCATTTTAGTAAAAATGAGTTTATACCGTGAATGATGGAGGGGATAACAATCATCGTTTTAGAAGAAATATTAATGGCAAACGGCTTGACCGTGTTAATGATGTGGTTCCTTTTGTTTTGCAGACGAAAGAACAGAGAGAGCCTTCATGTGGGAGATAAAATATATGATGGAATAGCAATCGTAAATTTAGTGGGTGCATTGTCTGAAACCATTGCTTTTCTCGTAGATGGAAAACAGTTTACTGGCAGCCGGCAGATTAATTATATCTCTAACAGCATATGCTTTATAGGGACAGTCAGTATGGGTATGCTTTGGTGTATGTACGTGGAATTGCGTATCTATCGAAATTATAAAAGAATGGTTCAAAAAGCAGGAGTGGAGATATTTCCCTGGCTGGTAGAAGTAATTATGGTTTTATGTAATCTGTTTGGAACAGGGATTATGTTTAAAATATCCGGGGAGAATGTATACCAGAGAACTGCCGGTGCGCTGGTGGGATATATTTCGCTTGTCATATATTTTGCTTACAGTATCTATCTGGTGTATCATTCCAAAAAACAAGGGGTTAACCTGAATTTTTTCCCGGTGATCTATTTCGTTGGACCTTGTTTTGCAGGTGTAGTTCTCCAGTTCCTTTTTTATGGAATTACATCATCATGGGTGCTGGTTGCGGTCGCATTGATATTTGTGCAGATGCAGTCATACGCAGAGAGTTTGTATATGGATGAGCTTTCCGGATTATATAACCGGAGATATTTTAATGCGGTGCTTGCGGAAAAGAAAATTGCAAGCCATAAATCCTTATATGGAATCATGATGGATGTAAACGATTTCAAGTGTATTAATGACAATTTAGGTCATAGTACGGGCGATAAGGCTATTTGTATGTTGGGAAATATACTCATCAGATCCATACCGGATGATGGTATGGCAATCCGGTATGCGGGAGATGAGTTTATTGTGCTGCTGTCAGGTGTTGATACGGAGCGTGTCTTAGCGACAATGGAGGAGATTAACCATAATCTGTCCCGGTTTAATGAATCCGGGATAGAACCGTTTCATTTAAGTGTTTCCATGGGATACACGGAATTTGGGACAGAAGATGATGCAGAAACTTTTTTAATGCATATGGATGAGAAAATGTATGAGGAAAAACGGAAATATCATATGCGAAAGAAATCAGCCGGTTTGGAAAATAAAGTATAGCATTACGTTCCTGCCATTTGTCCGATAACTGGTTGCAATGGCACAAGAAAAGAAAATATTATAATCATCAAACGAGTAGCAGACTGGTGTAAATCCGGTTTTGCTGCTCGTTTTTATATTTATGGTTATAGGCAGGGATGCTCCGGATTTCAAGATAGTAAATAACCGTGTTATGGTTGATGGAGAGGCATTTTTTGTTTTATGAGAAAACCAGTTACCCATATGGATAACTGGTTTTTAAGGGATAATGTTAATGAGTATGTGCGATAGTGGAGTTATCAAGAAGTGTTCGTAAGGCATCCTGAAGGACTTGTGAGCAGTTGATTCCGCGCTTGTCAGCAAGACGGACCATCCAACTTGGAAGAGAAACATTTTTTCGAACGGCGCGAGTATCTGTCTGGGCACGATATTCAATGGTATCTGCGGAAATCAGGGAACAGATTGTGCCGGCATCAACACTTAATTTTTCCTGTGGTGATGGAGGAGCAATCGGTTCGCCTTCATCCTCTGCAACAACAAGCCATGCGCTCATTGCATCGGTAATTTGGTCAATTGCATCAGAAAGACTATTGCCAGTAGTGATGCATCCAGGAAGATCAGGGACTTTTGCGTAGTATCCAGATCCGTCCTCGATAGGTGTAAACAAAGCTGTATAAATATATTTCATAGTAACCCTCCTATTTGGAAGCAGGAAACATATTTAATGCATCCTGCTAATATTGGCTTCCTTGAAGATGTACTTCATGTCGTTTTCATTGAAATCGTGTCGTTTGACAGGTACGGTGCTGTGTGTCTGCGGATTGTAGTAAATGTCGTGATTAGCACCGTGGCGTTTCAATTCATAACCGGAAGCACTGAGTTGTTTAATCGTTTGTTGCCTTGGATTCATTATGTACCTCCTTTAATTATATCATACACAATATTACACAAAAGTCAACTAAAATACACAAAAATACACAAGAAATAAAGTGAATGTGCACTACGGAATTTTCCAAATCAGCCGGAATTGTTTTTACCGGAGGCGGCGGATTGTGCAGAGAGTCATGAAGCAGAGGTTGGGGCGGATTGTGGAGGAGCAGGTCGGACAGTTGAGGATGGTTTGGCAATAATTTTTATTTGATATAATCGAACACATGTTTTATTATATAGGCATATAGGGAGGTAGCAAATGGGAGAAAAGCTAAGCAATGAACTTACGGATAAAGAAAGAGAAATGTATGAGTATATTGTAAAATATATGGAAGAAAATTTAATTTCTCCATCTTTTCAAGAAATCTGTAAAGGAGTAAACACAAAATCAAAGTCATGTGTGGGGAACAATATTTTCAGTTTTGCATACTGATTGTTGCTATTATCAATCTGATCGTAATGATCTTTTCTAACCATAAAAAATAACCGCCCCTACCAAAGACCGGTTATTTTTTAAAACTAACTTTGGCAAACCGCCTACACGGTATTGCTTTTTGTATTTTCATAATACCATTGCGCAATTTTTTTGTCAATGATTTAAAGATCTTTGCTGGATACCATTAAATTGTTTTATTATCTGCGAACAATTTCTAATCGTTCGCGCTGGATAAGTTTTTCATACTGCCTCAATTGAAATACTGTCTACCTGTGCACTTAAATGATTTTAGACACCAGATCCATATCTATTATAGAGTAAGATCAGTATAAGCAAAACGAGTATCACTATATATCTTTTTTTCATTATTATAAATAACTTGAAGCGTAGAAATTGGTTTTACTCGAATAAGTTTGCGATGTATGCAATCTTTACAATTCCTACATTTCCAACTCCAACATAAGTATCAAGATTTCCAGAACATTTTAAGGTAATACAGGAGGAAGTACATGTGGTTTTGTTACTTTGTCCAGAAAGTTTATATGTATATATAACAAAGTCAGAATCTACGCTTGCATTAGAAGCACTTGCATTTGTCCAGTGCTTTCCACTATAATATCCAACGGCATCACAACTATATATAATATATAGAGATGAACATTATAATTCCCGCAATTTCATTTCATTTATTTTCTTTTTGCGCGTAATCGTTCTATTTCTTTTTATCCGATTATAAATTGATATAACAGTAGGAATATTTGTAAGTATAAAGATAATGATACAATTATGTATCTTATCCTTTATAGACATCTGATTTTCGGAAACGAAACTATATGAGAGTGTCAATAACCCCTGCTTCTCAACGCGTTCAAAACTTTCTGGTTCAAAATTAAGATACACTATAATTAATACGATTGAAAGAACAAGAAAAATAATTGGTGTTAATGATACGGTAGTTGTTCTTCTTTTTTTATTTAAATATGATTCTAAAAAACGTACACAAATAATGGTTAATGCCATTATTATTACGATGAATAAAATTGTAGAAAATTTCATTTATTCTCCTTTTTGCTCTCTGTATTTTTTTATCAATATTTTTGCTGTGTCAAAATCAAGTTGATCATCTATTACCATTTTTTTAATTAATGAAATATAAGCGTCATTTTCTATTTGATCATTCATTTGCATTTTTTGTATAAGTCGATCAAGTCTCAATCGCACGGTAGGATATGTTATATGATACAATTTTGCAACCTCTTTTAAAGAGCCAGATGACATAACAAAATTTTTTATAAATGTGATATCTTCATCACTTAAATTGTATATCCATTCTTGCGCTTTTCGTCTCATTACCAACCCCTTTCTTTAATATTATTGATATTATCATTTAATAATGTTAAAGTCAACTGCTAATATTATGTTATTTACATCTTTTTATCTTAATAATCATTCGAAACCTCAAACTTGTAAAGATAAGGTTTTCAGATTCGAGGTTACTCTCAACCCCCTTGCTTTTGTTTATATTTCTTCAATCATCAGTTATAAAAAACAGAAGCATTTTAATCAGTTCACCATGTCGGTTTCATTTATATTGGAAGCACAAGGTGTAGAGCAGAGATTGTCCGTGTCGGGTGGGTGGAGCAACTAAGAAATTGTTTGGTATTACAGCGGAAGAACTTTTGAAAAAAGCACGGTAAAATGCTGACTTATCAATTGAAAAATAATTATTTTGTATGGAATATCTGCATGGCCCCATAAGTATGCGGCAAATGCGGAGCCGTGACCTTTCTCGACGGGCAGGAAAAATTCCGGCAGGTTGCGCACGTATTACACAATTGCTTGAGATTGGCGTGTGTTGTTGTATCCAGATGCAGGATCAGCGTTGCTGTCTTAAGAGGTCGGAGCATCTGCCCCTCGGTAAGCTGGATGCCATCCGGGGCAAGCCGCCCATAAATCTGTGGGAGCAGGTCAAGGGAATAGGTATCTCCCAGAAAAGATAATTCTGCAAGATACAGGCGGCTCTGACGTTCTATCACATGTGCAAACTCTTCATAAGCCTTTGACAAAAGCATCAGGCTGATGCAGTCCACAATGTAAGCCTCCTGGATCTGTTCATGGTTCAGATATAATTCCGACAGTTCATCCACTCCGTTTCCAAGCGTCACAAACCCATAGGCATAGTGAGGCAGGGAAACCCCGTCTAAATCCTGATCCAGAGAGTAATACGCATAGGATTCAACCAGGGGAAGAAGTGCCGTATAAATTGCCTGAATATGGGGCAGGTCATCCGGAGGGAAATGGAAACGGCTGCAAAATTCGTTCCAGTCACCGGAGGATAATCCGGGAGTAAGTTTACATTTCATGGGATACATCCTCCTTATCGGAAGCTGCCATAACGGCTGCAATTTCCTGAAAGCGGCCCGTGACCTTATCATAGTTCTTTCGGTGATGGGGAAAGCCACAGTTTATGCAGGATTTGATACCATTTTTTAAATATTCACAGTTTCCACCACAGGATTTCCCGAGTGTATAGAGGGGACAATAACAAAACAGACAGTTAAAGTCCTCCTCCGGAATTCCTTTATGGCATGGAAAATATTCACATTTTTTATTTTGAAAAAACTTATAATATTCGCTCAAAATGGTTTCCTCCAATCAAAGCACAATCATAGCATAATTATATCGGAACAACAAGCGGATCGCAAGAAATGCGAATGACATAAAAATTGCATTTCAGTGGGAAATGATACCTTTTGCCCCTTTTATCATTACAATATTTACATCTTTTTAAGAACGCAGGTATAGTGGCTCAGGCAATTGAGGGTTTGAAGCAAAAAGTTGAAAATTAAATAAAAAATACTTGACTTAAAGTTAACTTTAAGTGGTATATTATGATAGATAAAATCGGAAGGAGAATTTATTATATGTATATCGAAAAGATTAACGGACCGGAAGATGTGAAGAAATTAAATATAGAAGAGATGACAGCTCTCGCAGAAGAAATGCGTCATGCATTATTAAAGAGGGCAAGTATTCACGGCGGGCATTTTGGCCCGAATTTTGGCATGGTAGAGGCAATCATTGCACTGCATTATGTTTTTGAGTCCCCAAAGGACAAAATGGTATTTGATGTTTCCCATCAGACCTATCCGCACAAGATGCTGACCGGTCGAAAAGATGCCTATTTATATGAAGAACATTACGATGACGTGACGGGATACAGCTGTCCGCAGGAAAGTGAACATGACCATTTTACGGTCGGACATACCTCTACATCCGTCAGTCTGGCATGCGGTCTGGCAAAGGCAAGGGATCTTCGTGGGGAAAGTGCAAATGTGATCGCAATTATCGGAGACGGTTCTTTAAGCGGAGGAGAAGCCTTAGAAGGAATGGATTTTGCGGCAGAATTAGACAGCAACATGATCATTGTAGTAAATGACAATGATATGTCAATTGCAGAAAACCATGGAGGACTTTATTCAAATCTGAAATTACTCCGCGAGACAAACGGACAGGCAGAGTGCAATTTATTTAAAGCCATGGGACTTGATTATGTCTATGTGGATCATGGAAATGACCTCAGGGAGCTGATCGGGGCTTTCAAACAGGTAAAAGACAGTAAGAAACCGGTTGTTGTCCACATTAATACATTAAAGGGAAAAGGTTATAAACCGGCAGAAGAGCATAAGGAAGAATGGCACTGGCATCTTCCATTTGATATTGAGACCGGAAAATCCCATTTTCCGGAAGTGGAAGATTATTCTTCGGTGACCTGTGAATATCTGATTGAAAAGATGAAAAAGGATCCGACAGTTGTTACAATTACATCCGGAACCCCGACGATTCTCGGATTTACGCAGGAGAAAAGGAAACAGGCCGGCCGGCAGTTTGTAGATGTGGGAATCGCGGAGGAGACAGCGGTAGCACTTGCTTCCGGAATTGCCAAAGGTGGCGGAAAGCCGGTATACGGTGTGTATTCCAGCTTTATCCAGAGGACGTATGACCAGATTTCACAGGATCTGTGTATTGACGGGAATCCGGCAACGATTGTTGTGTATACGGGATCGGTATTTGGCATGACGGATGTTACCCATCTGGGACTGCAGGATATTCCGATGCTTTCTAATATTCCGGGACTGGTTTATCTGGCACCGACAACAAAGGAAGAATATCTGTCAATGCTTGACTGGAGTGTGGAGCAGAAGGAAATGCCGGTTGCGATCAAACTTCCGGGCGGAGACATGATTTCGGATGGCAGAGAAGTCAAAAAAGACTGGAGCCAGCTCAACACCTATGAGGTAACGGAAAAGGGAAGCAAAATTGCACTGATCGGACTCGGAACATTTTATTCCCTGGCACTGCAGACCGCAGAAATGCTGGAGAAAAAAGGTATTCATGCAACGGTAATCAACCCGTACTATATTACCGGACTGGATGAAGGACTGCTTGAGAAGCTGAAGGCAGACCATGACACGGTAGTTACACTGGAAGATGGCATCCTGAATGGTGGTTTCGGAGAAAAAATCGCAAGATTTTATGGAAGCAGTGATATGAAAGTCTATAATTACGGATTGAAAAAAGAATTCCTTGACCGGTATGATGTAAATGAGGTATTAAAAGAGAATCATCTGACAGCAGAGCAGATTGTAAATGACATATTATAGAAGGCAGAAATAAACAACAAACCTTGTGAGAATCGACACAATATGGTAAAATATAACATACTAGAGCTTATTTTGCATAGTGGTTAGAATAGCAGGCTCATGGAAGGAGCGGTATCATATGAAGAATAAAGATTCGAAAGCAAGGATGCAGATGATTTTCGGGATACTTTTGTTTGCGTTTATTTTTATGGCAGAGTTGTATGCCATAGTCAATTTCCCGAAGATGTTTATTGTTCTGGTTGTTTTGGCAGCAGCAGATCTGATATGCCTGTATGTTGCAATCAGAGGCGTGATTTTAGTATATGAGACAAAATATGCCCGGAGAGAGGAACAGTATGAGAGTATTTTCAAGTCGGAAAAGGCATCATATCTCATGCTGAAAAAATATTTTGAGGAAATATCGGTGAAGCTTGCATATATGGAAGAGGCATCTAAGATTCCGACAGAGGAAATTGTTAATGCACAGAAGGGAATAGCGAAAGTAATTATCAAGCGGTCCCATGAGAATACCGATGCATTGATGAATTCATATGAACAGCTGATGGACCGGTTTGATACGTTCCAGAAAGGAATGGATGGGTTCGGTACAGTTGCGGGTGCTTATAAGGACGAGATTCTTTCAGCCTGTAAGGATGAAATTTCTTCGGTGCAGAAGCTGTCTCTTATACACATCTGACGCTGCCGACGAAGAGGATAGTG
>ENA-OXEX01000738-OXEX01000738.1-human-gut-metagenome-genome-assembly--contig:-NODE-738-length-12829-cov-6.669720_pt1 | contig 12829 bp, 11 predicted proteins | sample MGYA00249364_ERZ652261 | MGnify/ENA primary metagenome ERZ652261 (study PRJEB26925, sample SAMN05826642) | human gut metagenome | biome: ENVO:2100002; feature: ENVO:00000062; material: ENVO:00002003... | reverse complement strand
AGATCAGCCTCGGTCTCGTGGGCTCGGAGATGTGTATAAGAGACAGGTATGGAGTGATGCCGAAGTCAGCGTGGACTGAAGAGATGGATAATAGTTTGTCTGAAGTGCATTTGATCCCTGCAAAAGTGCTGCAGCAAGTTTGTTACTGGCAACAGGCGTGGTATAGCTCATCCCAAGCACTCCAACAGCTTGCTGCCCCAATAAAACTTGTTCATCATGCTGCTTTTGGTGTAAATGATTCCACCACATCACGCGATCTCGTTCGTTCTCATAGTGCCTTAATCTGGCAATATAACCGGCCATTCCCACCGAGAAAGGAATGAGAAGCGAACAAAACCAGAACCAGCCGGAATGCGTACTCAACCCTTTTGGCCAAAGAGAAAGCACCAATAAGGCTCCCGCAATCATGATAATAACAATCGCTAGCACCCAGCGAGACTTACTCGGAGGAACGGGTAATGACTCTGCCTTCGGGATCTGTTTAAGATCAACTGGCATAATTAACGTTTTCCGGCAACAAATAATGAAGAAATTAGCGTACAACCACAGCCGCAGCGATGGCCATGTAATGCAACAGGTTTGCCATTAATTTTTGAACCTTCATCGCCCTCTGCAATAAACGTTTGACCATGCATAGGGCAGGTTACTTTATCCTTCATACAAGCAACCTCTAACCCCATAAATTTCACACCGGAACTTCCTTCAATTACAGTGCCACCGTGAGTCGTTTTATCATTAATTCGAATTATACCCTGCATAATTATTCCTTTAAACCAGATAATACATAGCCCCGCGTAATACCATCGCGATAAAAATAAGCCAGAGAAATATTGAGCGGTATTTATCTATCAGGCTTTTTTTGAGTTCCCAACCTGATCTATTGACAATACTAAATACAGGATTCTTTATATCTGATGTACTGAACTTATAAGAATACTGTTCTCCAACAGTCCTATTCGTTTTTATCCCCCAGAATTTTCCAAAACTAAATTCTTTGCAACTACCCCATTGAACTTGTTTTTTAAAACCACTGTCTCAACGCTTAGTTCAGTTTCGATATCGATTAATTTTTCTCTGTAACTCACTCTGTTCTTTGCTTCATTAAAAAAACAGTGTCAGTTTGCATTGCTTCTTCACGCCATCAACGCCGAATAACTCGATCCATTTCGCATCTACAACCTTCCATGAAGCAACTAGCTTGTCTCCTTGCTCAATTACAAAAAAACGGAATAGCGCCATCCTGATTCAATTCCATAAGTCGACATTTTAATTCCGAAAGAGGAATAGCTCGATCACTATTCATATCACCTCATGTTATTATCTTTATAAATAACTGAAGTGTTTTTAAATGAACATTAGTAAAAGTGAGCCAGTCATCCTTTTATAGGGTCAGGTGCATTAACTACACATCGAACCGTAGTACTAACAGGATAAGGGTTATCTGTAATTCTGTAACCACGGTAAAATGTTAATCCTACATCACCGGAGGGGTCTGGGTTATTACCGCCACGCAATACTTTTCGGTATTGGCCTGTTTGCTCATCCTTAATAACAGGTTTCTCAGGCCCTTGCGGATTTTTTTTGTCGGCTACATTATAATAATTAGGATCATACCAATCCTTCACCCACTCATAACCGTTATCGGCCATGCCATAAAGTCCAAGAGGCGATGGAGGATATGCATTGACGGGAAAATGAACGGATGTACTATTAATCCCGACCTTATCCTCTACAGCCTGGCGATCCACATCCGTAGCATAATTTATCCCCTTCCCATTTTTTTTGTTTTCTCGCCACACACCATCATCAGTTGCTACAAGAATATACTGACCACGGCTACGAGCAGAATATTCCCACTGAGCTTCAGTCGGGAGTGAAAAGGGTAAGCCAGTTACCCTCCCCAACCAAATACAGTAATTATTGGCTTCAGTCCAATTTACTATGGCTGGACTATTTTTGAAATGATTCATTTCTGCCAATGTAGCATCTTTCCATTTTTTATCGAAGGTTTGAGCAGGCAAATCATTAATTTTGAGGTAGAACTTATAGTCCTCATGCGTAACTTTAAATTTACTTATGGAAAAACTGTTCAATTCAATTTCATGAAGTGGTTTAGTATCTTTTTCTGAAGAGCAGTATGGGCCGTCCCCCCTCATTTTCTTGCAGAAATCGCCCATCCAGAAGGTACCACCATGGACATAGACTAAATCAGCTTTAACACGGCTTAGATAGCGCTGAATCTCTGCTTGTTCTTGCGGGGTATATTTTATTGAGTTCGCTGAATCATCACAACCGCAAATAAAAAGAACCAATAAAACACTCCATTGCTTTTTTATATTTTTCAATTTACAGGCTCCGCATAATTAACCACACATCGGACTGTTGTGCCATCAGGGAAATCACTATCTGGAATATTATAACCGCGGAAAAAAGTCAGACCAACATCGCCAGTAGGATCCGGATGATCTCCTCCGCGCCGCACCTTCCAGTACTGCCCGGTATCCTCATCTTTAACAACAGGTTTTTCTGGCCCCTGAGGATCTTTCCTTGGGGAGTGTTGATAATATTCAGGGTCGTACCAATCCTTAACCCATTCATAACCATTATCAGCCATGCCATATAAACCGAATGAAGTTGGTGGGTATTGATCTACCGGAAAAAAAACTGACAAGGCATTTATTCCAAACTTTTCTTCAACTGTACTTCGATCTTCATCAGTAGCGTAGTTTTCTCCTTCTCCATTTTTTTCATTTTCACGCCAAACGCCATCATCCGTAGCGACTAAAACATTCCTCCCCCGACTCCGTGCGGCATACTCCCATTGGGCTTCAGTGGGGAGGGAAAAGGGTAATCCAGTTTCATTTTTCAACCAATTACAGTAGTTATTTGCTTCATTCCAAGTTACTATAGCAGGACTATTATTAAAGTGAGTCATTTCAGCTAATATATCATTCCTCCATTTTTTTTCGAAACGCTTCTCTGGCAAACCTGCTATTTTTAGATAAAAATCATAGTCTTCATGTTTGATTTTAAATTTACCTATCGAATAACTACTGAGTTCTACTTCATGAAGTGGTTTTGTGTCTTTCTCTGGTGAGCAATAGGGACCACCATCCCTCATTTTCTTGCAGAAATCGCCCATCCAGAAAGTCCCTCCTTTTACAAAGACTAAATCCGCTTTAATACGGCTTAGATAGCGCTGAATCTCTGCTTTCTCTTGCGGTGTATGCTTTATTACACTCGCTGAATTATCACAACCACTGACAAAAACCATTAAAATAAGACTATATATAACAAGACGATTTTTTGACATTATTCATTTCCCTCCCATTTTTGGTTATACTGGGTATCTACGGGCACAAAATGACATAACGAGGAATAAAACGGGTTTTCGTCACAGTGTAAAAAATACTGTTTCGAGCAGTTCGGTGAGAATGCATATCCGTAGGCAGGGCTATTTTTCAGGCGACTCATGACTTCATCAAAATCCCTCAGGTTTAACTTATCAATAATAGCCTCGAGTTCTTTATCCCGGTTGAATCCTATCTGTAAGAATATTGCTAAATCTTCCTGGGCTAACTTGACGATTGCCTCTTCCTTCCCAGGGCGGACGCTTCCATCCTTTGTTATGCGTGTCAACACTTTCTTCCATTCCCGCTTCGTCTGAATGCTGGACAAAATATGTAATACAGCTTTCTTTCTATTTTTATTGGGGTCAGGTAAAAAACCATCCCCCTGATTATTGATATCTATACGGTCGTATGCACCGTCACCCATAAGGATATATAGGGCAATACCCTTTGCCTCAGGAGAAAATAAATACACACTGTCAGGCTTAGCATTAATCACGTTCGCAAAATCATTACGTTCTGTTGATCTACGCTTGGCATCAGTTAGCTGCGTTGATATTTTATCAATGAAATCGTTAAAATCCGACTTTATATCTTCAAATTCAGCAGAAATACTCTTATAATATTCTTCATAAATAGCTCGCCCACCCATAATTAAAACATAAGATAACGCCATAAACGCTTCTTTAGTAATGATAGTCAGATGCTTATAATCAATGCCATATAACTGATAAATAACCCAGATAGCAAACTCAGGAAACAGTTCAGGTGTAATTTCACCTTCTACCTCGCCTTTCGCACCTGCGCCCAGACAGAGGCTACCTTTAATATGGAATCTGAACTTACCTTTTACGAAACGGACTTTAAATTCACCACTCAAACCTATGCCTAACTCCGCATCGGCCCCAAGAGTTAGCGAAGCGAAGTCCTGGAACTCCCCCAGATGCGCTCCTTTTTTCTTTTCTGACTGACTAATGGGAGGAAGAATTTCTTTTAGCGCCGGAGAATCCAGCCCAAAGGTGTGCAACATATTCGGAAGTTCGTCAACCAGCGAATCGAAAGGCTTTAACCATTGCAACGCCCCACCCATGCTACCACCGACTTTTGCGCCACCAAAAGCTTCCCCTTTAAGTTCCAGCCCTTTTGGATTCTCTTTGCTGTCTTTAATTGTTACGCCTTCTTTTTTTCGGGTAGCGAAACGCGAACCAGGCGTTCGGTTTCCCATCAGCAACTGCTTATTACCAAACGTAACAAACTGCAGGTTGCCCTCCGCCTGCGCCGAGGCGCCTACATACCCCCTCAACTCCCCCTCAATCTTTGCTCTCAAAATCCCAATTTTCGCTTCCTTGGTATCACTGACCATAAATTTTAGTTCCCAGCCGACCCGATCTGGAACATAAGTAGTTGAATTCACTTTGCCGCAAAAGACGGTCAAATCCGCTTTCGCCTCGCCTTTAATATGTACATTCCCCGTATCCGGGTTCCAGGTATTCAACATTGAGGCATTAGCCGTAAGCCTCAGGAATTGCGCGCCAGCAGAAACATCAATATAGTTACCGTCTTTACTATATTCTTTGTATTGATTATTCCATGCATTAGCCCATTCTGTCAGCGTAGCTTCATAGCTAATATCCCCGCTGACCGTCATGGTGTTATCCATCGTCTGCTTGATGGCATTTTGTGCAGCAACTAGTTTAGTTTTTAACGCACCGATATTGATCCCGGTAATATTGCCTTTATCATCCTTAGTAAAGATCGCATCACCGCTGAATGTATCAACCGAAATAATAGTAAATTTGCTTTTAAACGCGTCATAATCAGACTGTTTTATATAAGAGTAGCAACGACCAAATATTCCTTTATTTAAGGGTTGAATAGGAATTAACTCAATCACGGGTTTATAACCCGTGTTCTCATCAAATTCACCTAGTTCAGCCTGGAGATTTTTCGTTGTTTTGTCGAGAGCAGCTTCAGCCGTAGTGATCTTATCCTCATATCCAGGCAGTTTATCTTTATTCGCAATATCTTTCAGATTATTACCATAATCCTCGATAGCCTGAGAATAATTGATCTTGGCCTTATGTTGTTTATCTATTACCTCGCTAAGCTTGCTCATCAGTTTTTCAAGCTCCGCGGCGTCACCCTCATCAATAAAAATCAACTCAAGTGTCTCTATGCGAAAATAACACTGACATGACTTGTGCAGAACCACTTTAACATTTTTTTCGACTTTACTTAGAGAATGTTCCGCAACGGGTGTTCCTTGTTCGCTCACTATACCCCCCTGATTATTCAAAAAATAATTTGATTGCTTTAGGATCCACACCATAATGGGCCTGCGTATAGCCATTCTCATCCGTGACGCCACGAATAACCTGTCCATCCTCTGTCTCGATCCGATAAGGAATGTACGGTTTAGGCTGATTATTAGCCTGATCTTTTATTTGGAATCCACCATTCATAGGATTATGAAACTCGGGATCACTCACCGTCACAGGAGAAAGAGCCTGTTCAAGCGACGCACTTCCCCCCCATAAGATAGTCCCACTTTTGAGATCAATTTTACCGGGAGCTCCGATTTCCACTGCGCCGTCTTTGATTTTTATATAGGCACCACCTTTACTGGTCAGGGTTATCCCCTGAGCTGCGTTCAACACAATCTCACTGCTGACACTGTTGAGGTTCATTGCTTTGTCAGACTGAAGTCGCATGGCATCGGTTTGCGCCTGAATATCCACTTGGCCTCTTGCGGCGAATATCTTCATCCCCATCTTTTGGGCAAATAAGCTTATGGCTTCACCCGCTGCTACAGTGAGTTTTTTCATTATGCCCATATCCACATTCTCACCTGCAGTTGCAGTCAGCGTATGACCTGCAGAAATCTGGATATTTTTTGGTGTCACAAAACCAATACCGGCAGGCGCTGAAGCCAGTAGTCCAGCCCCTTTTAATTGCGCAAGAACCTTACCAAGCTGTTGTTGAGACCCTGTATCGGCTTCAATTGCTCCGGATGCTTTGGCGCTTTGCGCCAGGGAGATCACCAGCTGTAGCGCGTCCTGTAACTGTGCAACAGCTGCATTCATATCCAACATTTTCCCCTGCGCTTTGGGTTGATTATCGGCGCTTATGAAAATTCCTTTTCCACCCCGGATACTCACCCAGTCATCCGTTCGCAACTCCGCACCTTCACCGCGCAATGCTCTTTCTGCATTGACCAGGTGTCCTAAATTAAGCTGCGTCTTGCCCCCGTACTCCGTGCTGAGCTTAACGTGCTCTTCACCGCGTTTGTCCTCCATCCGCAGCTTGTTCAGTCCAGCTGTGCGGATAACATTGCGCGTGCTATTGGCTTCAGTGACGTGGTCAACGTGGCGGGAGTCGTGGAGGGCATAGGCGATATACGGGCGATCCGGATCGCCCTCATGGAACGCAATGGCAACTTCAGTACCCTGTATCAGGGGAAAGTGAAAGCCGTACTTATCTCCACCGTAAGGTTTGGCAAAACGCACCGGCATGCTTTCCATGCCCTGGCGTTTGTCATCACGGTCGGCATCAAACTTCACTCGGTACATGCCGGATGCATCCTGCCAGGCGTAAATATCGTTATCTTTAGCGCTGGTCACGCGCGCCATCAACGTGCCGCTGATCACCGGGCGCTTTTTAGCAGCAGGACGCCAGCAGCGGTTCTCGTAGTACGGCATCGCTACCCATGTCACTTTCAAGGCATTCTTACGGCTGCCGTAGTAGCCAGTGCGGATAATAACAACACCATTCTCCGTTTCACGGGGTAGTGTCTGCGAGATAGCGGTTTCGGTAATGGTAAGAACCTGCGCCGGGCCCAGGGTATGGTCCGTACTGCTGCCGGTCACTGTAGTCTGGGCGGACAAAAAACGTTCATGCTCCAGACGAGCCCAGAAGTTACCGGTTTCGGTTGCAGGGGTAATTTTGTCACCCCGCTCGAGGTGACGTGGACGATAGTGATACACATCACCATAAGTGATACCGTCACTGTCGCCCCGGGTCATGTCTGCAGGGACGGACGTCAGAATATTCTGCGCTTCGCGATGGTTATAGTCGCTGGCGGTGACCGAACGTTCCACCACGTTGTGCCATACGTGGATATCCCACACCGAGTCAACGGCATTGTCATTGGTGCCCGAAGGGCTGTTAAGTGGCAGTTTTTTACCGAATGTCCAGGCGCTCTGCTTATCAGCAAAGTGTACCACTTCAGTCTGGGTATCCGGTTGCAGCGTGAAGAAGTAAAAAATCCCCACCTCAGCCAGCAGACGTTCGATAAACGCGAGGTCACTTTCCTGGTACTGATTTATCTGTTCCCGTTTTGGGTAGGTTTGTTTAAGCTTGAATTCATATTCCCACCCCTTCAAACCATGCTCGCCAAGAATTTGCTCTACCACTTCCGGCACTGATTTGTTGACGAAGAAACGGTGAGTACGAAACTGCTTATCCAATAAGGATATAAAAGGTTCCAGAATAACTTCATACGTAACCTGATCGCGTGAACCGGCCAAGCGTCGGAAATTTGTCACCACACCATGAACAATTTTACCGACAACAGAATCTAATAGTTTCCCCACCCCCATGCTCAGCGTAGCGGTTTTACTTAATATCATTTCAGGCGTAAGATCCGGATGTGAACTGGTAAAACGAATGGTGTAATGATAGAGAGCACTCATTTGTTCTAAACCATCAAAACGTTCCACATCCAATGGATAAGGGCAGGAAGGAATATCCAGTTTATAGCGATTTAGGATACCCTCTGTCATTTTAAATATATTTTCCATTTCTATAATTCCTGTCCTGGGTTAGAATGATATTAAATAGAACCAAACACAACAAATATAATGAATACTATCTATAACGTTCCCATTCATCATAAATGTATTTCAAGGCGAATTTATAAAGTCCATAACCTATGAGAAAGGCTACTATACTTGCCCCACCTAGAAAAAAGCGGTAAGGATTGGCTGAAAAAAAGAAACAGTAAAAAGAGTAAATCATACTGATAGTTCCTAGCGTCATCCCGATACTGGCTACGATCCGTGAAACAATGATAAGTATAAAATCTTTTATATTCATAAACCTCCAAAGAAGTATTCGCAGACATTATTAAACTCTTCAGAATTTATCTTTGCAATTTCACAAGCCGTCTCATAAGGCCTAACAATGTCCTCAACAAGATAATAAAAAAGATCAAAATCACCCATACTGTTTAATTTCTCATACATTATGGGGTTTCTTTCACGCAAGTACCGTGATGTATAAATAGATCTTGATGCTTCAGCACCAACTCCCAATACACCACCAGCAACAGAACCAGAAAAAAAGGCACCAACTCCTTGAGATATAATCGCCCTTCCGAGGTTAACCCCCGTAAACTGCGAGAAAATCATTTTACCTATAACACTTCCAGATATATTTCTTGAAAAATTTGAAATTTTATGCATGTCTACATGAGAAACAAAATCATCTATAAATGGTTTAATAACCTTATAAATAACCTCATCGTTAAAAGTTACTTTTTTAACCAGCGCTGCTAACCGAAATTTATCATCCTGATTCTCTCTGCGGTGTTCCATATCTATAAAATCATAGCCAAGATAGGCAAGGCTAATGGGTAAGGAAATAACACCTTTCGCCACAGCACCGATAAACCCAGACCCATAGATATGAATGGCCTCAAGCATATCTTTGGCAATCTCTTTTGCGCTGTCCATAATTGCTACCCCTTAGATAAACCAGTTAATCAAACGCCAGCACAATCCCTTCTTCGTCATCCCAGCCCAGCGTCAGGCTGTGTGGCTTCTGCTTCGCGGCCATGTGCGTGAGCAGCTGCTGGCTCAGAACTGGCAGGATCTGCTGATTCAGCAGGCTGTCGACGTTACGCGCACCGGTATCCGGCAGCAGGCAGGCGGCAGTCAGCGCGTCATAGAGACTCTCGTCAATTTGCGTGGTCAGCCCGTAGTGGCGGTGCAAGCGCTTGCTGACCTGTGTCAGTTTCATTTCCACAATGGTACGCATGGCAGCTTCAGCCAGCGGACGGTAAATCACCGTCTGGAAGCGGGCGAGTAACGCGGGCTGGAAATGATCACGCAGGATTGGGCGCAGCAGTTCGTGTAGGTCTGCTTCTGTGGCTTCCGGGTTTTCATCCAGCAGCTGCATCAGGTGGTCGCTTCCGAGGTTAGAGGTCATCAGGATGACGGTGTTGCGGAAGTCGATTTCGCGCCCTTCGCCGTCGCGCATAAATCCGCGGTCGAAAACCTGATAGAAGAGGTTCATCACGTCGCGGTGCGCTTTTTCCACTTCATCCAGCAGTACCACGCTGTATGGACGCTTGCGAACGGCTTCGGTGAGGATCCCACCCTGGCCGTAGCCGACGTAGCCCGGAGGTGACCCCTTCAGCTGGGAAACAGTATGCGGCTCCTGGTATTCAGAAAGGTTAATCGTAATGAGTGACTTCTCACCGCCGTACATGACATCGGCCAGCGCAAGCGCGGTTTCGGTTTTCCCCACCCCGCTCGGACCGACAAGCAAGAATACCCCCTGCGGACCGTTCTCGGAGGTAAGGCCCGTTTTTGCCGCACGCAGACGCCGGGCGATGGCCTCAAGCGCCACATCCTGCCCAACCACACGTTTACCGATTTCATTTTCCAGAGTCAGTAGTTCGGTCTGCTCGTCCTTCATCAGTGATGACAACGGCACGCCTGTCCAGTCGGCAATCACGTTGGCAACGGTGCGGACATCCACATCCAGGGAGAGCAGCGGGTTGCTGCGCTGCATCTCGTTAAGCTCCTGTTGCAGCCTGTGAGTGTCACGCTGGCGTGATATATCCTGACGGCTTTCGCGTAGCTGCTCGGTGAGTTTCATCTCCTGACCGTACTGAGTTTCCAGTTCGTCGAGTGTCACTATCTGGCGCACCTCTTCCTGCTCAATTTCGCACAAACGCTCGGCATGACACTGATTGCCAATGGCGATATCTTCCAGTAACGCCTGCTTCTCCATGTCGAGCGCAGCGATACTCGCGCGAAGGCGGGTTAGCTGTTCCGGTACGGTGTCGAGACTCATACGCACGCGAGCGGCAGCGGTGTCCAGCAGATCGACCGCTTTATCAGGAAGCTGACGTCCGGTCAGATAACGACGTGAAAGAGTAACTGCCGCACGAACCGCATCGTCGGTGATATGCACATTGTGGTGTTCGGCATAGCGGGATTTCAGGCCACGGAGCATCAGGCAGGCGGTGTCATCATCAGGCTCATCCACTTTTACCATCTGGAAACGGCGCTCCAGCGCGGCGTCACGCTCGAAGTATTGTTTGTATTCAGACCAGGTGGTGGCCGCAATAGTACGCAGTTCGCCACGCGCCAGCGCCGGTTTCAGCAGGTTGGCCGCATCTGCACCACCCGCCTGATTACCTGCGCCAATGATGGTATGCGCTTCATCAATAAAAAGCAGAACAGGTACAGGCGATTGCTGCACCGCGTCGATGACGTTTTTCAGACGCTGTTCGAACTCACCTTTCACGCCCGCGCCAGCCTGCAGCAGACCCAGGTCAAGGGTGCGCAGGGTAACCGTTTTGAGGGATTCCGGCACATTACCCTCGGCTATACGCAACGCCAGACCTTCAACCAGTGCAGTTTTCCCCACGCCCGGCTCACCGACCAGGATCGGGTTGTTTTTACGGCGGCGGGAAAGGATGTCCACCATCTGGCGGATTTCTGTATCGCGGCCAAACACAGGATCGATCTTCCCTTCCTTCGCTTTGGCAGTGACATCGAGGGTGAATTTATCCAGCGCGTTCTGCAGCGCAGGGCTCAGTTCCCCCTCTTTCATTTCCACACCAGCCGGACGCTCGACAAATCCCATCTCACCACCGTGGCTCTGCGTCAGTTCAGCTTCGCGCTGCATTTCCAGACGTTCATCCGATTGCGCATCCAGCAAAGGCCGTAGGCGCTCCAGCTGGCTTTGAGCAAGCGTTAACAACGGCCAAAGACCGTCACAACGTGCCAGTTTTGGTTTTTCCACCAGGGCCATCAGCAGATGGACGCTGCGAATGTGCTCTTCGCTGTTAAGGGAGGCAATCATCCAGGCTTCCTGCATCAGCGTCTGAATGGCATCAGACAGCTGGGGGCGATGGCGCACGGAGCGAGGTTGTCTGTCGAGCCAGCCAAGCAAATCCTGCCAGATGCCATCCATATCCCATTCATAGCGACGCGCCAACACCGTCAGGTCACCTTCCCCCTGTTCCAGCAGTTTTAGCAGCCAGTGCTCCGGCAAAATTTCCGCATGGGCGCGGGTCTGGCAGAGCGACGCCGCACCTTCCATCGCACGGGCACAGTAAGGGTTCAGACGACGTAACAGGATGGCTGGATTTTCCATGAGACTCTCTCTTTGTCGGTTCCTGGACACGCTACCGCCCCTCGCTGTTCACCAAAGCGCATAAGGTCAGGCAGGCAGATTGTTTTTTCTTTGCTGAGTGCCCACATCTCAGGCACTCAGCAAAAAACTGCGGACAGGAAAACCTGCCCGCATCAGGATTACGCCGTGGCGCGTTCGTTCCAGGAATCGGAATGAATGATGTTGCCGTCTTTGTAGGTCCAGGTGATTTTTTCGTAACGCAGTTCAACGCGTTCAAGGTGGTTGTGCTTCTCTTTAGAAGGATCCTTGATGTCATACATTTCAGGATTCACTTTCACTACCTTCACGTTTTCCAGTTTGGTGTTGAAGTACTCCACTTCCTGGCCCGCATCGTTGATTTTGTACCACTTGAACTCAGCGGATTTCAGGGTCTGACCGGTGGTCACCGCCTTGTACAGGTACGGACTGGAGGAATCGATTTCCTTCGTGAACAGGAACGGCGTGTGGATGCGGGTGCCGGTCAGCTTGCCGGTGTTGTTGTCGGTCGGGATGTACAGGTTATGCTCCTGTGCAACCACTTCGATGCTGCCTTCACGATCCTGAACGTCCACAGACCCTTTAATGTCCGCGCCGCCGTCGTCCTTCAGCCAAAGATAAACAGGAATTGCCATGTTAATTACTCCGTTTTATTTTCTGAGACGCCATCATCCTGCGATGACGCTTTGGGATTGCCCGGTATCTGGCAGGCACTAGCCTGCGGCACCAGACTGATTTCGACACGGCGGTTAAGCGCACGCCCTTCCGGGGTGTCGTTGGTTGCGACAGGGCGGCTTTCGCCATAGCCCTGCACCGCAAAACAGCTTTCCGGCACGTCGCCGGTATCACGCATCCAGCTGCGCACCGCTTCGGCACGTTTCAGAGACAACGTCTGGTTTAGTTGCGGATTGCCGGTGTTATCGGTATGGCCGGACACGACAATCAGCCAGCCCGGTTTCGCCTTCACGCCGACCAGAGAATTCACCAGCATTTTGGTCGACCCGGCTTTCAGCGCCGATTTGCCCTGTCTCTTATACACATCTCCGAGCCCACGAGACCGAGGCTGATCTCGT
>ENA-OXEX01000729-OXEX01000729.1-human-gut-metagenome-genome-assembly--contig:-NODE-729-length-12980-cov-5.736402_pt1 | contig 12980 bp, 13 predicted proteins | sample MGYA00249364_ERZ652261 | MGnify/ENA primary metagenome ERZ652261 (study PRJEB26925, sample SAMN05826642) | human gut metagenome | biome: ENVO:2100002; feature: ENVO:00000062; material: ENVO:00002003... | reverse complement strand
CGAGATCAGCCTCGGTCTCGTGGGCTCGGAGATGTGTATAAGAGACAGGTCAGAGGAGATAGCGCTCGAGACCACCACCACGCTCGCATCGCGCACGTTTTCCGGGCGATGGTTGAAATAGATAGTCGCCCCAAGCGACGCCAGCTGCTGCGTTACAGGGTTTGGCGCCAGGTCAGACCCGCTGATCTGATAACCTTCGTTAGCTAACACTTCGGCAATACCGCCCATGCCAGCACCACCGATGCCAACAAAGTGAATGTGCCGGACGCGACGCATCTCGGGCACGATTGAACGCAGTTTTGCCAGTTGTTGTGTATTCATTCTCTAAACGCCATCGACTACTTAAAATTCGTGCAGCGCAACACGCGCTGCGAGGGTTAAGCCTGGGCTGCCAGGCTCACTTCTTTTGCCACCCGTTCCGTCGCATCAGGGATAGCGGCCGCGCGCGCGCGTTGCGCCATCTCCAGCAGTGCGTCTCTGTTCCAGCCCGCCAGGGTGGTGGCGACCGCGTCGGCGGTGAATTGCGGCTGTTCAAATATCTTCGCGGCTCCGGCTTTCTCAAGCGGCAGCGCATTCCAGTACTGCTGTCTGTCTTTGTGCTGGAACGGCACAAACAGGGCCGGCAGACCCGCGGCGGCAATCTCGCTCACCGTCAGCGCGCCTGAACGACAAACCACGACATCGGCCCAGGCATACGCTGCCGCCATGTCGTCGATAAACTCTGTAACTTTATGCTGCGGCTGCCCCGCCTCGGCGTAAGCTTGCTCAACGGTATGCTGAGCGCCTTTTCCGCTCTGGTGCCAGATCGTCACGGTATCCCCCAGCTTTGCGGCAACCTGCGGCATCGTCTGGTTTAGGACACGCGCGCCCTGAGAGCCCCCGACAACCAGTACTCGAACCGGCCCTTCACGGCCCGTCAGGCGAGCTTCCGGCAGCGGCAGCGCCAGCACGTCCACACGCACCGGGTTACCCACCACGTCCGCTTTCGGGAACGCGCCGGGAAACGCCTGCATAACTTTGGTAGCGATTTTCGCCAGCCACTTGTTGGTCAGTCCGGCAATACCGTTCTGTTCATGCAGCACAACGGGAATGCCTAACGACCACGCCGCCAGCCCGCCAGGACCCGAGACATAGCCGCCCATGCCCAGCACCACATCTGGCTTAAAGCGCTTCATGATGGTGCGCGCCTGACGCCAGGCGTTAAAAATACGCACCGGTGCCAGCATCATTGCCTTGAGGCCCTTGCCCCGAAGGCCGGAAATACGAATAAAGTCGATCTCGATACCGTGCTTCGGCACCAGGTCGGCCTCCATGCGGTCTGCGGTTCCCAGCCAGCGTACCTGCCAGCCCTGATCCATTAAATGGTGCGCAACCGCCAGTCCCGGGAACACGTGTCCACCGGTACCGCCTGCCATCACCATTAACCGCTTCGGTTGATTCATCGTGAACCTCGTGTAAACGCCTGGGCTTTTTCCAGACGCGTTTCATAATCTATACGCAACAAAAACATGATGGCCGTCGACATAATCAACAGACTGGAACCACCATAACTGATCAACGGCAACGTCAGACCTTTGGTCGGCAGCATACCCGCTGCGGCCCCGACGTTAACCAATGCCTGGAAGCTAAACCAGATACCAATTGAGCAGGCTAAGAATCCTGAGAAGCGGTGATCGATCTCCAGCGCTTTCCGCCCGATGGACATGGCGCGGAAAGCGACGAAGAATACCATTAATAGCGCTAATACCACACCGATATAACCCAGTTCTTCCGCAATAATGGAGAAGATGAAGTCAGTGTGCGCTTCCGGTAAATATTCCAGTTTCTGTACCGAGTTACCCAGACCCTGTCCCCAGACTTCACCGCGACCAAAGGCCATCAGCGACTGCGTCAGCTGATAACCGCTGCCGAACGGATCTTCCCAAGGGTTCCAGAATGAGGTCACACGGCGAATACGGTAAGGCTCGGCGAGGATCAGCAGCACAACCGCCGAAATACCCATCCCGATGATAGCGATGAACTGCCACAGCTTCGCGCCCGCCAGGAACAGCATGGCCAGAGTAGTAACGAACAGCACGACCACGGTACCGAGGTCAGGCTGCGCCAGCAGTAATACCGCCAGCACCAGAATCACGCCCATCGGTTTTAAGAAGCCGCGCAGGTTGTTACGCACTTCATCAACCTTACGCACCAGGTAGTTAGCCAGGTAGCAGAACAGGGAGAGCTTGGAAAATTCTGCAGGCTGAATGCGCAGCGGGCCAAAGGCGATCCAGCGCGATGCCCCGTTAACAGAGCTCCCCACCACCAGTACGATCAGCAGCATAATAATCGAGGCGATCAGCATCGCCGTACTGTGCCGCTGCCAGAACTCCATCGGCAGACGCAAGGTCACCAGCGCCAGGCAGAACGCCAGGATGATGTAAAGACCATCACGCTTGGCAAACAGGAAAGGATCGTTCGCCAGACGCTGCCCGACGGGCATTGAGGCTGACGTCACCATAATGAAGCCGACCGCCGCCAGCCCCATCGTGAGCCAGAACAGCGTGCGATCGTACATGACCAGGCTGTCGTTATCTTTTTGACGAGAGCCCATCACCCAGCCTTTGAGCGCCGCAAACACCCATGCCAGGATCCCAAATCCTGGCAGGCGCGGCATTTTCAGGCGAGGGAGAGATAAACGCATTAGCCTAACTCCTTCGCCAGGCGGGTAAAGACATCACCACGCTGTTCGAAATTCTTGAATTGATCGAGGCTGGCACAGGCCGGAGAGAGCAGCACCATATCGCCTGGCTTCACGCGAGGAGCAATCAGCCGCATCGCCTGTTCCATGGTTTCGGTTTGCTCGGCAACCTCAGGGCGCAGTTCAGCCAGCTCGCTGCCGTCGCGGCCGAAGCAGTACAGGCGGATGTTATCTCCGGCGAGATACGGCTTCAGGGAGGAGAAATCAGCTGATTTACCGTCGCCGCCCAGCAGCAAATGCAGGGTGCCGTCAACGTGCAGACCGTTGAGCGCGGCCTCGGTGCTGCCCACGTTGGTGGCTTTGGAGTCGTTGATCCACCGCACGCCGTTGTGCTCCAGCGCCAGCTGGAAACGGTGCGCCAGACCAGAAAACGTGGTTAACGCTTTCAGGCTGGAGGAGCGCGGCAGCCCTACTGCATCCGCCAGCGCCAGCGCCGCCAGGGCATTGGTATAGTTGTGCTGACCTGAGAGCTTCATCTCTTTCACGTTCAGCACTTTCTCACCTTTCACGCGCAGCCAGGTTTCGCCCAGCTGACGGTTCAGGTGGTAATCCCCCATCGTGATACCGAAGCTAATACAGCGATCGTCTGCACCGCGTACGGGCATGGTCAGCGCGTCATCGGCGTTACAACGCAGACTTTGGCATTTTCATAAACGCGCAGCTTGGCGGCACGGTACTGCTGCAGGCCAAATGGATACCGATCCATATGATCTTCAGTCACGTTGAGGATCGTCGCAGCCGCAGCGTGCAGGCTGGAGGTGGGTTCCAGCTGGAAGCTGGAAAGCTCAAGAACATACAGCTCGCAGCCTTTGTCCAGCAGCATCAGAGCAGGTAAACCAATGTTACCGCCAACGCCGACGTTCTTTCCCGCCGCTTTCGCCATTTCACCCACCAGGGTGGTGACGGTGCTTTTACCGTTAGAACCGGTAATGGCGATAACGGGTGCCTGCGCTTCGCGGCAGAACAGCTCGATATCGCCGACAATCTCAACGCCCGCATCCGCGGCAGCGCTCAGCGAAGGATGCGCCAGCGCCATACCCGGGCTGGCGACAATCAGATCGGCTGCCAGCAGCCAGTCATCATTCAGACCACCAAGGTGGCGTTCAACCTGTTCCGGCAGTTTGTCCAGACCCGGCGGAGAGACACGCGTATCCATCACGCGTGGCGTCACGCCGCGTGCGAGGAAAAAGTCCACGCAGGAGAGCCCCGTGAGGCCCAACCCGATGATAACGACTTTTTTGCCCTGGTAATCTGCCATGATTAACGTACCTTCAGCGTTGCCAGGCCAATCAGCACCAGCATCAGCGAAATAATCCAGAAGCGCACAATCACGCGCGGCTCCGGCCAGCCTTTCAGTTCATAGTGGTGGTGAATCGGCGCCATACGGAAGATGCGCTGACCGCGCAGCTTGAAGGAACCGACCTGCAAAATCACCGACAGGGTTTCAACCACAAACACGCCGCCCATGATCACCAGCAGGAACTCCTGACGCAGCAGTACGGCGATAATGCCGAGCGCACCGCCCAAAGCCAGAGAACCGACGTCACCCATAAAGACCTGGGCCGGATAGGTGTTGAACCACAAGAAGCCCAGCCCCGCGCCGACAATCGCCGTACAGACGATCACCAGCTCACCCGCGTGGCGCAGATAAGGGATGTGCAGATAGTTCGCAAAGTTCATGTTACCGGTCGCCCACGCCACCAGCGCAAAACCGGCAGCCACAAAGACGGTGGGCATAATCGCCAGACCATCCAGACCGTCGGTCAGGTTAACGGCGTTACCGGTACCGACAATCACAAAGTAGGCCAGCAGGATGTAGAACAGCCCCAGCTGCGGCATCACGTCCTTAAAGAACGGCACGACCAGCTCGGTGGCTGGCGTGTCTTTCCCGGCCAGATACAGCGCGAAGGCCACGCCCAGCGCGATCACCGACATCCAGAAATATTTCCAGCGCGCGATCAGGCCCTTAGTATCTTTGCGGACGACTTTGCGGTAATCATCAACAAAACCGATGATCCCGTAACCCACCAGTACCGTCAGAACGCACCAGACGTACGGGTTGGAGGGATACGCCCACAGCAGCACGGAAACGACGATGGCGGTCAGGATCATGATCCCGCCCATCGTCGGCGTGCCGCGCTTGCTGAAGTGCGATTCCGGACCGTCGTTACGCACAACTTGGCCGAAAGAGAGTTTTTGCAGACGGGCAATCATGCGCGGGCCCATCCACAACGAGATGAACAGCGCAGTCAGCAGGCTGACGATGGCGCGAAACGTCAGATACGAAAAGACGTTAAAGCCTGAATAATATTTGACCAAATGTTCGGCCAGCCAAACTAACATGTCCCGTTCTCCTGTAATGCGTGCACAACCTCTTCCATGGCGGCACTACGTGAACCTTTCACTAACACAGTCACAATTTGTTTTTCTGTAATCAACGCCTTAAGGCGCGCAATCAACGCGGTTTTATCAGCAAAATGCTCGCCAACGCCGCTGGCATGGCTAATCGCCTGGCTCAGTTTTCCTGCACTCAGCACGCAGTCCAGCCCCGCCGCTTTCGCCGCTTCACCGACCTGCGTATGGCAGGCTTCGCTTTCGTCGCCCAGCTCTGCCATATCGCCAACCACCATGATGCGGTAGCCCGGCATTTCAGATAAAACCTGCACCGCCGCCGTCATTGAGCCAACGTTCGCGTTGTAGGAGTCATCCAGCAGCAGCTTGTTTTCCGAAAGCTGAATCGGGAAAAGACGTCCCGGCACGGCTTTCAGGTTCGCCAGCCCGGTTTTAATCGCTTCATGCGCTGTCTCTTATACACATCTGACGCTGCCGACGCGCCCACCGCCGTCGACAGCGCCGCCGCCGCAAGCGCATTGGCGATGTTATGGCGACCCGGCAGCGGCAGCAGCACATCAACGCCACCCGTTGGGGTGGTGAGGGTGAACTCCGTACCGTGCGACGTCACGTGGATATTGGTCGCGGTGAAATCACTGTTGGCCGCATTCGGCGAGAAGCGCCAGGTTTTACGCGAACCGATGATGCTTTGCCAGTTCAGCCAGTCGTTGTTATCGGCATTCAGAATGGCGATGCCGTCATCCGGCAGGCCGGTGTAAATCTCACCTTTGGCTTTCGCCACGCCTTCCAGCGAACCAAAACCTTCCAGATGCGCCGCCGCGAGGTTATTCACCAGCGCGGCTTCCGGGCGAGTCAGGCTCACGGTCCAGGCGATTTCGCCCTGGTGGTTTGCCCCTAACTCGATCACCGCAAATTCATGTTCTTTGGTCAGGCGGAGTAATGTCATCGGCACGCCGATGTCATTATTGAGGTTGCCCGCGGTATAAAGCGTATTCCCGCACTGGCTGAGGATCGCCGCCGTCATCTCTTTTACCGACGTCTTGCCTGATGAACCGGTCAAGGCGACAACGCGAGTAGGGACCTGCTGACGAACCCAGGCGGCCAGCTCACCGAACGCGAGACGCGTATCTTTCACCACAATTTGTGGCAGATCGATATCGAGCCTGCGGCTGACGAGCAGCGCACCGGCACCGTTCTCTTTGGCCTGTTCTGCGAAATCATGCGCGTCAAAACGCTCGCCTTTCAGCGCCACAAACAGACAGCCTGCGGTGATTTTGCGGGTGTCCGTCGTTACGGCATCAATGGTCAGGTCTTGCCCGTGCAGGTCGCCCTGCAGAATAGCAGCGGCCTGGCTTAACGTGATGCTAATCATGCCACGACTCCCAGCAGGCGTGCTGCCGTTACGCGGTCCGAGTAGTCCAGACGGCGATTGCCAACGATCTGATAATCTTCATGGCCTTTACCCGCCAGCAGGACAACATCATTCTCCCGCGCCTGCATGATGGTGTTGGTCACGGCTTCCGCACGGCCTTCCACCACGCGAGCGCGGCCCGCGTCCAGCATGCCCGCCAGAATGTCATTGATGATGGCGCGCGGCTCTTCGGTACGCGGGTTGTCATCGGTCACAACTGGAATATCTGCGAACTGCTCGGCAATAGCCCCCATCAGCGGGCGTTTGCCTTTATCGCGATCGCCGCCGCAGCCAAACACGCACCAGAGCTTCCCTGTGCAGTGCAGGCGCGCCGCTTCCAGCGCTTTTTCCAGCGCATCCGGCGTGTGGGCATAATCAACCACAACGGTCGGCTTGCCCGGCGCGCTGAACACTTCCATACGGCCGCATACAGGCTGTAGACGCGCTGAGGTTTTCAGCAGTTCAGCCATCGGATAACCCAGCGCCAGCAGCGTTGCCAGGGCCAGCAGCAGGTTGCTGACGTTAAACGCGCCCATCAGGCGGCTTTCAATTTCACCTTCACCCCAGGAAGAGGCAAAGCGGATTGTCGCCCCGCTGTCGTGATAATTCACCTCAACCGCCTTCAGCCAGCGGCCGTGGCAGTTCGGATTGATATGGTCTTCCATCGACACAGCAACCGCATCCGGCAGCTTCGCCAGCCAGCGGCGGCCCACTTCGTCGTCGGCGTTGATGATGGCTTGTCCGTAATGGTGAGTAGAGAACAGCAGCCATTTCGCGGCTTCGTAATGCTCCATATCACCGTGATAATCAAGATGATCGCGGCTCAGGTTGGTAAACACGGAAGCAGCAAATTTCAGCGCCGCGACGCGGTGCTGAACCAGACCGTGCGAAGAGACTTCCATCGCAGCAAAGGTTGCCCCCTGCCCTGCCAGACCGGCAAGCACATGCTGTACGTCTACCGCCGAGCCGGTAGTGTTTTCCGTCGGGCTCACTTTGCCCAGCAGGCCGTTACCCACGGTACCCATCACCGCACCGGTTTCACCCAGCAGCTGGGCCCACTGCGCCATCAGTTGAGTGGTAGTGGTTTTACCGTTGGTACCCGTCACGCCAACCAGACGCAGCTGGTCGGAAGGTTCGTGATAAAAACGTCCCGCCAGCGCGGAAAGACGCTCGTTCAACTGGCTGAGATAGATAACCGGCACACCGTGCATTTCACGGATCTCACCGTCGGTTGCCTCATCTTTCGCCTCAGCAATAATGGCAGCCACACCTTGCGCAATCGCCTGCGGGATATAACGACGCCCGTCCGCCTGATGACCGACCACCGCCACAAAAAGATCGCCAGAAGCAGCCACGCGGCTGTCCAGTACCATCTCTCGCAGTGCTCGCTCCGGTGCATTTGGCACCCACGGAGCGAGAAGGTCGCGCAAATTACGATCTGCCACCTGTACCCTCGCCTTGATTAATTACAAATTCACTTTTTTCGCCCGTCGCCAGCGCATCCGGTTCAATGTTCATGGTGCGTAACACGCCGCCCATGATAGCCCCGAACACAGGCGCGGAGACGGCGCCGCCGTAGTATTTACCCGCCTGTGGATCGTTTATCACGACCACCAGCGCAAAACGCGGATTGCTTGCAGGCGCAACGCCTGCGGTATAGGCAATGTATTTGTTGATATAGCGGCCGTCCGGCCCTACTTTTTTCGCCGTACCGGTCTTGATGGCGATGCGATAACCTTTGATTGCCGCCTTCACGCCGCCGCCGCCGGGCAGCGCTACGCTTTCCATCATATGAACAACAGTACGGACGGTTGATTCCGGGAAGATACGCTCGCCGGGAACCGGTGGATCAACTTTGGTAATCGACAGCGGACGATAAACGCCATAGCTGCCGATCGTTGCGTAGACTCGCGCTAACTGTAACGGTGTCACCATTAGCCCGTAGCCGAAAGAGAAGGTGGCCCTCTCTATGTCAGACCACCGTTGTTTTTGAGGATATAAGCCACTGCGTTCTCCGACCAACCCCAAATTGGTCGCCTTTCCAAGCCCAAAACGTGAGTAAGTCTCTACTAACGCTGAGGACGGCATCGCTAACGCCAGCTTTGAAACACCGACGTTACTCGACTTCTGTAACACCCCGGTCAGGGTCAATTCGCTGTAGCGCGCCACGTCTTTAATTTCGTGGCCGTTAATTCGGTATGGAATGGTATTCAGTACGGTGTTTTCATTGACGATACCGCGCTGAAGTGCAGTCATGACCACCATCGGCTTAACGGTCGAACCCGGTTCGAACACGTCGGTGATGGTACGGTTACGCATAACATCCTTCTGCGTACCGGTGAGATTGTTAGGGTTGTAGGAAGGGCTATTGGCCATCGCCAGCACTTCACCCGTGTTGACGTCGACTAACACGGCACTGCCCGATTCCGCTTTGTTGAAGGCCACGGCATTGTTCAGCTCGCGGTAAACCAGCGCCTGTAACCGCTCATCGATACTCAGTGCAAGGTTGTGTGCGGCCTGGCTGTCCGTTGAGGAAATATCCTCGATCACGCGACCATAGCGGTCTTTACGCACAATGCGTTCGCCCGGCTGGCCGGTGAGCCATTTATCAAAGCTTTTTTCAACGCCTTCAATCCCCTGGCTATCAACGTTAGTAAAGCCAATGAGGTGAGCGGTCACTTCGCCGGAAGGATAGTAACGACGAGATTCTTCACGCAGATGGATCCCCGGCAGCTTCAATTTTTTGATGTAGTCAGCCATGTCAGGGTTCACCTGACGCGCCAGATAGATAAAACGCCCTCTCGGGTTCGTATTCACGCGTGAAGCTAACTGGTCCAGCGGCATCTTCAGCGCGTCCGCAAGCGCCTTCCAGCGGTTATCAAGCGTGATACCGCCAGCGTCGTGCAGCTCTTTAGGATCGGCCCAGATCGCCTTCACCGGCACGCTCACCGCCAGCGGACGACCCGAACGGTCGGTGATCATCCCGCGGGATGTCGACACTTCCTGGACGCGCAGGGAGCGCATGTCGCCCTGGCGCACCAGCATGTCAGGGGCGACGATTTGCAGCCAGGCCACGCGTCCCAGCAGAAAACCCAGAGCGAGTAAAATGCAGCCGCAAAGCAACGCAAAACGCCAACTGATAAAGTTGGCCTGTTCTTCCTGACGTTTTGGTTTTAGCGTTTTTGCCGCTGCTTTCATGCGTCGCGTTTTCCCTTATTTTTGTACTACGATATTTTCCTGCGAAGGATCAACATGCTGCAGCTGCAGCTTTTCCGTTGCGATCCGTTCAACCCGGCTGTGATCGCCGAGCGCGTTTTCTTCAAGGATCAGATTTCGCCATTCAATATCCAGCGCATCGCGTTCCAGTACCATCTGCTCGCGTTGCGCAGTCAATAAACGTGTATGGTGGGCGGTGGTCACCACCGTAACTGCCGTGACAATGATGCAAATGAACAGACAGAGTGGCAGTTTCCCAAACCGCAAAAGATCGTCGCCGATCACGCCAGGCAAGGCATGGCGCTCGTTGCTTCCTAACGAATCCTTAACTTTGCTTAGGGTCTCTGTCACTCTGCCGATCATGCGTTCGTCCTCTCTGCAACACGCAGCACTGAACTACGGGCGCGTGGATTCTCTGCCACTTCTTCTTCGCCCGGCATCAACTTGCCTAATGCTCGCAACTGACGGCCACCCAGCTTCCTGAGTTGTTCTTCCGTCATCGGCAGCCCCGCTGGCACCTGTGGACCGCGGCTTTGTTCACGCATAAAGCGTTTCACAATACGGTCTTCCAGCGAATGGAAGCTGATGATGGATAACCGCCCACCCGGGGCCAGCACGTCGAGCGAGCTTTTTAGCGCCAGCTCTATTTCCTCCAGTTCACTGTTTACCCAGATGCGAACCGCCTGGAAGGTACGGGTCGCGGGATGTTTGTGCTTATCCTTCACCGGTGTCGCAGCCGCGATCACCTCAGCCAACTCTTTGGTGCGGGTCATTGGCTCAATGCGATTGCGCTCAACGATGGCGCGCGCAATACGTTTGCCAAAGCGCTCTTCGCCGAACGTTTTGATGACCCATGCAATATCGGCTTCGTCAGCGGTCTGTAACCACTCAGCGGCAGACTGACCGCGCGTCGGGTCCATACGCATGTCCAGCGGACCATCACGCATAAAGGAGAAACCACGTTCAGCATCATCAAGTTGGGGTGAAGAGACGCCAAGATCGAGAAGAATCCCGTCGATCTTGCCCGTCAGGCCGCGCTCAGCTACATATTCCGCGAGCGCAGAGAAAGGTCCATGCACGATGGAAAAGCGTGGATCATCGATGGTCTGTGCAACGGCAATTGCCTGCGGATCGCGATCGATTGCCAGCAGACGTCCTTCCTCTCCAAGCTGGGAGAGAATCAAACGCGAGTGACCACCGCGACCAAACGTGCCATCAATGTAGATGCCATCCGGACGAATATTCAGACCGTTAACGGCCTCGTCCAGTAACACCGTTTTATGTTTATAATTTTCCATCATATTTATAGAGACAAGTCCTGCAGCCGTTCCGATAATGTCGCGGAATCAGACTGCTCAGCGTCGATATCTTCCTTGACCTGTTGATACCAGGTCGTTTCATCCCACAGTTCAAACTTGTTGAACTGCCCGACCAGCATCACTTCTTTGGTCAGACCGGCATGTTGCCGCAACACAGGCGCAATCAGTAATCGCCCTGCGTTATCCATCTGACATTCACTGGCATGTCCCAATAACAGCCGCTGCACGCGGCGTTCCTGCGGGTTCATGCTCGACAGTCGCGACAGCTTTTGCTCAATAATTTCCCATTCAGGCAAGGGGTAAAGCAGCAGGCAGGGGGAGTTAATGTCAATGGTGCAAACCATTTGACCCGCAGCGTTCTCAATCAGCTGGTCGCGGTATCGGGTTGGTACCGATAAACGCCCTTTGCTGTCGAGATTGACTAACGTAGCTCCACGGAACATGCCAGTCTCACCCCTCCTCACCACTTTAACCCACAAATTCCCACCTAAAGGAGTTTACGGAGCGAGGGAAAAGCTTGTCAAGCCAGGACTCTCCCTATAAGGACTCGAAAGCCCTCTATTTACAGAGATAAACAGTCCTGGTTAATAACTGCACAACTGGCGAGGCAAAATTAACGTTATGAATATTTGTAAGAAAAAAACCGAATATGCACACTAGCGTTAAAGCTCACTCAATATCATCGCAGATAAATATAAAGTGTCAGTTTGCGACGCGGGCAGCATTTTATGACAGATTCTCAGGGGATAACAGCGCCAGATTCACTCGGGCACCCGGTAAGCGCGGCGGTTGCCTCGGAAGCTGACAAAGGAGGAGGAAAAACGTCTGAATATTCATCGGCCGAAGAGGGTTTGTAACAAATTAATACAAAGATATCTGTTTAAAATCGCCCGGACGTTCTTTAAAGGGCCAATTTAAAAGCCAGAATGAATTAAGAAAATAGGCGATTAGGATCTCTCAAGAATTATCCTAATTTCTCTCCGGGAATTATGCGCACGAATTATCGCAACAAAATGGGGCAGATTTCGCCGCCCCAGTCATTTCATTTTTGGCGGCTTAAAATTCCGCGATGGTAGAGATTACGTTTGATCCGCGTCAGGCCCGGCTTCGGTTTGCGCGGCTCATCCAGGCTTGCCAGCACAATCTCCAGCACGCGTTCAGCCACATCGCGGTGACGCTGTGCTACCGCCAGCACCGGGCACTGGAGGAAGTCGAGCAGCTCGTTATCCCCGAACGTGGCAATCGCCAGATCGGAGGGCAGTTTACCTTCACGGCGTAAGGTCACATCCATGACACCCTGCAGCAACGCGAACGAGGTGGTGAACAGCGCCTGAGGCATCGGGTGCGTTTCCAGCCATTTTTCGAACAGCTGCGCCGCGGCTTCACGCTCGTAGCTATTGGCATAAAGGTAGTGAACCTCGCGCGGATCGTCTTTCCAGGCGGTTCTGAATCCCTGCTCGCGCAGGAAGCTCACGGAAAGCTCGGGCAACGCGCCAAGATACAGCACTGTCTCAGCGGGGAATGTTCTCAGCTCTGCGGCCAGCATTTCTGCATCATCCTGATCCGCACCCACAACGCTGGTGAAATGCTCGCGATCGAGCGCGCGATCCAGCGCAACGATTGGGAACGGGTCGTTCGCCCAGCGCTGGTAGAACGGATGCTCTGGCGGCAAGGAGGTCGACACGATGATGGCATCCACCTGGCGCTGGAGCAGATGCTCAATGCAGCGCATCTCGTTGTCGGGCTGGTCTTCCGAGCAGGCAATCAGCAACTGATAGCCGCGCTGGCGCGCCTGACGTTCAAGATAGTTGGCGATACGGGTATAGCTGGTGTTTTCCAGGTCAGGGATCACCAGACCAATAGAGCGGGTACGCCCGGCACGCAGACCGGCTGCTGTCTCTTATACACATCTCCGAGCCCACGAGACCGAGGCTGATCTCGT